>Ga0181338_1000021_pt1 | contig 52284 bp, 68 predicted proteins | sample Sp13VDMM110SD_FD_122168 | JGI IMG/M metagenome (GOLD analysis project Ga0181338, IMG submission 122168) | Freshwater viral communities from Lake Michigan, USA - Sp13.VD.MM110.S.D | ecosystem: Environmental > Aquatic > Freshwater > Lake | place: USA: Michigan | collected 2013-04-23
CTTCAATGCCTGGGGCAGTGTTCACTTCAAGGACGTAAGCCTTGTCGTAGTGCTGGTTGTATAGCACGTCGACACCACCGAAGTCAAGACCTAATACTTCCACTGCCTTGACAGCTTGGTCTCGTACTACCTGGGGTACGTTGATGTCGTGACGTGCAAACACCCAGTCGTTGTCCAAGTTACGTACGATACCATCAGTCTTAGGAGCACCGTTACGGCGCTTCTTCTGCTGTTCGTCGATGACCTTACCAAAGGCCACGTGGATACGGTACTCGCCCTTGTTCTTGACGTACATGGTGTACAGCGGAGCTATCGGAAAGGGTTTGCTACCACCTTCGACGACTTCAATTCCTGTTCCACCTTGCCCGTATAGTGTATGGCGCACGACCACTTTTCCTTTGTGCAAGCTAGCTTCCAAGGGATCAGTGGTAAAAGGAGGCACAGTAACACCAGCAAGACTGAGCATCTTAAGAGTGGTGAGTTTATTTCTAGCATAATTCACATTCTTTGGGTTGTTGATAATCCCGAACTCGTATTTAATTGGGACTTCGCTAGCGCCCCAATTAATTATCCTGTCGCCACGACGTGGCACGTACTTGGAACGATCATGCTTAAGCAAGTAGACGTCCAAGGCATTAGCGAGAAGGTTAGCCCCTTCGCTGTGGTTGCTGTAAGCATAGATCTTAAGTGCCATGTCGTTGTCCTTTTTATCTATTAAGAAGTGGATTAATTGCTGCACGAACACGTACACGTGGGGCAGCAGGAATCTCAGCGAAGCCAAGGTCGTAAGCCTTTGTATACTTCTTACCGTTATCCACTGCATCCATACGCTTAGCCCACCCGTTCCACTCGTGGAAGTAGGCAAGGGTTAGCAACAGTGAAGCGTTCTCTTCGATCAAGTCTTCGTAGCCTTTGATCTTGATAAGATCTGCCACGAACTTGGGTTCGAATAACTGGTCAAGGAAACCCTTTGCTCCAGCGCTGAAGTACGTATCAAGTACAGCACTAGGAATACCGATAGCCTTAGCACGTTGACCCATCCTGTGTAGATTGGTTGCCCAGGTTGTAATAACCTCGGCGTCAGTCGTACCACGCATAGTCCGATACTCCAAGCTACCGAACTTACGTACAGCAGCTAGGTTCTGTCCTGAATACCGTAGATCATTGTGAAACGTAATGAATGGATGATCATCCTTGAGGTCGTCGTAGCAATAGTTCAACAAGGCTTCAGCATCCTTAAGGCGGAGACAAAACAAATTGCCTTCACGCTGTTCTTCTCCGCAGTACTTGGTCAGGAGGTTCTCAACCAACCAGTACGCTGTTATCTTTGCCCACACTTCTGCTGGTGTGTCGTCTAGGATGTTACAGTGCACGTGCAAAGAAGTCCTAGGGCTTTCCTTTAGCACTCCGTGTTCCTTAGAATTCACGTACTCAGTTAGCCGTGAAATTTTCTTAGGAAAATTATCATCCATAGGAAAAGGTTTACGGCTAACGAACTCAATACCGTTGAACCGTAGGCTGCCTTCAGCCTTAGACTTCCAGTCTCCTCGTTCAAGTGCAGCAATAGGCACTGCGCTTTCTACCTCAAGCTCGATACCGACGTCACCTTGGACGTCTCGAAACTGAGGCAAGTACTCTCGCATGGTCTTCACAAGGTTACTCCGTACTTAGGTAGAACACGGTACAAGAACGAAGTCTCAGGCCCTTCGAACACGTCGAAGCGTGACTGATGCTGCGTTATCTTACCGATCAAACGGTTACGGAACAACAACCCCAAGTTGGTGGAGTTGATACGTTCCAATGCACAGAAGCGATGGAAGGCAAGCTTATTAGACCGACCAGTAAAGATAGCTTCCTTTACTTCGTCGATAGAAGGGTACTCACCTTTGATGCACTTCTTCATTTCACTCGTTGCGAACCAAGTACCACGTGGTGGGGTGTTGGCGAAGCGAATGAGGTTGTGACAAAGCCCTTGCTTTTGACGACGATCAGGTGACCGTGCCATGAAGTAAGCTTTGTCTTCTATGTTGAGGTAGCCAAGTGGAAACGGCTTGTAACTGAAGGTGTCTTCAGTGTACTTGACAGTCTTAATGTGCTTGTTACCAGCACTCAAGTCGTGCAAGTGTACCGTGTTCTTGGTTCCTGCTACCGTGATGTAGTACGGCTCTTTGTCGTACATACAGATAGTACCGTCAAGACGCATGATAGTATCTTGATGGTCGTTGTACTCAAGTCCCATCTTACACAAACTCCTCAATGGGGAACGCAGGTACGTCCTTAGTACTTATTTTGTACGAAGCTGCAAGATCCTGAACAGTGTTCTTGTACCGTCCATTGTTAGTTGCAGCCATGTACGGCATGTAGTTGTACATTTCCGCAGCCTTGCGGTAGTAAGCACTACGCTTGTTACCTTGTTCAGCTAGCTTAGGAACGAACTTGCTTACTTCGTGCAACCAAGGCCACAAGACTGGGCGTCCAAGCCAAGCGTTGCTTAACGTACGGTATTCAACACCGTACGGTTTCGGACGGAAAGCACCAGGCTTACCGTACATTCGCTGTCGTTTGGTATCCTTATCCCAGAACCAAGAGAACGGATACAAGAAATCATCCATCATCTTTGTAATCTGGCAACAATCCCAAACGTGGTCGGGATCTTCTACGTCAAAGCCCTTGCCCCAACCAATGTGGATGTGGCCAGCGCCAGTACGCATCGTAGTCTTATTGTCCGGCGGAGTGTTAACCTCGCCGTCCTTGTAAGCGTCAAAGTCGGGATCACACCCAAGCACCTTACTGTGGTCAGGCAAAGAGTCGAAGTAAGCTTTGTCGTACTCGACACTAGGACTGAAGTCGAAAGCGAATTCCTTAGGAACCATCTTTCTTACGTTGTTAAGAGTGCTTTTAATATTGGTGACAAAACCGAGCTTAGTAAGTGCGGGTCGGATATTAAACTCAACAGCCGTTCCATCAAGTTGCACAGCGCCTTTGGGCAACTGGTAAGGAGCAACTTTAGTACCAGGGACAATACCCACAGCAGCGATGTTAACACCTTTAGCGTCCTTCAGAAAGAATTCAGGGTCTGCACCCACTGTAACACGCATATTACACCTTGTTATTGTTTACGAAGTACCTGTACTTTTGTTCAATCACCATGTCCTTGTGCTTGGTCATGTAGATGCCTTCGTACAGCTTCTTACCGTACCCAACAACTTCACGTACAAGATCATGTTTAGTGCAATTGTCACAGACGCAATCATCTTCTGTGTACCACCAAACCTTGTCTGTGAACTTAAGGCTGTTGGTACAGTGAGCACACCCAGCGTCAAGGATTACCTTTACGCGATTGATGGGTATGATCTTGTAAGAGAAGCCACGGTAGGCTTCCATCTCTTTTGCCGACGCTAGGTATTCCTCTGTCCGACGCTGAGCCATCTCCGCTGCCCGTTCCTTTAGCGTCTTTCCCGTTGCTGCTGGAGCGGGTGGAGGTCCCATTACCGTGGGCTTGACGTCGGGAACGAAAGGGATACGGCTACCAGTGTACGGAGTGTGATGATACACTCGAACTGGAGGCTTGATGTCGAACTCTTCAGGTTCAAGCCCGTCAAGTTCGTATTTGTAATGGACGTACTCCTTAAGCAGGATGGGATTGCCCATCTTAGCTCCCCACTCAGCTTCTTCAGCCATGTGGTTAAGGATTGCGTCCGTACTAGCCCAGTACAAGGTGTTTTGCGAGTGATCAAGCATGATCCACAACGGACGACGGTCGTTACGAGCCATATTGAACGACCCGTCGCGACGATCAGTCCAAGTAAGGGCAAACGCACCGTGTTCAGCCTTAATAGCTGTCTGCTTGATGTCGTTCTCAGCAAGGAATTTGATCAGCTCTCGGCTATCTGTACTTTTCTTACCGTCCTTCGGATTGAAGGCATTAACAGTACCGTTATGAGCACCGACGATAGGGCCTTCCCAATACGGGTGAGCGTTCTCGTGATTAATATCCCCAATAGTAGCACTGCGATTGTGGCCAAGTAGTAAAAACTTACTTCCAGACCCGATAGCATCTTGCGTCTCTTTCTGAGTGAAGAAGTTCCAAGGACTTACGACACCTTTACGGATTTCGTAGTTCACTTGCTTCTTCTTCTTGAATTGTCCTATGCAAACACCAGTGCTGTGCCAACCTCGGAAGGTTGAGTACACACCGAGCTTGACAAAGTTTTCACGTTCGCTCTTACCGAGGAACGTGTTGCTTTTAGCTCCAAACAAACCACACATTACGCATTCTCTCCTAGAGAAATGACATCGATACAAACATCCTTATTGTGGTCTTCCACATAGATGCTCGCTATCTCATGCCAATAGTTACCGTCATGTGCAACAACTTCCTTATCAGGAGGAAATTCTTGCAAAACTTTAATCAACTCTGCTACTGTCATTTTAGATCATTCCTTTAAGGTAGGCCCAAAGCTTAAGTGCGACTTCGGGATTATCACGGATAAGGCCGAGCGCCGAGTTACAATTTCTACACAGTAGGCCTCTGACTCGACCAACGGCGTGATCGTGATCAACGACAAGTTTTCCTTCTTCACCGCACGTAAGGCATCTATTGTCTTGGGCTCTCCTGAGGTAAACAAGTTCACCAGGGCGAAGTCCAAATTTGCGCTGAGCTTCAACGTCATACCTTCGGGCGGCAACTCCGTCCTTCTTGGTGTAGTCTCCCCACCGCTTACGATGGCAGGCTTTGCACCAGGCTTGTCTTCCATCTGCACTGTGGCTATCCTTATAAAACTCGCTGAGTTCTTTGTCTACACGACACTTTTGACAATTCTTCAATTCAGATTTCCGTTCAGAATTTTACCAAAGAAATTACGGCGATTGGGAAAAAGTCTCACGTGCACACCTTTACCTATCCCAGAATCGATAATCATTGACGTCTAGTATCTTGTTAAGAGGCCATTCCTCAACACAACCACCAGGGTCACCTAATTCAGTAGGATCGTAGTTCTCTTTAATGTACTTAACCTGATCAGCAACGCGTTGCCTAACAACAGCTTCAGCAACGCTCTTACTAGTGAACAGACCTAGCTTGATAGGCCCGTCGAACACACTAAAGAACTGAGCTAAGAATACCCTATCCACAGTGCACCTCCTCAGGCTTATTATTAGCCCGTTCATCTATCCTTTTCCAATCCCGTGCGAAGAGTAGCTCCAAGCGATCAAAGAAGTGGTCGCGACAAGGCTTAGGCCCAAATTCAGGATGATACTGAGCACAAAAAGCATTGTCGTGATCGTACATAAGCTCTTCGATGTCGTTAGCTTCTTCGTCGGCAGTCTCACGCTTCCACAGTTCGTACTGATTTTCCTTACTGTCGGATTCATTAGCCACCCCAAGAATCTGAGCGTCAGCAGCAGGTATCATCATCTGATGATGGACACTACTGACTTCGATTATCTGGCCACTGATGTTGTCAAGCATCTCGTGGTAGTTACCGTGACCAGTAACGTGCTGCCACATGCGACCGCCACACAGCACGTTCATTAGCTGCGCACCCCTACAGATACCGACTTTCGGTACGCTGCGAGGGAGCTCTTTATAAGCCCTAACTTCAGATAGATCTCGCTTAAAGTTAGTAAAAACTCCCGCTCCTGCAAGTACCTTCTCTCCATATAGGTAAGGGCTGATGTCTTCTCCACCCGTAAAGCAGGCAAGGTGCACGTCCGGATTGTATTCACGTACTGTCTCCCATCCTGCTGTTTTAAACATGTTGACCACGGTGGAGTTAGGTTCAACAATGTACACCTTACGCTTCACAGAAAATCTCCTTACTGTATTTGTTAATGTTGGCGATAAGCTCAGGCCGTAGCGGAAGCTTGTCGTCAGCACGTACCGATATGTTGTACAGCTTTTCAAACGATCCACCGTACGCCTTACGGTCACCGAGATATTTGTATATCCCAGGCACGTCGCTTATAAGGTTTGACGGTGTCACGTAGTTCTGGGTAGGTGCCTTCCTGGTACCTTTGTCCCAGATAGAATTACACGGAAGGTATTGATGATCCTTAGTGTAATCCTTTGATTGTCCTATGTCAGCAGCACCGTTCTTGAACTTGGCCCAAGAAATACCAAAGTTCAACGGGTAATGTGCTGTTGACCCTGCCTTACGTGGAGGTATTGTCGGCTGCAACAAGGCGAAGTTGCTAAGGTACATAGCCTGACAAGGAGTGAAACCTTCTTTAAGGTACTCGTTGAACGACACAACGTGAGTTGCGTGTTCGTTAGGCTGTCGAGTAGCAATAAAGAAGTTGACTAAGAGCTGAGCAGGAAGGTGAGCGTTGACACGAACGCCACACATATCACCGTTATCACGACGTATAAGAACAGCATCTTTAGTTACTTCTCTCCAAGGACTATCCTTACCACAGATGAATGACCAATACGCCTCAGCGAGTGGCTTCATCAACTCAGTACTGAACAAAGACGTAGTGACTGTCTCAAGTTTGTCCCACTTGATTGACCCTTCGTGAGGGTGAGGAGCATTCATGAAACCGTGACACCCGTTGTTCAAGTGCTTGGCAATGGTGCCGTCACTGTGATCAAACGTTACGTCGCAACAACCGTAAGATGACATCGCCATAGTACGGGACTTAAAGAACTTATCGCTTAGTTCACACGCAATACTGTGACTCATGTTTGTTATGCTACCTTACGTCCATTGGGGTTTGACGGGACTACGGTATAAGCCTGAATGGATATACCTTCGGGGGTGTTGGTAAAGCTCCAGAAATATCGGTTAGCCTCAAGCTTAAGGTACTTGGGGATTAACTCGTAACGCCGATTATGCCACCATTCACCAAAGCCTGGAGTGTTAAAGTCCCAGATCCAAGCACCGAATTTGAACAACGTCATTGTCTTATATCTCCATGTATGTATGGCAAAGGCAAACCTCCTTAGGATTGGAGCCCTAAGGAGGTACAAGTTCACCGCCAGAAGAAAAGCCAGGACCAGAAGCCCTTGCTCTTTACTTTCTTTGGAACCAACTCAATCTTATCGTCTGCAAATACTGGAAACTCAATAACCTCGCCTCGATTAGATCCCTCAAGGCTTTCAGCTTTCAGCACTACAATGTGACTGGCCTTGCCAATGATACCAGGACGTTTGTGGTCGTAGGTATCAGTGATCTTAGCCTTACCGTCTTTAAGGAAGACCTTATCGCCGGTGTTAAGTTGGCGGGCAAACTTAGTCTTTGCCGTTGCCATTATACGCATTACCTTTCAAGTGAATTCGTATGAACTTGATCGTTTTGCGGTAGGTATCGAACCTACACAGCGGAACTTTTCACGGTTCCAAAGTATCCCGTGTTCATACGTCAGTACTGTGACGACCAAAAAGGTGAGGCTCACCGCCTCGGTTTTCAGACTCCGCCACGGAGATGTGTGCGACCATCCAGGATGGGCAGGGATCGAACCTGCATGTTCATCGCTTGTCACCAGTACAGCTTACCATGGGTCCCCTTGCTGTGGGCAGCTAAGAAGATGCTGGGTGTCTGCATCCGAAGTGATCATTTACGACGCCGCTTACCTGCGGCTACACGTCTCATTTTAGTATGCATCCGAGGTTTCTCAACCTCTTCAACGTCCGCATTGCGTACTAGTTCCGATAGATCTAATATCTTGCGGGCATAGCACAAACCTTGATAGTAGCGTCTCAACCATACAGCAAGAAACGCATTCAGCACTATAGACAGTACCAATGAAGTACAGACAATGCTGGTGACTACTGCCATTTGTTCCATGACTAACGTACATCCTCTACTTTAAAGCACCTCGCTTCGTTTCGAGGCAGGCTTATTTTCTCACAGTGCACCGCGAAGTAGTAGTAATACCTCGTCGCTAGCCTGCGAGCAGTTTGTCGAGCCACCCCGTTGGTTAAGGGTCTTTGTGCGTTGCTGACAGTGACGAGACAGTGATTAGACAATGATAGACCATCATCGTCGTACAGGCCTTGGTGTCTCATGGTACCTGCACCGCTGCTGTTGCAACGGGTCACACAGTTCCGCCCCTTAGGCAAATACTCCCAAGGCTCACAACCCAACGGTATCAGGACGGGTGGCGGATTGGTGCTACATGCCGTATACCCGAGGGTTAAGGCACGGGCATGTGAATGTAACCACCTTCACGATGGATACAGATTGGAGGGTCAACTCGCCAGAGCTGTCCTCCCTGAGACTCACACACCACCTTGTTTTGCTCGGCTAGCGTCGACATGGGGTTGATACGGTGCATGAGTCCTAGGCAGCACACCACTAGGAAGGCGACTCCAACTCCTGCAAACATGGCTTTGAGACAAAGGGAAATACTACCTTTCCGCTTTCCGGACCTGTGACCAGGGACAGTTTGACTGCGCCATCTGGACATTGCGTCGTCGGTACTAAACATTTGCATTCTCCGTTTAAAATTCTGATAGAAAATCCCGAGCTTGAGTGACAAGCCGGAAATGCACACGTACACATACGAAACTCCAATGAGTAAGGGGTAGGCACCCACGCACGGATACCTACCCCTTTGACGACACCGTAAGGGTCAAGACTACTGCGAAGTAGCTGCCGGTGCCGGAACTACAACAATTCTTCTATCTCTTGAAGAGACTCAAGGACAGTAAGCTTCTTAGTATTATCAGCATCAAAGAAGATTCTAGTATAACCTGAAGCTTTGATGGGACTACTTTGTGATTGCATCCAAGCAATGTTATCTACATTAACAGTTATTTGAATTGCTGGAGCAAGGGCAAAGTGAAGACGTATAAGTTTCATCTTAAGGTTCCTGTACTAGATATAACAGTTAATAGTTATTAGTTAAGAGAGAACCTAAGGTTTTCTTTAGGTATACCTTAAGGTATCCTTAGGAGTATAGAGGTTCGAAGGTTTTGTCAAGACAAATATTGATATTAATTTAATAATATTTATCTGTCTACTAATTACCTGTCTAAGCCGCTTCTTTGGCCTTGTCGGTACCCTTCCGTGCATCAGGGCTAGTTGCGTCCGATCCTGCGGAGGGAATTGTTCCGCGATTTGCAAAGCGATCCACAACCAACTCATGAACATGATCATGGCCCACACGTAGCAAGTCCAGGTTACGTTCATGTTTGCTGGGAGATCGTGCATACGGTTCGTACCTTTCCTTGGTTTCAAATCTACCGCCTAAAGCCCAAAAGGGTAAGGCTTTGCCATTTCTATGGGTATTCCTACGGGCAGCACGGCATGTGTTGCCGTTAATGACCAAGGGTTTCTGGGTGCGTTTAGTACTGCCTTCTTTGCGCTTGGTCATGATTGCTCCGATATGAAAGAAAAAGTGCTAGTGCCCTACCGGCTACACGGTACCGGTTTCTCCAGAGCTTAAGCTCACCTTGGAACCAATGGTTCCTCTGGGAACTTCGCTGGTGTCTTGGTTAGACGAAGGGCACTAGCCACTAGCCCACTACGGTGTGGCGAATGCAGTGTCCTAATCCACGAAGGGTAGGCGTTAAAGCATTCGTTCAGGTAGAACCCTCTTGTGAGCATTACCGCAATGCTCTACCACCCGGTGCTAGTGTGACTTCCCTGGCCAGTGCGCTAGGCTGGCTACCTCCCCCTTATCAATGGGGTGCTCTGCTATGAGCTACAGGGATCAAACAAGGTAAAATAAGCGGATTAGACACATCCGTACCTACCTCACCTATTAGAATGCGTTTTAAGGTGTCACATAGCGCCGTACAGGGCGTTTCTAGGGGTGCCCGGTACCCGACTAAGGGGGTAAGCTAGAATCGCTTACATGACCCCTTAGAACGCATTTGAAGAAATTCGAGGGATTTGGGCAAAATTAACCCTTGCACACCCTTTATTCCAGATTTATGAGCTTATCATCCACCTTGCAGTGAATTTGATTAGCCTTGTACGTAATAAATCCACCCATTTTAAAGCAGATCTTTTCTTCCTTAGGCAGGCTACCCCACCAATAAAGAAGCCCCAGCCCTGCAATTAGCAGGACCAGGGCGAGTACAAACTTACGGGACATGAGGGTATTTGCCTTTAATGTTCTTGTGATAGTACGTTCCCATACTATCAGCGGCTAGAAATTCATCGTAAACTTTCTTAGGAACCTTGAAGAACTCGTAGGTTATACCGTTCTGCTTGAACTTAACCAAGAGTTTACCTTGGAATTGTTCGTAACCTACGCCGACAACTGCACTTGAGTTAGTGACAGGTGTTAGTTGTTCCATTTTGGTTCATTGCTCCTATGTTTATGATGTAACGCAAGGTACTTGCGTACCTTTGCAATGTAAGCACCGGTAAACCCTGGCAAGGGCCACGTGATTTGTTTCCAAGGGATTGCCATCCTCTAGGTATTTGTCACGCTATAATCTGCAGTGACCGGACATGCCTGTCAGGTGATACAGCCGATACTGTAAGTTAAGGTAAGGGTAGCGTTCTTCGGACGGGACGATTCCCTAGCTACTGGGGAAGTGCCTTACCTTTTCTCGGAGTAAAGCCTTTCTTGTGAAGGCTTTCAATCTTGGCTTGAATACGTTTAAGCTCTTGGATCAGGCGCTTCTCAGCCTTACCAGCATGGGAAGTACGTGAGTCAGAGACACCATGTTGTGTGATGGTTGTCCGCTTAACTTCCGTAATTTCCATGGTGATAACACGATCAGTACCGTGCTTGTACTTCAGCTTAACGTATTCCTTTAGCGCTTTTTCCATGGTAAGGGCGCGCTTGGTATGAAGGACATCTCGTCCGTATTCATCCGATACCCATATCTTTGCCTTCTTTTGAAGGACGTGCTTTTGAGTCTTACCCTTAGCATTACATTTAACACACATATGACTTCTCCGACATAAAGAGGGGTTACGACAAAGATTAGTATACGCAGACCTGCCATTTGTTGTCAGTGCCGACCTTTATGGTGGGACGAGTAACAACTTCTTTAGCGTGGTCACGTGTAGCAAGTCCAAGACATACCAAATCACGCAGTTCACCTGATAGGGTGCCTCGCGTTCTCTCAGAATCTATCTTTTGGAACAGTTTTTCAGGCATTGCAAATGAGCAATACTTGTTGTTCTTTGACTTAGGGAAGCATACGTTCCGGTATGAGTCAAAAAGTGCATGGATTTGTGAGAACACGTTTAACTCCTAAAAGTTGCGCGGAATAATTCCTGGGATTTGGCGGCGAATTAACTAGTGCACACCTGCACTAATTAATGGATACTTCTTAGGCCCAAAGTCTATGTAATCTGGCACCTTGACAGTGCCTTCAACAACACCGTCATCAGTGATAGGCTTAAGCTCGTAGTTGGGACCTACTCGCTCAAACTTGGGGCGGACACGTATCAACGAGCAATACCCAAGGCCCACGAGTTCATGCAAACATGCACGTTGTAATGCATGTTCGCAGAACTTCATGTTCTTGTTAGCTTCAGCGTTGATTGCTGTTGTAAGATACTTATCAGCTTGACGCAGGTACGCTGCATCACGATACGTTGCGACTGTCATTGTGTCATACCTCATAGGTTAGTGCGGGCCTTTTTTGGTATGGAGTGCCCAATCCATAAGTTACAAACCCCTATAGGTCTGCATCCTTAATCGTTCCCGGTACAATCCAAAACGATTTGACTTTGTGCGGACATTCATATACCGGATTGATTGTCCTACACATGAGCAAGATGTGCTCGTCAAAGCGTGTGTTATAATACACAATAGCCATTTGATTTGTCCTTATGTTGCTCACATAACACATACCTGCCTTGTTGCATCTCTGCCACACTGTTACCTTAGTACCACACAATACTTAGGCATAAAAAAAGCCCCAGGCATTTCTGCCCAGGGCTCTATCGTAGGTTGTACTGGTCTAGCTCTACCGCTTGCCACCTTAACCGATTTCCGGCGACAACCTACAATTAGTCAGTGTACCGAATATCAGCCTTCGAACGGAATTGCTTCCGCTGGCTGTTCACGGCGTCCGCCACGTCCGCCACCATTGCCGCCACGCTCAGAGTTTGCAGAGGTCTTGCCCTGCAAACGCTTGTCCAAATCCTTAAGGCTTTCAAGACCTGCAAGGTCTGTCTTTTCGTGGCCGCGCTTATCGTCATCTGCCGCAACTTTTTCAGCCCGCTTGAGCAGGTTATGAATGGCCTGCTTAAGGTCAAAGCCTTCAAACTCACGGTTCGCATCGACAGGCTTGAAGGCTGGCGTAACCTCTGCCAAATCCTTCATGTGTGCCTCTTTGTCGCCCTTGTAGGACAACTCGATTTCAGGAGACACTGCCTTGTGCTCAAACTTGCGGATCGTTTCTTCCTTACCGGTCGAAACGTTCAGTTCTTTGACTGAGACCCAAGAAAATGGGCCGTGTGCCTCAAACCAACGCACAAGTTGAGGGCGATCAAAGACGTCAGACGGCAAGCCGTTGACAAACTTGGTCGCAATGCGAACATCGCCCGTGTCAATTGCGTTTCCGACAATTGCAGGGCAAAGGTCGACGATAATATCACGCATCTGGTTGGCGCCCTGAATGACGCTTTCAACCTTTGCGTTTAGTGCTTTCGTAGCAGTTTCAAAACGCTTAGCCATTTGTTATGCTCCAAATGCTATAACTGCCTACACTATTGTAGACAGTATGCTGCATTCGGTTGCTTCGTTGTGCTGCCCTTGTGAGGCTCGCATCCGCTGTTCAGCCAGAGCCGCGAGGCAACTGCTTACTGGGAAATGCGCTGTGTGTTGTCACAACAAAAATTCCGCGTGGCTCGACCGGCAGCAACTACTGCACACGCCCCTAGCCAGCTCAGTGAAATCAAGGGATAGCCGTTCCCAGCCGTCCCTTGTCTCTGTACTGTTTTTGCGCAGCTATCCCTAGGCCGTGTTCAGGTGCTAACCCGACGGTCTGATTTTCATGCGCTTGTGTTGGGCAATAGCTGCGCCTCTCTCACACACCATTATTGCAGGTGTGCGTAGACACATAACCAGATAGGGATAGGGCGCAGCAATCTGCGCACGTAGTGTCCCCTATATCACTGGCACCAAGCCAACTATGGTTAGGTAAATCTAACGCTCGAAGCGCAAGGCCCCTAATGGCCCGGATAGCAGAGGCATTGACCCTATTTCAAGCCGAAACGGGCATACCTCTTGACGGGCCGATAAGAGCCCGTGTTCTGCAAGTCAGCGAATTCCGGCCTAGGCTTTACTACAAGCCAGTTCCAGCGATCGCCAGCCGCGCAGTCATTCGACGCATCACGCAGTGGCCTGATTTGCCTATTAGCGCCGTCATCCCCAAGCCGGGTTGGCTTGCGTTCTGGCGTATAGGTCGGGAAATCCCCTGCCGCGTTACGTGTCTTGCGTTTGTCGTTAGCCATAAGTAAACCTTTCGGTGAACATCTGCAAAGTGACAAACTGTCACAGGAGGATCAAGTCATCTGACTGTCTTCGCTCGCTGCGACTGATTGAGAGTAGACCATATCCGGTTAAGCAATGATACCAACTTAAGGTTGAAAAGGGTGCGACATTGTGACGCATGTGTAAGGCACTGATTTTACTGGAAGAAATTACGCATTACCGGCGGCTAATCCAAAACAGCACACCTATGACACGCGAGAGTAACGCACGCTTAAGTAGTATTTCAAGGCAAAGTCTGTATGCCTCTCTAATTCCATCTCACGCTGTATCTGTTCAACAGGTACAACTTCACCTTGCCGTACCATGCTAGTGTTCAGTGTTCTGACTTTCTTAAGCTCAGTATTTAAGATTGTGTAACGTTGCCATGCGCACGCCTTGGTTGACATGCGATGCGTTGCAGACACATGATGACTGCGACCACGCTTTCGATTGAGAGGTGTGCGCATTAGTTCCACCTGTAGCTATCGAGTATCATAGCCAGGACACAAGCTTCGCTCATGTTCTCTGCCCAAAATACAAAGTTGTTCTTCTCTATACGCCACAACCCATTGTCGTCTAGTTTATACGTTGCAAGCATAGCGTGTCCTTTCATGTTAGCGTTAAGGCAGGGTAACACACTGATATTACTACCAATGTGCTACCGCTTCGTTAACGGAACATTAGTGGAGCTAAGACAACGATCAGTACAATGGCAATCAGCATAACCCATGTTGCCAGCCTTGCTCTGCCTTTGTCAGTATACGTCAGCATGTAGTCAACATACTCTTTGCACTCACGTTCAGCTTGCTGTTTAGTTCTAGCTGTGCCCGTGATCACAAAGTCGTCAACGTATCCGACCCAGTACGGTTCCTGCCACTTAACGTTGATAAAGCGTTGCTTGTACCATCCGTAATAGTAGCCTGCCCCGTCCATCTCTTTGCTCAGTATACTCATGTTCTTGATACGCTCCATTTGACTTCACCATATTTGTTAAGGTGTGGCGCCAAAGTCACAGCTGCACACATATGCAACTATGCCTACTGTTGATTGTAGGATATGAGACACACAACTTAAGAGGGAATTAGCTGTGTGTCCCACGTGCTACAGTCAATGTAACCAGATTGCTATCCTCAGTGCCCAGACAATCACGTATAAGACTATCAGTGCAATGAACAAGCGAGTAACGATACGATCTGTACGCATAACATCTGTCCTTCTATCAGTTGCCCATACGCCACAACCAGTTCATTGTTGCACCGCACCATACACGGATACCACGGTATTTACCATGCATACGGATAAAGTGGGTGTAGTTCTGGTCAAGGTTGTAACGCTTGTTAGACACAACGATAAGGCGCATTGTCAGCTCCAAGATGAATACCAGGGCAGCCGATCTGCCTTGGATGATTGAATGTAGCAAATCAATAAGGCACGAATAAGGCAGACAATGAATAATGGATGCGACATAGTGTCACACCCTTAGTATCAATTGAACAGTGTTTAATATGTGTAATGATTACAACTGGTTAGGACGAGTACAACCTATGCGTGTACTGATGGTATGCATGCAGATCAGTGGTGTACCAACTTTCTGAACACGGACCATCAGCCTACTGATCTTCTTGTGGTTGACTGTCAGTACACAGATTATCCGCAGGCTGACCCTCCGTACACGGGGGAGTGGGGGGTGCTCTGGGGGAAGGGAATCACCACCTCACATTTACTAAGGGAAATTCGAAGGGATAGGAAAGCGCCTTAAGGTTCCCTGTAGAGGAACCAGCGGTAAGGGATACCTAAGGTTAACCTAAGCTCTTCCTTTACACTACCTATACATTAACCTTAAATCTCCCTTTACCTTCCTGGAAAGAACCTTAGGTTAACCTAAGGTTAACCTAAGGTATCCCTTAAGGTAACCTTAAGGTACTACTACTGGTATAAAGGGGGTAAATGATCTCAAATGTATAAATTTATAAAAATTATAAGAAATTAACAGATTTTTGAATAAAAATCATCTTAATCTGTGTCTACCCCCTTGACAAATGCTCAATTGTTTGATATCTTAGTCTCAGAAAGTAGGAAGAGGTTCCTTTTTCTGGGAGGTTTCAGGGTTAATAGTTATAAATGTTATCGGAGCAAGTTCTGTGATTGTTGACGACCCAAGGTTTAGGAAGAATGAAAAGGGACGCTGGGCAGGTGGCGGTCTGGTTCTTGAGCTTAACAAAGGCTTAAGGGAGACTGAACCTATCTACACACTGCAAGACTACGACATTACTGTCGATGGCAAGTGGTACCCTTCCTTGTACAGGCTGTACATGGAAATGGAAGATCCTACTGAGTTTGAGTTTGCTAAGAAGTACCTAGGCTCGTACGGTCAGTGGTTGGCTATCTGTCGGATTGCTGAGTTCAAGCCTTACCACGAACGTTGGCAGAACGAAGTCATCCTTCAGCTCCAGAGCAGGGCGCTTAAGGCTCTAGTTCTAGAATCGCAGTCAGAGTCCAAGAACAGCTTTGCAGCTAACAAGTTCATTATTGAAAAAGGCTGGATCGAGAAAACCAGCTCAAGGAACAAGGTAGGCCGTCCGTCTAAGGAGGACGTAGCCAGAGCTGCTAAGATCGAAGTTGCGGACAAGGACAAGATCCTTGAAGATTACAACCGTCTAATTGGAGAAATGAACTGATGGCTGGTAAGAACGGTGACCTGAGAATCAACACTGCTACTACGACCCAGGTCAAGTCTGGCCCAGGGGTACTGAAGCGTATTATCGTAACTACACCTGTAACGGCTGAAACGATTGGCCTGATCGACAACACCTCTGGTACGACTGTCAACATTGGCACGATTACCAACAGTGGTGGTATCCCTTACTTCCTGGACTTTGATTTGAACTTCACTGCTGGTCTCCGTATCGTTACCTCCGGTACGTCAGACATCACGGTGATCTACACCTAACATGGTCCAAGATAAGAAGGATCTCATTCGGCGACAAGCTGAATCCGACCTAGAGTTCTTCATCAAGCTTATAACTCCCAACAGGCTGTTAGGCCAGGTACACAAGGATCTCATTCGGTGGTGGACAAGGCCAGAAGCAAAAAGTCACCAGCTCGTTCTGCTTCCTCGCGACCATCAGAAGAGCGCTATGATTGCGTATCGAGTCGCATGGGAGATTACTCGGAATCCCGCTATTCGCGTGCTCTACATCAGCAGTACAGCGAACTTGGCGGAGAAGCAGTTGAAGTTCATCAAAGATCTTCTATCCTCCGACGTATACAGATTCTACTGGCCGGAGATGGTGAATCTTGAAGAGTCGAAACGAGAGAAGTGGACCGGTGCTGAAATCTCTGTCGACCACCCTAAGAGAAAAGCTGAGTTCATCCGTGACCCCACGGTATTCACTGCAGGACTTACTACTGGTATTGTTGGTATGCACTGCGACATCGCTGTTATGGATGACGTGGTTGTCGGGGAGAACGCATACGATGAACCAGGCAGAGATAAGGTTCGTACCCAAGCAAGCTACCTTGCAAGTATTGCCGGAACAGATTCGTCTGTGTGGGCCGTCGGAACCAGGTACCACCCAAAGGACTTGTATCACGATTTTGCGAACCAAATCGTAGAGATCTGGGGAGATGAAGGCGAAATCGAACAGTCTTACAACTTGTGGGAAACCTTCGAAAGGCAAGTTGAAGATCGTGGCGACGGTAGTGGAAACTTTCTATGGCCCCGTCAGAAGACCCGGGATGGAAAGTCCTCGTTTGGTTTTGACAAGAAAGAGCTAGCTAAGAAACGTGCACAGTATCATGACAAGACCAAGTTTCGTGCTCAGTACTACAACGACCCCAACGATCTATCAACCGCTACAATCACGCCCGATATGTTCCAGTACTATGATAGGGCACATCTTCACAGAGAAGGTGGAAAGTGGTACGTTAAAGATAAGCGGCTCAATGTTTTTGCTGCTGTGGACTTCGCCTACAGTGACAAGACTGCGGCCGACTTTACAGCCATCGTGGTCATTGGAGTCGACAGTAAAAACAACATCTACATTCTCGACATTGATCGGTTCAAGACTAACAAGATGTCTGAATACTTTAATCGGATACTTCGGCTTCACGTTAAGTGGGACTTCAGAAAGATACGAGCAGAGTGTACAGCAGCTCAGCAGGTCATTGTAAAAGATCTCAAGGAATCGTACATACGACCTCACGGACTAGCACTCGCAGTTGAAGAGTTCCGTCCTACTTTCAAAGAAGGTTCCAAAGAGGAACGTATCGAAGCTAATCTTCAGCCAAGGTACAGCAATCTTCAAGTATGGCACTTTGCAGGAGGCAACTGTAGCTTACTTGAAGAAGAACTGATAATGCAGAAGCCAGCTCACGACGACATGAAGGACTGCTTAGCAGCCTGTGTCGAGATCGCAGTTCCCCCAGCTTTCCAAAGTGGATCGATGGTAAAGGAACGAGCAGACAACAATTTCTTTCATTCACGTTTTGGAGGTGTAGGTTGAAGTTTGGTTCAGGACACATTGATCGTGTCGATTCAGCAATTCTTTTATACGAAGATATATGTCGAGGAGTTGCTATTCCTTCAGAAGGTATCGGTTTAGAAGAAGCAAAAGTTCGATGTCTCAAACAAGCTATCAAGCATTTGGAAATTGAACTTCTCTATTATCAAGGATGTTAATCATGAAGTCATTTGTAATCGTAGACGAAGTAAACAAGCGCAACGAACACACTAAGGCAGAACTTAAGAATCGCTTCGTATCTGAAGCTGCTGCACTGTTTGAACAGGTGTACGCCCCAGAGAACGGCAAAGACGGTGAGTACGTACTTGCTGTTGAAAAGTCGAAGAAGGTTGGCAAGGACGCTAAGGCTATTGAACAGGCTAACACCGTTGGCCCCAGGCCGACAGCTTACCGTGATGACCTCGTAGCTAAGGCTTCTGACGAAGCTGTAGAAACCGCCAAGGAAGGCGCGAAGGTAGTGAAGAAGGTTACGCGTTAATGTACGAGCTTCTTATCACTGCTTGTCTAATGAACTCCTGCAAGGTGCACAAGTTCCCAGCTAGTGATATGAACACTCCGTACATGTGCATTATGAAAGGCCAGGAAGTTGCCGCAAAGGAGCTTCCTGGCTGGACTATTAAAGGCTACAAGTGCAAGTTGATTGATAAGGATGTTGCGAAGATATGAGCGGTAAGACTTTAGAAATCGATACAGTCCTGTCGCCCAACAAGTACGCGGTAGACATTGCCAATCAGTATTTGACGTGGGAGAACTTCCGCCAGGTCAAGATTTCCGAATGGCAGGAAGTCCAAAGGTACATCTTTGCTACCGATACTACTAAGACATCTAACTCCAAACTTCCTTGGTCAAACAAAACTACTCTGCCTAAGCTTTGCCAGATTCGAGACAATTTATTCGCGAATTATATGTCTCGTATGTTTCCTAAAAAGAAGTGGCTACGCTGGGAAGGTGAATCCCAAGTAGACAACTCACGCGAGAAGTGCAAGGCAATTGAGTCTTACATGATGTGGGCTGTCGACCGTCCTGAGTGGTACGCCACTATGGGCAAGCTCGTCTTGGACTACATCGACTACGGCAATTGCTTTGCAATGCCTGAGTGGGTTGACAAGCGTAACGCAGCAGAGGATACAGATGAAGCTAATCCGAAGGAACAGAAAGGATACGTCGGTCCCAGTCTCGTCCGTATCAGCCCTTTGGACATCGTGTTCAACCCGACTGCCCCGGATTTCGTTTCATCCCCTAAGATTATACGATCCATTATCACGATGGGAGAAGTCAAACAACTTGTTGACGCCCTTTCTGCTGATGAAGGTGAACAGGCTGACGCGGAAACAATTTGGACTTATATGAATGAAACACGTATGCGAATGGGTGAGTATCCGCCCGGATCAACTCATACGAAGAATCCCATCTATAACATTTCGGGATTTGATAACTACCAACATTACCTACAATCCAATTACGCTGAGATCCTTACTTTTTACGGCGACCTTTTCAACGTCGAAGAAGGTAAGCTATACAAGAATCAAATCATAAAGATTATTGACCGTGATCAGATTATCTCCCAGCGAACCAACCCTTCTTACTTCGGGCAGTCACCTATACGTCACGTCGGTTGGCGCGTCAGGCCAGACAATCTGTGGGCTATGGGTCCGCTCGACAATTTGGTGGGCATGCAATATCGCATCGACCATCTAGAGAACATGAAGTCTGACGTCTTCGATCTTATCGCCTTCCCGCCTATGAAGGTTAAAGGTTACGTAGAAGACTTTGACTGGGAGCCGATGGCTCGTATTTACATTGGTGACGACGGTGACGTTGAACAAGTCCAGATGCCAGCACAAGTACTAGAAGCTGACAACCAGATTGCTCAGCTCATTGGTATGATGGAAGAGATGGCAGGTGCACCTAAGGAAGCTATGGGATTCCGTACTCCTGGTGAAAAGACTGCATTCGAAGTACAGCGTATTGAAAATGCTGCTAACCGTATCTTCGACAACAAGACAGCTCAGTTTGAACGTGATCTAAGCGAGCCTGCTCTCAATGACATGCTTGAACTTGGTCGTCGTAACATGAATCCTACGACCGTAAGGATCTTTAATGATCAACTTAAGTTCACGGAGTTCCTCAATCTCACACCAGAGGATATCACGGGTGTGGGTCGTCTCAAGCCTATCGCTGCTCGGCATTTTGCAGAACAAGCTAATAAGATACAGAACATCAGTCAATTCTTTTCAAGCCCCATTGGCCAAGACCCAGCAGTTTCAACGCATCTGTCTGGTGAAGGTATCGCACGTATGATCAACGACCTTATGGAATGGGACGAGTACAAGATCTTCCTTCCGTACGTTCGTATCAGCGAAAGTGCCCAGGCACAAGGAATGGCTGCTCAGCAGCAAGAACAAACGATGATGGAACGAGATACTCCTGCAGGGTTGATGCCAGGTGACCACGATCCTGAGATGGCAATCCCACCGGAGGACAACAGTGAAGAACCTACCGCTTAAGTGGTTCGGCAACAAGAGTGGTGAAGAGAAGAAATCTTTTCACCAGCTTATTGCCAGTAACGCTACTAACAAAGTTATAATCAAACTACGACAAATGATTGAACAAGACAAATCTGAAATTGAACGATTAGAGATTACCCCAGACGCAATGGACAATGGCAACTGGGCAAACAAGCAAGCCTATTTCAACGGACAGAAGTACGCAATGAAACAGATCCTAGACCTATTGGAGTTTACAAAGTAATATGACAGACCTATTTAACGGTACCCCTCCGACAGAGGAAACTGCAGAACAAGTACTAGCCCGTATGAAAGATAAGTACGGAGACGAAGCCAAGATCGCTATGGCTAAGGAACACGCCGACCGGCACATTACCCGACTCGAAGCAGAGAATGCTGGGATGAGGGAAGATTTGAGCAAACGGAAGACGATAGAAGAATTCTACGCAGAGATCAAGCGTGGAGCTCCACAGCCTAATACTCCGCCACAATCGGAAGAACGGAACGAGCTGCCTGTCCAATCCAATGACTCGTATAAACCAGAGGACGTAGAGGCTATCGTCTCTAAAGCCCTCAGCAAAAAAGAACAAGAAGTCAAGGCCCGAAATAACGTAGCTTACGTCGCACAAGAACTGACAAAAGCTTGGGGTCCCAATTACGCAGAGCGACTACAGGGTATGCCAAGTAAACTCGGTGTGTCTCAGGAGTATCTGGAGAAGATGGCAGTCGAAAGCCCGCAGATGTTTCTGCTAGCTGTCGTTGGCCAGCAGAGCCCTAATCCGGCTCCGAATGTTACTCCTCCTAAAAGCTCTGTGAGCTTTGCTTCCAACAACGCTAACAGTAACGTAAGGAATTACGCTTACTTTGAAAAGCTGCGTAAGGAAGACAACGCTAATTATTGGTCTCGCAAGGTTCAGAACGAAATGCATCAGGCAGCTATGCAAATGGGAGAAGACTTCTATAAGTCATAAGGATGATATAGATGTCAGGTTTTACTACAGGCACTAATGCCCATCTTATCCGGTCGCAGCTCTGGAGCCAACAGCTTAAGGAAGTTGTTCTCGACGAGTTGATGGGTTGGAAGTGGGTTGACATGATCACGGACTTCCCGGATGGTGATACCATTAATATCCCGTCTATCGGTCAGCCGTCGGTTTACAACTACGCTGAAAACATGCCGATCCAGTACTCTGCAATCGACACTGGTAACTTCCAGTTCTCGATCAACGATTACAAGGCATGGGGTACGTACGTTACGGAGAAGATGAAGCAGGATTCCATGTACATGGCCCGCGTTCAGGCTTCGTTCGTACCGAAGGCCCAGCGCGCACTGATGGAAGCTATGGAACAGCGTATCCTTGCTGTCGGCCCTGAAGGTCAGACTGCTTCGGATTCGAACACGATCAACGGTGGCAAGCATCGTATGGTCGCTTCTGGTACCGGCGCTACCCTCACGCTTGAAGACTTTGCTAAGGCCAAGTTCGCCCTCGACAAAGCTAACATGCCCGCTACGGGTCGTGTTGCTATCGTTGACGCCTCGGTTGAAGCTGAACTCAACAAGCTCACGAACATCGTTAACGTGTCGAACAACCCGAACTTCGGTGGCATGATTACGACTGGTTTCGGTTCTAACCTGAACAAGATCAATCGCTCGATCTTTGGCTTTGACATTTACGTGTCGAACCATCTCAAGCCGATTACGACTTCAGAGACAATCGATACAGTTGCTTCCGGTACTTCGGCAGTTGCTAATATCTTCTTCTCCACCGCTTCGGACCTGCTTCCGATTGTCGGCCTGATGCGCCAGGCGCCTAAGGTTGACTCGGAATACAACAAGGACCGCCAGCGTGAAGAGTATGTTATTACGGCTCGTTATGGCTTCAAGCTGTTCCGTCCTGAGAACCTCGTTACGATTCTCTCGGCCACGGATCAGGTTTACGCTTAATCCATAAAGGAGAAATAATAATATGGCACTTCAAGCTCTCCCGACTGGCTACTGGAAGAATTCCGACGGTCTACTTGTCAAGTTTGGCACGACCGAAGGCATTCCCGGTAAAGCTGGTGAATACCGCGATACCCATCTTGGCGACGCTGTTGTCAACGTGGAAATCGACTACTCGCTCTTCACGGGCGTGACTGCAACGAACGCTGTTATCGTTGACTACGGTGTCAAGCTTCCGGCTGGCGCTATTATTGACAACATCGTTGTTGTAGCTGACAAGGCCTTTGTAACCAACCCGACTTCTATTGACGTTGGTCTGGTTCGCGAAGACATGTCTACCACGTACGACGAAGACGGTCTTATTGACGGTCTGCTTCTTGCGACGTTCGACTCTATCGGTGAACGCACTGAACTGATCTCTACAACTGCAACGTACCCGGGCGCTCTTTGGAACGCTTCCACTGGTACCGCACTGGCTAACACGGGCTACATCGTAGCTTCGTTCGCTGGCACGGCTCCGACTGTGGGTAACTTGAAGTTGAAGATTCAGTATCACGTAATCCCGACGAAGGACAACGGTAACAAGTTGGCTGACGTTTAATAGAACTGGGAAGGGGTACTCCAAAAACCCCTTCCCTTTTTTCTTCTTTTATCGAAAGGTATTACAATGGCCGTAGGTACACAATTCATTGTTTCGTGGCTTGGCAAGAAGGGTATGCTTGGGATTCGTCCTGCTACCGTGACTGCTGCCGCAGGTGCAGCTACCTTGAACGCTGCAGCAGGTACAGTAACGTCAGAATCCCTGACGACTGCTGGTGCTGCTGAATACACGCTTACACTGACGAACAGCATGGCTCGTCTTGGTGACCACGTTAACTGGTCTGTTGATCCGTTGTCGTCTGCCGGTACTCCCGGTCAGGGCGGCTGTAAGATCACTAACGGTACGATGGTGTTCACTGTGACGAACTTGAGCGGTTCAGCATTTGATGGCCCAATTGCTATCAAGTACATGCTCATCCGCGCTGCTTAAGGTTACGAGGGGATCTGATGGCTAAAATAACTTTACAAGACGTAGTTACTCTTGACGGTATCACTGCTGCAATTAACAACAACAACGATGCCATTGAAGTAGCTATTGAGAAGACGCTGAGTCGTGACGGGACAAGTCCCAACGCGATGGAAGTGGACTTCGACATGAATGGAAATCAGATCCTCAACCTTCCCCTTGCTGTAGATCCGACAGATCCAGTAAGGTTGCAGGACATGGAAGACTATTTTGACTCTTTACCAGAAGGCCCACAGGGTCCACAAGGAAATCCTGGTACTAATGGTACAGACGGACGTTCTTTTGTTTTTCGAGGTGCTTACAGTGGTGTAACTGCCTACGTAGTTGACGATACTGTCTTAGACAACGGTAGTACTTGGATTAACATCCTTGCTAGTACTGGTGTATCTCCTCCGACGTTACCTACTACTAGCAATGCTAACTGGGTGTTAATGGCTGCCAAGGGCACCGACGGCGTTGGCACAGGTGATGTGACAGGACCAGTAGCTAGTGTAGACAACGAAATTGCTCTGTTCAGCGGAACAGGCGGTAAGACAATTAAAAGAGCAACCACCACGGGTTTGCTCAAAGCAGCTAGTGGTGTTATCGCCCAAGCTGTTGCAGGAACAGATTATTATAATCCAGGTGGCACAGACGTAGCCCTTGCTGACGGCGGCACTGGTGCATCTCTTGTTGACCCCAACGCTGACCGCATCTTATTTTGGGACGACAGTGCTGGTGCTGTAACCTGGCTTACCCCAGGCACCAACCTCAGCATTAGTGGAACTACACTGAACGCCGCAGGAGGCTCTGCCTCTGTATCGCAGAAGTTTACTGCTACTGGAACGTACACAAGAAGTGCTGGCTGTGTATCAGTAGATATTATGTGCTTAGGTGCCGGTGGTGGTAGCTCTGGTTGTACTGGTGTAACTAGCAACGCCGCTCTGTGTAACCCTGGTGCTGCTGGTGCAGAATCTATTCTTCATCTGGCTTTTACCCAGAGAACAATCACTGGCGCTACGCAGGCTAACCCTGCTGTCATAACATCAAACAGCCACGGCTTCCAGAACGGCGATGTTGTTCAAATCAACAGCGTTGTCGGAATGACCAACCTCAACGGTAACAACTACACCGTTGCGAACCGCGCAGCTAATACATTTGAACTCTCGGGTACAAACTCCACTGGTTACGGTGCTTATGTCAGCGGTGGTACGATTGACCTAGTCTCTGTGCCGGTAACTATAGGTGCTGGTGGTACCGCTGGTACAGCCGCTCCTACTGCAGGTGGCACAGGAGGCACGACATCATTCGGCGGCTATTGTAACTCAACTGGTGGTGCAGGTGGTCCTAATGCCAGTATAGCCACAGCGGGAACAACAGCAGTATCTACTGGAACGGCTCTAGGTGGAACAGCCACAGGCGGTGATCTCAACATCCCTGGTCAGCCTCCGTCTCGTGGTTGGCGTGACAGTGGTACGGCAGTGATGATGAGCAACATTGGTGGGCACTCTCGTTACGGAGTAGGTGGTACTACAGCAATCGGTTCCGACAGTCAAGCTGGACAAGGCTATGGCTCTGGAGCTGGTGGTGGTGGTACGACAAGCTCGACATCGTACCTAGGTGCAATTGGTGCTCCTGGACTGTGCCTTGTAGTGGAGAACTTCTTCTAATGGCAAAGCTGGTCCTTTCTATTGGGGGCAGCAACTCTATTGGTCGTGGTCCAGGTGGTCCGGCTATGAACAGCGCCTCATCTCTAGTTACAGTGTGGAACAATGTGCAGGAAGCCGGTACTAACGGCACTGCTTGGATCTCTCCACCTGTTGCCGGTAATGCTCCGTGGGATCCTTCTGGTGCACTAGGGAATAACTTCGCACTGTGGTTCTGTCATCGCCTTGCCCTTGAAACAGGTGAAACTGTACGCCTGCTTCTGGTGGGCCGTGGTAACGCAAGCGACGTAGAGTTTACAAAAGGCGGTGCCCTATACACCGAACTAGCCGATGTGTGGACAGCAGCAGCCCCCGGAGTCCCCGCTGATATACTGTTAACAGGTATTGTTACTACTGCCAACGAAAGTCTGTATCCTACAAAGTATCTTCAGATGCGCACAGATATGATTGCTGATGGATACCTTAGAAGTGGTGCACCATCAATTGTCTGTGGTGCTGTCGTAACTGATGACACATTCCTGTCGAACATGGCTGCAGCTAATCCCTCTATTATGAGATTCGCTCCTGTCACAACACTGAATATCATGCCAGATGGAGATCACTTCACAGGGCCTAGTTTATACCAGTGGGGCTACGATGTGATGTGGCGTGCGTATTCAGGGTTCATAGGACCAAGAACTATCGCAGGAAACGCACTCAGATTTATTAAAAGATAAGGGATTATGATGAAGTTAACTCTCACAGATGTGTTGTCACTGACCAACGAAGCTAGTGCTTTGTCGCGTATTAATGACAACAGTGATGCTATCGAACAGGCTGTGGAGAAGACGTTAAGCAGAGATGGTACGTCTCCAAATACCATGGAAGCTAACTTGGATATGGGTGGTTATCGTATCCTTAATCTTCCTGAGCCGATTGATCCTACTGAACTAGTTCGTGTCATCGACGTTCCTGACCTAGTAGAAGCAGCTATTGCTGACATTGCTGAAGGTCCTGTAGGTCCTGAAGGTCCCGTAGGTCCAACCGGACCGACTGGCCCTACTGGTCCTAGTAACAACCCACGTGGGGACTACAGTGGTGCTACAGCGTATGCTAAAGGAGACTTAGTAACTAACCAGTCATCTTCGTGGATTGCCTTACAGGCAACCACAGGTAACGCTCCGCCGACTCTTCCCACTACCTCCAATGCTTACTGGATGCTTAACGCAGCAGTAGGACCGTCGGGCCCCGGCACCGGAGACGTACTGGGACAGTCCGCCAGCGTCGACAACGAGATCGCTTTGTTCTCGGGTACTGGTGGCAAGACAATCAAGAGATCAACCACGACTGGCCTCGTTAAGGCAGCTTCGGGTGTCATCTCAGCAGCAGTAGCAGGAACAGACTACATCGCTCCTGGAACTGGTAATGCTGACGCCAGTGTAAGTGCTGCTAGTACGACTGTCGCAGGCAAGGTAGAACTTACCATTGCAAGTGAAGTAACCACAGGTAGTAGTTCAAGTCTTGCTGTAACTCCTGACAGCTTCCGTGGTAGTGACTTCGGTAAAGCTGTTGTCCCAGTACTGGTGTTCGACACTACTCAGAACGTAGTTGTCGGTGATAACGCAGGTAAGATCTTCTACAGGGTGCCTGCAGTGCTTAACGGATGGGTGCTTGTAGGTGTAGCTGCAGCAGTGTACACAGCAGGCAGTGGTTCAGTAACTACTATCCAAGTACGTAACATGAGAACAGGTAACGACATACTTAGTACTCGTATGACGATTGACAGTGCTGAAACAGATACAGCTACGGCTGCTACTCCAGCTGTCATCAACACAAGTAATGACGACGTTGCTACTGCAGACAGAATCGTTATCGACGTAGACACAGCTAACACTACTCCAGCCATCGGTCTGCTTGTCGAACTAACCTTCCAGAAGCCATAACACATGCTTACATTTCCACTTGTCAGATCTAGTGCTAACACTCTTGTTCAGACGTTAAGTCTGGTCACGTACACTACTGCTACTGGTAACAGTCCTGTGACTGTTCCTATGACAGTTCAAGCAGGTGATATGTTGCTGTACAGTGAAATTCAGATGAGGTACGCTATTGACGAAACAACGTTTACGTACCCTAGTGGATTTACTGAAATAGGTAAAGGTAGTACAGCTTCTTACCCAAGTTATCCTTACCAAGCTAAGTTTGTTGATAGTTACAAGATTGCAACTGGATTAGAAGGTGGTACTACGTTAGCAGTACTCGCTTCTACTCTCGGTAACATTAGTCTTATCGCAAGAATCTTGTTTGTTATACGTGGTAACATTCCGTTCAACGGAGTTCCGATTGCTAGGTTCAACGGTGTGTACAGGTACAACACCAGTGCTACTGATAATTCTACACCGTTTAACGAGAACTTAGATACGACAGTTGCTAGAATAACTCTCGCTGACTACGGTAGTCTTACAGGTAACACAGGTAGTTCGTACTGCTTCTTAACTGGTGGGTCAGACGCTTTCTACGGTATCACTTCCCGAGTTGCTTGGCGTCTTAAGTTGTTAGATGCTGGAGAGACAGGAAGTTCAAGCAGCCAAGCTATTAAGGCGTACGATAGTGACGCACGGTTCCAAGCCGGTGGCTCAATCTACTTTAACACAGAATAAAAGGAAACACTATGATCCTCGAAGCTAATAAAGACTTGAAGCTTGGTGCAGCCGGACTGGCTCTTATTAAAGAGTTCGAGGGTTACCACAAGAAGCTTCCGAACGGAGATTGCGAAGCTTACCTTGACAAGGTACCAGCTAAGCCAATCTGGACTATCGGCTACGGTTGCACTGAAGGTGTGTACAAAGGTATGCGTCTTACAGAAGCTCAAGCCAGTAAGTTATTCCAAGGTGAACTAGTTAAGCACGAAGCCTTCGTTAAGGAGATCGTCACAGTTTCTTTGGATCAGAATGAGTTCGACGCTCTTGTGTCGTTCTCTTACAACCTCGGTCCTGGTAACCTTCGTAAGCTGGTAGAGAACCGTCTTAACAAAGGTAACCGTACAGCAACAGCTAACGCTATTCCTTTGTACAACCAGGCAAAAGGTAAGAGTGCTAAGGTCAACGGTCTTGCTCGTCGCCGTCAGGCAGAGAAGGCTTTGTTCCTTAAGTGGACGCCTAAGGACGTTGCTGAGACAAAGACTGGTACGTTGGTTACACGTTTCCAGAACTGGTTTGCAAGCCTAGGTATTGGTACGGCACTGTCGTGGAACTTCCTAACGGACGTACGACAGTTCATGAACGACCACGCTGGTTGGTTGGTACTTGGTGCGGGTGCAGCTTTGTTCCTCACTTACAAGACTATCTTGTGGTCGATGAACAATAACCATCCTGAGTTCATTCCTGAAGATAAGGAGTAATCCTTATGAACTGGTTGTGGTCAATTCTCTCAACGACGACATCCACCATAGTTGGAATAGGGCTTATAATGGCCCTGTTCTATTTCGGTGGTCCTATCAGTGAAGTACTGAAGAAAGTATCAGTACCGGTAGCTGAATGGTTTGGTAAGACTGCCCCTGAGATCTTTCAGGGCTTGTGGGATGGAATCAAAGGTCTGTCCGACATAACTCTGAAAACAGCTATCGTCCTAGCCCTCGTAGGTGGTGGTCTGTACATCGGTGGTAAATCGAAGTGCGACTGTAAGGCGGCGGTGCAAGCTGAAGTAACTAAACTCAGGAAGGATTATCAGTTTGTCACCAGAAAGAAACCGCAGCAGAGATCGGGAGGATTATTCAATGTCTTCTGAACTCGAAGAAGTCAGAATCATGATGGCCAGACTCGAAGCTAAGTTCGACATGGCTATGTTGATTATTGCTGATATGAAAAAGAACAACGAAGACATGGAAGAGCGTCTTAGTACAATTGAAACTAAGATGAACTACGCCGCAGGTATCGCAGGAATCTTAGCTATAGTTGCGGTCAGTATGTGGAATTGGTTGTGGACTAAAGGAACGGGTGGGGCAGCCTAAATGAAATACACGCTACTTGAAATGGTACAACTCATCCTATCTGCTATGGACAGTGATGAAGTTAACGACATTGCCGACACTGTAGAAAGCAATCAGGTAGCGACCCTACTCAAGAGTGTGTACTACGACTGTGCCACGGATCTTAACCTACACGAACACGAAGATTTAATTCAGCTAGAACCGTCACTGGACAACGCCAAGCCTTGCTTGATGTACGCTCCAAGTACGGTTACACGTATTGACTGGATCAAATACGACAACGCGAGTATTGACTACCCAGGCACAGGTAACTACCAGTACGTTACGTATCTTCCTTTGTCTCAGTTCCTTGAGTATACTGAGAACCTCAGTAACGCTGATCAGACTAACCAAAGCAGTATGATCGTCAACGACAACGAAGGTAACGACTACACCTTCTACTTCCAGAACGACAGAGCACCGAGCTATTACACTCACTTTCGTAACAGTGTAATCTTGTTCGACGCTTACAATTCAGACGAAGACACTACTCTCCAGAAGTCCAAGACGTTGTGCTTCGGAGCTAAGTACCCTGGTTGGACGATGACGAATACGTTCATCCCTGACCTGGATCCTACACAGTTTTCGTACCTTATCAACAGAGCTAAGACACGAGCGTTTGTTGAACTGAAGCAGCAGGCTAACCCTGACGCCTCAGGTGAAGCAAGACGACAGAAGATTGTGATTCAAAAGCGTAAACGTAAACTCCCGATGGGTAGCGAGTTTGACAGACTCCCGAAGTTCGGACGAACCGGTCCGTACCTCAACAGCCCATTCTATTCAAAGATATTAAGAGGAAATGATTAAATGTATGTTAATGATGACACCATCGACTTGGACTACGCAGAAGATGGTTATCGTGAACGAGTGTACGAATGTAAGGGCAAGACCTTCAAGCTCCGTTCCAGTGACCCTTACGGATTGATCACAATCCACACTTCGAAAGGGAACCCAAGTAAGGAACTGACAGGTAGTTACACTAACTTCGACCTAGCTATTATCGACATTGAAAAGTTTATGGGATCGTACGTACCGCCTAGTCCCATTAATCCGAATGCAGAATTTGCAATGAAGCGAGTTCTTACTCCGAAGGAATAACAAACGTGGCAAGACAAGCAGGCATAGTAGGACAGAACACTTTCCTCAAAGGATTGATTACAGATGTAAGTGCGCTCTCGTTCCCGCCTGATGCCTGCACTGACACGAACAACTGTATCTTTGATAGGTACGGTAAGTCTCGTCGTCGTCTTGGTCTACAGTTTGAAGACGGTGCCACTCAGGTAAGTGACACCTTCGACGCTACGTATACTTACACAGAGTATCTCTGGGAAGCTGTATCGGGAAGAGGGAATATCTCTCTTCTCGTTCAGCAGATCGGACATACTCTGCATTTTTTTGATGCTTCAGCAAACGTGGTCCCAAGTGCCAACAAGAAATCCTTTACTGTCAACCTCACTACGTACAAGGCTGCTGGTGGTGCTAAGGCTCCTGAGGCTTATCCTTGTGTGTACGCTAGCGGTAACGGTGATCTCATTGTCACTAATCCTGCATGTGATGTCTTACTGATCCAGTACAACGTAAGCACCAACGACATCACCACTACCATCATCAACGTTAAAGAACGTGACCTGTACGGCCTTGCAGACGGCCTACGAGTCAACGAACGCCCTACTGAAACAGTAGCCACGTTGAAGAGCAACAACCCAAGACACTACTACAACATCATCAATCAATCATGGTACATCGCAGATGCTCTCTCCCAATGGGATACTGCAAGGACTGATATGCCTAGCAATGCTGACATGGTTAGTTATTACCGTTCGGCTAGCACTACGACTCCTGATGCTTTTGACAACGCAAACGTAACAGCGTTTGACCCAGGAAGTACGCCTGCTGCAAAAGGACACTTCATCCTTAGCATTACCAATCCTAATCGTACGACAGCAGCTTCAGCAGAAGGCTTCACAGGATTCACGTTACCTGTCGGTGATGTCATCATCACTGGTGGTACGCCTAACTCCTGGAACATTGCTAACCAAGCAGCGTTGACTAACCCAACCTTGTGGTACAACAACGTTACGACAGCTACGTTTGCCAACAGTACAGGTACGACAGCTACGCTAGGTATCAGACTGTGGAGAGACTTCACCAGTGCTCAGCAATGCAGCAAGGTAATTGTTTACGGTTCTAGTGACCAAGGGTTTGTCACTGGTGCTAACCCCAGCGTAACGCTAACGCTGTACGGTAAGAACACTGCTGACGTAAGTGCTACGAGTCTTGGAACGTTGACGTTCACTGACACAGCAGATGAAAGTGCTGGTCGTACAGTCACCAGCAGCGACACTACTACTCGGTGGGATAAGATCTACGTAGAGCTTACGTGTGGTACGACACAGAGTATGCGTATCGCTGAAGCTAGGTTTTACTACAGTGCAGCAGGGGACGAAGCAGTGTTCGACACTGTTGAGCGTCCGAGTTGCTGTGCGTTCTACACTAGCCGTGCTTTCTACGCAGGCATCGACTACGATAGCTTGTCTTCCAACATCTACTTCACACGTATCATCAAACGGTCAGAGGATTATGAAAAAGCATATCAGCAAAACGATCCAACAAGTGAGCAATCTCCAGACCTCCTACCCGACGACGGAGGCGTTATCCGGATTCCTGAAATGGGTAGATGTGTTGCACTCTTCTCCACGCAGAGTTCACTTATTGTTATGGCCACGAACGGGATATGGGTGGTTTCAGGTTCCTCTGGTTCCGCTTTTACTGCGTCGGACTATCGCGTAAAGCGTATCAGTGAGATAGGGATGAACAGTCCTTTGTCGGTTCTCAACGTAGGTAACATTCCTATGTGGTGGGGATACGACGGGATATACACCGTCCAGTACGACGCTAACTACGAAGCATTCACTCCGGTTAACGTGACTCTTCCGATCCTTAACGGCTTCTACGAAGACATCAGTGCTCAAAGCAAGATGTACGTTAAGGCTGCGTACGACAGGTTCAGGAACATCGGGTATTGGTTGTACGGTGACGGTACTCCGTACAGCTACAACAAGGTGCTGGTAATCGACGGTGTGACTAAGGCGTTCTACCCTTGGGAGTACGAAGTAGAAGCTGTAGTGCCTAAAGACGTAAAAGGAATTGTGTTTTATGCTGACGCTACTAGTACTGGTTCCCCTAGTATTAAGTACACTGTTGCTACCCCTAGTACCAACGAGATTTCTTACGCGGAAACCAGAGCTTCGTCGTACCTCGACTGGGACGAACTGGATTACTCATCGTACTTCGTTACGGGGTACAGGCTCGACGGCAAGACGTTACAGTTCTTCCAGAACAACTACGTAATGATCTTCTTTGATCAAGAAGCCAACAGTAGTTGCTACGTTCAAGGTATATACGATTGGAGTACTGATCCAAGTAACGGTAAGTGGAGTACAAGTCAACAGGCTTACTCTGTCAACCATCTTGGTAAGTCAGTGTCGTACAGACGGTTGAAGATCAGAGGTAAAGGACGATCAGCTCAGCTTCGTTTTTACAGTGAAACCGGTAAGCCCTTTAACATTATTGGTTGGGCAATCAAGGAGTCCATGAATGCCGACGTATAACGTACGCTCCCTTCAAGAAGCAGACTTCATGGACGTGTGGCGCCTAGCCTTTGAGTGGGAACCTAACATCAACCCTAAGAAGTTCGTAGAGACTTGGAACATGCAGCAGTCTCTTGCGAATTACGTGCTTACAGAAGATGACAAGATCATCGGAGTAGTGTCGTACACTTTGGGAGAGAACCAGTGGACTGGAGCTAAGTACTGCCAGAAGATACACTGGTACGTAGGGAAAGACAGTCGTGGGGAAGGTATGAGGCTCCTAGAGTTCATGGAGCAGGATGCCAAGAACAACGGCATCAACGAAATAAGGATTGGTCTTCCGACCGGAATGGACGCACCTAAAGATTACGAAGCAATTGATGTAACGTACAGGAAGATCGTGTAATGGGAATCGAAGTAGCATTATTCAGTGCAATAACTGCAGGCATCGGTATGGCTACCAGTGCTGCAGGTGCGGCTAAGCAAGCTAGTATCAGTAAAGACATAGCGAAGAACAGCGCTAAGCAAGAGCAGGTACGCCAAGCTCAGATGGCACTTGAAAGCCGCAACAAGAAGCGTGAGCTTATCCGAAGTGCACAGATGGCAGCAGCTCAGGCCAACGTCAACGCTAACAGTGCTGGTGCAGGTAAAGGCAGTGGCCTCAGTGGTGGTCTCAGTGCTATCAACACTAACGCTGGTGTCGGTACTGGTAACATCAACGAAGCGTTTGCTTACGGTTCCCAGCTCTTCAACTTGAACGCTCAAGAAGCTGGACTCAAATCCCAGTCAGCTACGTGGGGAGCAGTCAACCAGTTCGGCAGTCAGCTATTCAGTAGCAGCCAGCAAGTAGGCCAGCTCTTCGGTAGTACACCTGGGCAGGACCCCACAGGTTCCGGTAACGCTTGGGGTGATAACATGACTGTCTTCAAGCCGATGAACGGGTAAGGATTATCCAGTGGCAGAACTCTTTGACGAACCAGAACTTACCAATCTTACGGATGAAGACGAAGATGTCTACAGTGACGTAGACACTCCTAGTCCTCAGCAAGCTGCAGGTTACACTGCTAAGGCCATCATTGGCTTTGGCAGTAAGCCTGTAGATCCTGAGGCTATTTATCGTGGGTACGTACAGGCTCAAGAAGGTTACGCTCAGCGTGAGAAAGTAGCCAGTGAGTTTGACCTTGAGACATCTCAGCGTAAGCAGGAGATGGTGAATCAGTACGTGTCGTCCAAGGCTGCCTCAGGTGAGCCTGTGAACCAAGGTGACATTGCGTACATCCAGGAACTCAGCAAGCAAGAGGTATCCAATCCAGATGCTATCTACGAGAAGATGTACGGAGCCCGGGTCGTCAACCTTAGTCAAGTACTTCCTAGTAATAGCAAGATTGAAGAAGCAATCGAAGAAACCGGAGACGCTGCCGCAGACGAAATGAATGCTGCTGCACGCCACACAGCTACACGTGAAGCTATCGGTAAGTACGCCGATCAGATTAACAATCGTGTAAGCAAGATTAAAGGCTTAGACAAGTGGACAAACATTGGAGAGCAGCTCCTTCCGTTCCTGTCGAGTTACCGACAGACGAACTTAATTGGTACCCACGACTGGTCGCTTCTTGGTTCAAACAAGGAAGAGCAGTACAAGCAGTTGTACCTGCTGGGACCAGACAAGGCGATAAGTGAAATCAAACGTATCGGTGAAGAGCTGTACCAGCAGAACCCTTACGACGCCCAGGCATTTATTGACGGAGCTTTGAACTACGGTGCATCAGACAAGGCAATTGATCAGGCCCTCAGTATTGGAGACATTGCTTCAGTCGGTGACGTTGCTGCTATTGCTACAGTGGTGGGTCGCTCAGCTATCCGTCCTTCACTGAAGGCTACGGTCAAAGCCTTAGCTAAACCTAACGTCAAGCCTAGTGAAGTCAAGGCTGCCGTAGGTGACCTTCCTGGAGCTGCTGCTGACGAGATCATGGCTAAGAGTATCAACCCTGCCACCAGTGGTAAGGTAGATGCCCAGAGCCTTAACGACCTGTACATGCAGACACCTATGTACCAGAACCCTGAAGCTGTCACAACCGGTGGCTCCAGTACGCTTAGTGCTGCCCAGATGCAGGCACTCAAGCAGAACATTGAAGCTCAGCAGGCTGCCCTTATCAAGGGCACTATCGTAGACGGTGTTAATATCGAACGTCTTAACGACCCAGCATTGCAGGCTGTGGCCGTGGAAGACAATCGTCGTGTCTTCAACAAGCAGTTCTACCACGCCAGTGAATCAGTCATTGACATGGAGTTCGTCCCAGGTGGACAGTCCGTAGCCAACATTGACTACGTTAAGTACAGGGTAGGCACCAAGCCCTCTCAGGAGGTCCGTACAGCGGGTTCACGGTCTGCGACCGTCTCATCCCCTAGGCTGGGAAAGAACGGCCAGAAACGGCTCCTTGAGTCAGCAAACGATGATGGGTTCAAGATCGAAGGGGAGTTGTCTCCCGGTCAGACCGTGTACCTTAAGGACGACGGTCAGTACGTACCTCACAAGTATCTAGGCCAGGAAGGTGACGAAGCTCTGTTGGACGTAGGTCTACCGGAGCCTGTACGTGTACCTGTACAAAGCCTTGAAGCTCCGCTGCCTAAGATGGAAGCACAAGCTAGTCTGAAGACTACTGGTCGTCAGCTTAAACCTACCAAAGTAACCAACGATGCCAAGCCTGTAAAGGATGGCTACGTTCGCTTCTACCACGGTGCTGACCCAGGTGGTGAACCTATTGGTTCTACTCCTCGCTGGGTTACACCTGATGAGAAGTACGCTAAGGACTTTGGTAAAGGCAACAAGGAAGTTTGGTACACAGACGTCAAGAAGGGTAGCAAGGAAGAGAAGGCTCTTCGTGCTTGGGATGAAACTGACGAAGTTGGAAAGACCAATGCTGTTGGTAGATACAAAGCTGGAGAAATCCAGGCTGTCTTCGGTCGCCTTAAGGGTAAACCGAGCAACCAAATCTTACGTGGTGTTAACGACAACTACAGCGTTAAGGTAGGATCGACAGGTAAGGAACTGTTTGACACAGAGGATGCAGCAGTACGAGCAGCTAAGGAAGACTACGGCTTTGCTGACTACACAGTCAAGCAACAGGGCAACGGCTACTACATTGAGATCCTTAAGGCAGTAGACGAGACAACCAATCCCCTCAGAGGCCAGTGGGCTATCACTACAAAGAACACTACACCAGACTCAATTACAGGTTTCGTGGGTAAGTTCTTTCGTAGTGCTAACTACACCATGCCGTCTGAGGTTATGGCCGTACTCAATAACTCTGTCATCCAAGCTAACGCACGAATCAAGATGCTTGGAGCGATTGCTGATACTATGCCTAAACTCAGCAAGAACGCTATGAAAGAGATGAACGACTTCCTTAAGTGGGAACGTACCCAGACTAACCCAGTTACAAAAGAGACTGGAATGTTCTCACGTTCGGTAGCCGACCTTGAGCAGAACTGGGCTAAGCTTAACGGTGGTAAGTTCCCAACCGAAGCTCAAATCAACATGTATTTCTCAGCACGGAACTTCTCCGACGCAGAGTACATGGCTCGTAACCTAGCTTGGGCCAGGGATCTTAACAGGCTCGGCCTTGAGAATCACTCGTTCCAAATCAAAGTCAATAGTGGGGTTGTTGACAGTGGTCAGATCCAAGGTAAGTTCCTTACGGATTGGCCTGAGCGTGATCTGCTGCGTGATGCTGGGGTCTACGTAGTTGACGAAGATAAACATTTCTGGTCTAGGTTCGCAGACAAAGCTGAGATTGACAGACTCAAGAAAGAGTACCAACTTATTAATATTACAAAGTACGGGGAAGACAATCTCCGCGCTATTCCAGGTATCGAGATACCCAATAAAAAGATCTCCTACATCCTCGTTAAAGATGTGAAGTCTAACAAGCTCCCTATGAACGCTATCCCGTATCGTGAGGGTCTTCATATCGAATATCCTGATCTACATAAGCTTGTCCAACCACGGGTTAAGGTTCGTGGTGAACGAGACGTTAAGACTTACCTTGGTGGTGACTTCAACATCGCAGCACTTCGTACACCGAAGGAAGCTAAGATGTGGGAAGAGCGTTACAACAAAGCCTTCGAACTCACTCGTTACGTTCGGGACAACCCGGACGATAAGATGGCAAAGAAGGCGCTGGCGTCTTATGTGTCAAAGAATATGCCTTATTCTTATAAGAGCTGGTATTCAAAGGCTCTGGGGAAGAACAAGGTCTTTGACATTGATGCACCTCTCGGTACTGTTCGATCTGGAAACACCTTTGACAGTACGTACAATATTGAGTCCCTGAAGAATCCCGATGGATCTCAGAGGTACAAAAATGTTCTGCGGGCATCGGATGATCCTCATGAACCGTTAAACCAAAGTGTCAACTTCAAGTACGCTATGGAGCGTGGTGAACCCCTTAGTGATATTCAATCCACAGGCAGTGCAGCGAATCCAGTATACAAATTCGTCCCCACAGACACAGTAAACCCACTTGACTCGTTGAGCCGAATCACACAAGCTACAATGCGTGACAAGACCAGTGTAGTAGACAGCAAGCTGATCCTCGGTGAATGGTTTACCAGCGAGTTCGCTGAGCTTCTCGATGATGGCGTCAGTCGTCAGCTCAGAATGAATCCGTTTGAACAAGTTGCTAATCCTCAGTGGAAGGCTGGAGCTAATAAGAATCCTAAGTATCAATCAGCGTTGAAGTTCAGTAAGGTTGCCCAGGAAGTCCTTGGCATGAAGACTGATCAACAACGTAGCTTCGATGTCTTAAGACAGAAGATTGGTGACAGCTTAGCTGACAAATACGGGTACGATACGTACAAGACCTTTGATGATTGGGCAGATTTTGCAAGCCGTAACGATCCGTTAACGGCGTCGAAGAAGCTTGCCTGGCACTCTAAGCTTGGTCTGTTCAACCCCATCCAGTTCTTTAAGCAGTCTCAGACCATGGTCCACATGACCGGCATTGTTGGTCCGACCGCTGCTAAGGATGCTCTTGGTGTAGGGTATTACTTGCGTGCTGCCGTTCGTGCCCCTAACGAGGCCGTTCTCGACCATCTTGCAGAAAAGGCGAGTGGATGGGGTCTCACCAAAGCCCAGTTCAGAGAGGTAGTCACGTCGTACGGGGACAACTTCGCTTACCATAAAGTTGGTAGAGAAGTGAGCCTTGCTGAGGGCTTCGAAGACACCAACCTCGTCAACAGTCGCCTCGGTAAGTTTCTTGATGCTGGCAGTGTTTTCTACAATGCTGGTGAGGAGCTTGTTCGCCAGACGGCCTTTGCTGCGGCATACAAGGAATGGCGGACGGCCAATGCGACTGCTGCATTTGATAACGTCGCTCAGCAAAAGGTAATCAACAGGGCGGTCCTTATGGGCGTCGACATGACGACGGCGAGCAACGCTAGTTGGCAGCGTGGAGTTCTTGGTGTGCCAACCCAGTTCTTCGCCTACCAGACGCGTCTCATGGAGCAGCTCCTTGGAAAGAGGCTTACCCCCGCTGAGAAGTTCCGGGTAATTGGAACCTACAGTGCTGTATACGGCGTCCCCGTAGGGGCTAGTGCCGCTGTCGGTATTTGGCCTTGGCATGAAAGTCTCCGTCAAGAGATGTTGGACAGGGGAATGAACTCAGATAACGTAGTTATAAGCGCCGTCCAGAACGGTGTAATGCAAGCGATGACTGGTGTCATATTTGGTGAAGAATACACGACCGCTCAGGACTACGGTCCATCCGGACTCAGTTTCCTTAAGGACTTCCTTGCTGGAGATAAGAGTACTCTTGAGATGCTTAGCGGTGTTTCCGGTTCCAGCACCTTCGGTTACATACAAGCACTGTCTCCACTTGCCAGTGTCCTTATCCAGACAGCTTCCGGCGATGAGGATGGAGTGCCAGTCACCGTCTCCGACGTACATGATGTACTCAACAACATAAGTACCGTTAACAACGCTACCAAGATGTATCTTGCCATGACGGCTCATAAGTTCTTTGATAAGCAAGGGCGTCCTGTGGCCGACGCTGATGCTTGGGATGGTATGATGGTCGGAGTCTTTGGTCTCCAACCTAGGTCCGTTCAGGAGTGGTACGATATGCAAAGGGTGTCCCTCGGTGATAAAGCTGAGATGGATAAGGTGCGTCAGTACGTGACCAAGCAATACCAGCTTGCTGCACGAGCTGAAGCATACAAAGATAAGATGAAGTTCTACCAGCGTGCTCAGATCGCCATGAAGGTCGTACCAGTACAAGACCGTATGGCACTGCTACGCAGCGCACACAAAGGGTACGAAGACCGTATCTTGAAAGACGAAGCGAGGTTTGCAAGTAAGAGTGCAGCCCGTATGGAAGCCCTACAGAGGAAACAACAATAATGGCCGAACGTAAAGAAGCAGGTGTAGGTGTAGGCTCCCAGGCTTTCCAACCAGGACAGTCAGAAGCTATGGCTGACTGGACCAACGCAAGTAAAGGTCAGACTCCTGACCAGTCTCTTGCTATTGGTATCGAAGCAGCAGGCACAGCCTTCAAGCAAGGTATCACAGCTAAGTACAACTACATCACAGATACCATTAGCCAGAAGGCTACGGAAGCTGTGGATGCTGTACAGAACATGCACCTTGGTTACGAAGACGACATCGCCCGTAGAGCCGGAAACACTCAAGAACTCACAGATGCATACCGGGCTGGAGCAATTAGCCCTAGTTACTATTGGATGCACATGGACCAGGCTTCAAGGGCTCTACGGGCACAGTATCCTAACTTCAGGGATAACATCGACCAGGAGTTCAGTAAACGTACTGGTGGTACCCCTGCTAACAAGATCATTCAAGAACTACAAGCTAATGCCAGTGCACGTACACAGTCAGAAGAACAGAAGTTCCAGAAGACTGTAGAACGCTGGGGTACCAGTGGACTACTACCTCCAGATTTCGACCTTCGTGCTGCACGTGGACAGTCTTACTCTCGTGAAGAGCTTACAGCTTACGTCTTCAACAAGCAGAGCAACGAGATGCAGCTCAAGGCTGCTAAGGCTGACCTTGAAACTCGTAAGGCTAACCGTGAAGAGTACGGTGCCAAAAGTTATCAAGTCGCTCAAGGTGAAGCCAACGGCTTCATCAACGATACGTTCAACAGCGTAACAAGCATTGCTGGTAAGGACTACCGACAGGCTATGGCTACGCTACGTCCGTATCAAGCCAGCGGTACTACGCCTCCGCCTAAGGAGTTCCAAGAGATCATGGGCCAGCTCCTGCCGTTGCAGGACAAGGCTAAGATCGAACTCCAGAACCGTATTAACGGTTACCCTGGCTTAAGTAGAGAAGACAAGAAAGCTTTGCTGGAAGACGGCAACGCTCGTATCGACACGTACTTTAATCCTATTCGTGACAAGCAGTTCGGTATCACTGGATACCAAGCCGCTACTAACGAATACGCTAAGAACAGTCGTGACGGACAATTGCTGTCCGATCCTGCTATCGCTACCCTTACCAGCTTCAAGACTCTTGTCGGTCCTGACGTTACCAACGCTTGGCTTAACCAGAACCCTGAAGCATTCGGTGCAAGTCAAACTGCACTGAACCGTCACTGGGGTATGGCTATTGGTACAGGTCAAGTAAGTGTCACAGGTGCTCTTGCTGAGCTAGACAAAGTTAATGCTGACAGTGCTACTAAGCGTGCCACCATCAACGGTGCCATTAACATGATGTCTATGGAAGAAATGCCACAGCAGGTTAAGGCTAACGTTGCTATGGGATTGTTCGGTAAAGACAACCAAGAACTACTCAACACTGTCAACCCTAAAGACCGTGCTTCTTTGTACGCTACCCTTACCAACGACAAGGTAGCTACTGAGATGAAGAAGCAAAAGGCCATGGGTAACGACAAGGTGTTTAACGAATACGTTGACTGGGTAGAGCAGTCATTCCTTGCTCTTAACCAGCAGCACGCTAACACCATGAACCAAGCACGTAGTCGTAAAGACTTTGACGTAGAGTACAGCCCTATCCTTAAGCAGTTCGTTCAGAAGACTGTACCCGGTGGCCCCAGCCTTGGGGACGGGATGAACGGTGCTCAAAGAGTGGTCAGTAACCTTCTTGAAAAGAAGAGTAAGTCTGACGCTAAGGCTGCTATGTCTGACGTTAACACTGCACTCGCTGGCTTGTCCTCAGCTTACAAGGCTATGGGTATGTCAGACGAAGAGATCAACAAATCATTTGCAGAGATCTACGAAGCTTTCGGAAGCCCCGCTTCCGGGGAAAGGGGTGAGCCAGCTCAGAATACTTTGTTCAACTACTTGTCGGCTGCCGTCCGTGGTACGATCCCAGATGACAAACCCAAGGGAAAGAGTACAAAGAATGGTTCTGAACAACAGATCAGTGATAGCCAAATACAGCCGACTCCATTATCGCCGCTCGCGACGCAGGCTGAAGAAGTTGGCATCGTCGGGCTTAACCCAGACGACAGCCTTGCTGCTACTGACATCACTCCTGCTGCTCCCCTTAACGACGTACAACCCACGGATCGAACTCTCGTCACTCAATACCGTGGAGACGTTATCACTGACCAAGCCATCGTTAACGGTCTTAACGGAGGTACCGCTCAGCGGACTGTCCCTTTCCAAGGCGAACCCGGTGACGTGGGAGCCGAAGAAGTGGACCAAAGCCAAGGAGTTCCTTTAACCAGTCAAACGACACGGGGTCAATCAGCTGCTATAAGATCGAACAACCCTGGTGCTCAGTGGCCTGGTCCGATCTCTTCTAGGTTTGGTTCAACCAGATCTGAAACACTCCGTGACGGTAACAAGATCGCTATCTTTGACAACCCAGTTGACGGAGCAGCAGCTCAGTTTGCCTTGTTGTCGGAAAGCGACCACTACAAAAACAAAACCCTCCGCCAAGCAATTAGTACTTGGAGCGGAGGGAACAATGTGAACGGTTACGTTAAGCTTATCGAAAGTCGTACAGGTGTCGGACCAAACACTAAGCTAACACCAGAACTTATGGCTGATCCTAGGTTTGCTATCCCTCTTGCCAAAGCTATGGCTAGACAAGAAGGTGGTAAAGAGTATCCGTTAACTGACGCTCAATGGGCAGAAGCCCATTACAAAGCTCACCCACTTCAGGTAGCTGAGAGTCGAGTTAATAGTAACGCTGACACAAGGGTACGTGGTACCGCTGCTGGTGTCATCCCTAGGTTCAACGCTCTTAAGTTAGATGACCTTTCAAGTATCAACGAAGCTGTCATCAGCACAGAGAACCTTAAGAACGCTGACGAACGTGATGCTTACAACAGAGAAATGAAAGGTGAGTACTTCGGTATTTATAACATGAGGAGGCAAGCTCTTGCTTACCACGTCATGAACCTACCGAACGTAGAACCAGAAGTACGTGCTGAAGCTAAACAGTTGTTTGAGTCTCTCATTAGTATCCTTAACAAGGACATTAAGAAGTACGAAAAAAACAGAACCCCTGGTGACCCGTACTACGAATCAGGCAGGAATTCTGTTGGAAACGACATAAGAGAACAGCTACAAGGAGAAGACTCCATAGCAGCTCTTAGGAAGATACTAAACAACAAACGATAAACGAAAGGCCCCAGAGGAGAAATCCCTTGGGGCCTTTTTCTTATGCAGCCTTAGCTGCCTCGTATTCTTTACAAAGATCTACGAACTTACTTGCTATCTTAGGTCTATCGTCGACCATAGAGCCGTTGGCCATAGCGTCCAACAGTATGGAACAACATGCTTTGACGTGACCAAGGTGATGTGCTTGGGAGTCAGGAGCACGTTCTTCTTTACTGTCATACCATGCAAACAAATGTCGGAGGATGGCATCATAGTATACCGATGCTGCGACATCTGTCTCACGCCAGTTCATCAACGTGTACTTACCCTTACCATCCAACATAGCTGCGCCTTCTTCAATAAGACCAACAGTAGGGATAGCGTGGAAGGTAGGTTTAAAACGAGCAGCCCCGCTCTTAGGGTTATTGTCCGGGTACAATATTGTTGTCTCCTTTCGGAATGGGTTTGTCTCCCCATCGTTTAGTTAACTTCTCAGTGTTGTACTTCATAAGTCCATCAAGGTCAGTACCAACAGAAAGAGCAGCGGCAGTAAGAGACCACAGTACGTCACCAAGTTCATCGGTATATCGGGCAACATCTAGTTTGGTTCCTCTGCGTACTGCTTTAACTGCAACTCCACTAACTTCACCTGACTCAGCTGCCAACTCAGCAGCAGCCCAGATAGGGCGATACTCGTCATTAACGTTAGGGCTCCAAGTGCTACGAACAAACTCTTCATACTTTTTAAGATCCACAGATCCCTCCCTTACCACCAATTACACAGATGTCGTTAAACTCTTCTTCAAATTCCTTACCTACCTTGTCGACGACATCATCGTATGGTAGACTTGTGATAGGTTGTCCACCCCGACTACCATCAGGATAACAAGTAAAACCACGTAGCCTAGAAGCGTACTTAGCCAGAACGGCTGCGAAGGTTTTTGCATCGAAGTCCTGCTCTTCCTTAGGAGGTAGGTTAATGGTTGAACTGATACTCATGTCTACGTAGTCTTGGATGTCTGCTTGGAACTTGATCCGTCGTTCGTAATCGGTGGCCAAGTCGACAGCCGATTCAATACGCTCAGGTTTAATTCCAAGATCAATAAGCCGTTGGGCGGTTGAGTCAACAGCATATTGATACTTCCATCGAGTTCCATTAGTGAGGTATCTCCGCTTGTAGGCGACGGCGTAAACTGGTTCAATTCCAGTAGTCGTTCCAGCAAGCATTCCGATGGTACCTGTAGGAGCAATAGCCCTATTCGCAACCGGTACAGATACTCCCAGTCTATTAGCGAAGTCCCGGCTGGTAGAATTAGACTGTCCTTTGTAGACGTCCAACCATTGATGAAGTTCTGGAGTGACTTCATACTTCATCCCTTTCTTGAGTAACCACTCATGGATACCCATGAGACCAAGGCCTAGTCGTCTATTCTTTTCTCTGACCTTACTAACCTTATCGTAGGGTAGATCAGCCCGAAGAGTCCCACAAAGAAGGAACTTAGTAGCAAGGTCCACAAGGCTTTGGAACTCGGCAATGTTATCAACGCGGCTGAGGTTGATGCTACCAAGATTACAGACATCACTATCATCGCTACTAGTAACTTCTGTACAAGCATTTCGTAATGTCTCATTTTCTTTGTCGAAGAAGTTGAAGGAGAAGCCTGGTTCTCCAGTGGACAGAGCTTGTTCAACGTTACGCAGGAACACTTCACCAACGTTCCCTGTTCGGTAATAATCAAGCAACCATTCTGTGTCATAGTTCACCGATATGTTTGTCATGTCTAATGGTGCGTTGTAGTTGAAGTCAGCCTCTTTAAGCTGAGCCACAGTCTTGTCAGTACCAGCTACGTTGATCTTGTGCCAGTCCTTGACTCCAAGAAACCAATCAATATCTCCATGCTGCCAGTTAAGCGAAGCATAGATGGCGGACCTTCGACTACCCCCTTGCATGACATTCCGTCCGATTTCATTAACCATGAACATCTTAGGAATTGGACCTGAGGCTCGTCCACCAGTTCTCTTAATAGTTTGCTTGCTGTCTCGGTAGACTGAGTAGTCAACTCCAATCCCCCCACCAGTAAGGAGACAGGATTCAGCTCTCCAAGAGACGTTAGCCCAGTCTTCTCTAGTATCTTCTTCGGCCCTAAGAAGGTAACAGTTATTATAGAACTTATTCGGTCGACCAGCATAGTACAGATACCTTCCACCAGGGATGAACTTCATCTCAGCGATTGCCTCGACAAGAGCGACCATATCGTCCTTGTCCAAGTAACCACCACAGACATCGTTGACTAGGGTAAGAGCAAGATCCTCCCAGGTTTCAGCCCCTTGGTGCATATACTTGTTCTTGTATATGGTGTACGCCAATTGGCTACGAAATACTTCCGGGAAATCCTTACTCGCCATCCGTGTCGTTCTCCTTCATACGCTTGTCTGCTTCTTCAACACCGTGTAGGACAGCATCCCGTACCCACTGCTCTTCAAGTTCCTCTAGTCGTTGACGTCGTTTATCTGACATAGGTCCGCCCCTCTTGTGTTCGTGCATGTGCTTGGCTACGTAATTCCTTGCCCTGCGCTGCGCTCGTTTCTTATTCTTCTGTAAGTCCATCGTCCATCTCCAGAAAAGGTGGAAGCTTAACTAGCCCGGCCTCTAACAGGTGTTCGATTACTTCTTGTGCAGTGATGTCTAGTACGTCGAACAGGTCATCGAGGTCGTACAAGTCTAACAGCTCCTTTGCCTTTTCTTCAAACATTTACCTTACTTCCTGGTACGTCGTGCATTCCTGTCGTGTAGTAGGTATCCAAACCTTTCCACTCCATACGCCACTATTGACGGTACGGTGTTCGATGCAATGCCAACTCTTAGTGTTAAGTTTGTAGTACTCCTGTGGTCCCTTTGCCCATGATAGTAACATACCAATAGGAATTATAAGGACAGCAAGAGACAGTAGAAGTACAAACATCATTGGTATGATCGATGTCCACATATCGACAAAGAAATCCCACATATCTTCTAGCATTATTTGAACCAATCTTTCGGTATCGACCCAAAGGCGTACGGGAAGCCGTACTTGTCACACCACTGTGAACACAGCAGCTTGCTTCCACCTACCTTGTTGTCTACAGCGAAGACAAATCTAATGTCAAGGAAAGGGTTGGTTACTTTAACAGCCCTCATCTTGACTTGATCTTCACTACGAAAGTATCCTTTAACTTCTACGTAAATCTTACCGTCCGGTTTGTGAATAACAAAGTCTGGATTGTAAGTCTTAGGTAGAAGGTACTGGAGCTTTTCGCCTTCGTACTTAACCTTGGGTCTTTGTTTCTTTGGAACCTGGGACCACACAGAGGTCTCTAAACCACTGCGAAATCCATCCGTGTTCTTCTTCCTTATCAGGTACTTTCTTTTCAAAATCTATCTCTATTTGGTTGTCGAACAAGTCCTTTTGGTCCATCGATAAGCTCATCCACTCTAGGTTCTGAGACAACCTTGGTCAGGTACTCGACACCGTTGCTGTATAGAAACTTCCTCGTTTCAGGATAGCACTTGGCCTTATGTTTACAGTACTTACATTTCGTTGCTAGCTTGAGATTACCAGAGTGCCCAGCAGGTACAGGGCTGAAGCCCCTAGGAGGAGGGTCAGGCTGTCCAACCACGTCCAACTTATGCTGTACCAAGGCGTCGTAATCGGTGCTCTTGGGCTTCCTGTAGCGATCCAGTACGATTGCTCCAAGCTCTTTGTCCACTGCAACGAAGGCGAACTCTCCTTTGACTTTAACCTTATCATCGTTTACACTTCCATGGAGATAGAGACCGGCTTGGGTAAGGTACCCAAAGGGATCGTCGGCCTCAAGATTATGGGTTTTGAATTTAACAAATCCTCGGGAGTTGGCACTCTTGACGTCGACCAGTACACCGTCGATAACAGCATCCCGGTGACCAACAACGCCGTTAACAGTAATAGAATCCTGCTGCCCTTGGACATCATGACCAGCTTCCTCTGCTAAGAACAACGTTAGTTCTTCTAAGATGTCCCCGTAAAGGAACTTGAAACGTGCTTGTGGTTCAAGAGGCTCAGCCTCAGACGGTGGCGAGTTGACGTCGTACCAGGATTTCCTGTCACATTGCTCACCAATCTGGCTAAGGCTTAACCCAGGGAGACGTTCCCCTGAACTGAGCCTCTTGACCATCATGTCACTGAGACGTTGGCTGAACGCACGTACTTTATCTTCCGAGAACTTATGGTCGCCCGTAAGTATCCCGTAGATGTCATCAACCAACGTCGCAATGGACTTTACCAAGGGCTGTCGACCCCTGCTTCTACGGTCGGCTTGGAGTACTCTACTAGGTTGTCAACGCGTACACTCTCCAAGCGATGACCCTTACCCTTCTTACTGTCGTACACAGCGACCTTGACTGTTACTTCACTGCCGTTGCCTACCTGACCAGTAAAACGTTCCTCAATATCCTTACTACTTGCAAGGAAAATGTGAGGAGTACCGAACTCTACAAGTTCACCCTTAATAAGCTGGGAGTTCTTGCGAGCGAACTGGTAGAATTCCCTACCAGTTTCCTTATCCTGCTTTGGCAGGATCTGCATCTCAGAAGCCTTGAACCGTTCCATGGAGTCTTCGTCTAGGAAGACACCAATAGAGTAACGGTCGTACTTCTGATCCTTTTGTTCCGCGTGAACGCGACACCAGATCGCTTCACCGTGGAAGTAGAAGTGTTCAGTAGCCATTCAAACCTCCTCCTTAGTTAAGCGTTACGGGTTTACCACTGTCGTCTTGTTCCATGATCTCTTCGATACCAGGGGCATCCTTGATGTCATAGATGTCAACGACTGCTACGTTCTTGCGAGCCTTGAACATTTCAAGCATGATCTTCTTTGCTTCTTCTTCGTTCTCAGCAGCAATAGTCACGACGCCCTCCATTGGGATGTCGAAAGTAGTGCTGATGTTATAGACATTACGCAAATGATTAATCCTTTTTATTATTGTTGGAATACTTTGTAGTCAAGGCTGTTATTATTAGTGGGTGTCTCTCCAGTTCTGTCCAATTGCGCTGCTTCCTGAGAAGGGGCATCGAAGGTTGAATTGTTCTCCGACGATGCGGATAGCATCTCGCTGAGTAGACGCAACAAACTCTGCAACATCTAAACCTCCCCATACTTCTGTCTGCCACTCATCGTGAACGAAGTTAACTAACTTGTACTTGATGTTTTCTTTATCAAGGATACTCTTCCACAACCGAAGAGCATGCTTCATAATACAGGCTTCTCCGTTCTGGAGGTAGCCTGCTAGCATCAAGTGTTCCGAATCGCATCGAACAAGTCGTCCGTCAAAGCCTTGGAAGAATCCCCTGATTGCATCTCGTGGGATAGCTTCTCGTTTAAGTGCTGCAAGTCCCGGGTAAGATTCGATGAATCGAGCCTTAGCCACAGCACCTTCCCTAGTGCTTCGTTTGAGTATCTGCCCGACTTTCGCATCTCCTGCTCCAAGTAGAAAAGCATAGATGAAAGTTTTCGAGTCATCTCTAGGGCAGTCAAGGATGTTGCCGTTAATGCTATGTGGATCGGTTCCGTCTTCTTTTCTTCCATTGATTAAACTTTCTGTAAAGACTGGATCATTTATGTAGTGAGCAAAGATCCTAAGCTGGATACCTTCTGCGTCGGTACCCACCAAGTGGTTACCATCATGGACTCCCCATAGTCCACGCATGTTACTTCCGTATTCGATAGCGAGCTTAGAAAGTTCTTCTGACTTATACTTGATGCTTTTGATTGCTGCAACGTTTCCAAGATTTGGCTTGGTGTGGGACATGCGGTGTGTCCAAGTTCCGATTCCGTTGAAGTTAGCGTGAACACATCCGGTAGTATCGTTGTAATTCTCGACCCATTCTTGGAGCGTTCGACGACGACCTTCAAGTAATAGCCGTTTGACGAGTGCTCTAATCCCTTCGGGGGCGGTGTCGGGTAACGTGGAGAGGTTGGTTTCATTTACTTTCCACCCGAAAATCTTGAAACCAGCCAACCGTTCTTTATCTTTTTCCTTAGCCGCCTCGATGTGGCCTGCTGTTTTATCCGTAGGTTTCCATCCTGCGTCGTTAAGTCTTTCGACAACTTGCTTATTCGAGTTCGGGTCGAAAGGTTCCCACTTAACAACAGAGAAAGGGGAATCAACATCAAGGCTAGTAATGTCTTTCCATCCTCTGGGGATGGAGGTAAGGGAGATTGTACCATGCTTGGTTACTCTTGGGTTGTATTCTCTAACGAAGCGAGCCTTAGGTGGTAGCTGTACAAGAGATCGATCAATGGCAGAAATGTCCGCACATGTTCGATTGAGCAATTCAACGGCAGCATCTCTGTCAAATCTAAACCCATCTCTTTGCATTTCATAGCATGATGTAGCGATGTAATGTTCGATGGAGATTGCGTCATTGAATTCCTCACGGTCAAGGTGCTTCATACAGGCTAGGTAGACACGATGTGTAAGCTCTACGTCTTGCTCACAGTACTTGATCATCTCTGGGGTGAGACGAGACCAGTCACTGAAATTCCCCTTAGGGAACTTGAGTCGCTGGCCCCAGGCTTCAAGGCTGTGTCCGCCTTCGATCTTAAAGTTTAGAAGACGCGAGAGAACAAGAGTATCAACGATGCTGTCAGGATGGATGACACAGCCGAGTAGATTACGAATTGCGGGAGCGTCAAACTGAATGAAGTTGTGTCCGATCCACGTGTCGACTGTTTTACTGAACTCTTGAAACTCTTTGAAGTCTTCTTCGGTGTACGTTTTACTGTTGCCACTATCTATATCCTTTGTTGAAATACAATATATCTTTGTTGGTGTTAAACTGTCTGCTTCAATGTCGCAGCATACTCTTACCAATGTAAATTCCCCTTAATACTACAACCTCTTCTTTCAGATGCATCAGGGCCGAATAGGTCCGACAAGTCCCTTATTTCACAGCTTGAAAACTATCTGTGCGTATTATTAACGTCGGAGGAGGATAACTTACTGCATCACTCGCCAATCATCCCCACTCTACAATACGATAGTTAACTTCCGTTGTACCGTGGTCGTCAATGTCCACGTCACGACACACTTCAGCGTCGTACATAGTCTTACACACTCCGATGACTTCACCGAAGCCCGTCTCCTTGTCCCGAGCCAGGACGATGTACTGTGTACTAGAACTCATAGTCTCCAGAACTCCTTATCTATACCTAACATGGTACATGTCTGACTAAATGGTTTACTTCCTTTAAACTGTATGTCTCCCTTACCTGGGTGAGCTTGGGCTAGTGGTGAAGGATGACTGCAAGTGAGAGACATGTTAGTGTCGACAGTCCTAACCCTACGTCGATGTATTATAGGCTTGAACTGTTGGGCTCTTCGTCCCCACAGGTGCCACACCCGGTCCCCGGGCAACCCTGACAACCACCGTATCGTTTCATAAGTAAACATCTCCCAATCATTAAGGTGAGCACCACGCTTACCTTGTTCAGTCGTTAACGCCGTGTTAAGTAAGAGCACGCCTCGCTCAGCCCAAGGAGTAAGGTCCCCACTACGAGGAAAGGGATAGCCAAGATCACTAGAATACTCATTAAGAATATTCCTAAGGGACGCGGGTATTGCTTTAACGTGAGGACACACACTAAAGGCAAGGCCGTTAGCATCTCCTCTCTTGGGGTAAGGATCTTGTCCAAGGATTACTACCTTTACATCTTCAGGCTTGACAAGCTCAAACGCTTTGTACCGTACGTTATTTACTGGTATTACGTCGTTGCCTCTTAGTTCTGGCATGTGCTTCCAGCCTGGATTCTTTTCCCAAGCTTCCAGTGGGTTGTCCCACACTAGGCTGTTGGGGTTTGGTACGTGCTTCATACTCATCCTTTAACTTATTAAACCTAACACCCCAGGCACCATCAGAAAGTCGGCTTGTACTCATCAATGCCTCCTATGTCCTTAGCTTCTAGCTCTTTGACTGTGAAGTCTTTGGCATTGAACCAGAGTATCCCAGCAGGGCCTGATGAACTAGCGAAGCGATTGCCACGACAGATAAGTTTGGTTTGATTCCGTACATCGTAACTATCAGCTTCAATGTCACGATCAAGATGTAGTAGGAGATCTGCGACCTTACTGATGTTACGACTACCCCTAGTCTGTCCGTTGTCGTTAACATGAGACACCAAGAATAATGTGAAGTCTAGTTCTCTGGTCATCATAGCCAGCTTAGTACTTAGGTAGTCTAGCTTGGTACGTTCGTCTTCGTTCTCAAACCCAGTGACCAACATAGTTATGTGGTCAAGAAATATAAATTTACAATGTTGTACACCGACCAGATACCGAATAACGTCAAGGATATTATCGGGATCATCCGATCCAAAGTGTTTGTAAAAGTGTAACCTTCCATCACGTCTGACCAACTTTTTGAACGCATCAAGTTGATCAGAAACAGAAACCCCAGCATCAGGAAGATGACTAGCAATTCCGAGCTCATAGCTTGTAAGACCTTGGACACTGCGCTTCTCCTGCTCTTCTAGATGGATGATACCGATGTTGTAGTCAGTAGTCTTCAGGAGATGGTGCTCGATAGCACGGATGATTTCAGTCTTACCGACCTTCTCAAGCGCAGTAAAGAGCACCAACTCCTTTGAGCGAATGCCGTACGTCATTTCCTGGAGCGACGGGAAAGGGTACGAGGCTATCGCTTTATTGTCTTCTGATTTGAGAATGTTTTCAATGTCGTCGAAGCTGTTGATAACCCCTTGTGGGAGATAGTTCTTAGCGTTCCACCAAGCCTTTGTGAACTCGCCCATCTTCCCAGCTTTGAGGTAGTCATTAGCATCCTTAAGTCCGAGCTTGACATGGAACACTTTGTTGCCATCAAACAACCCCTGAAGAGAGCGTGCCGCCTTCTCTCCTGCAACATCGTTGTCAAAGCAGACATAGATTTTATCAAATGAGTTCAACCATTTGAATGATCGTTCGCAGTCGCGCCGAGCCGATGTAGCTCCCTTAATGCTGACGACCGGGTATTTGGATCCAAGCATTTGGAACGCAGAGAGGCAATCCTCCTCGCCTTCAACAATGGTGACAGCATTAGCAGATCCCGGACCAAAATTCTCTTGCCCGAATAAGCATTCGTACTCACGAAAGTTTCCTTCAGTTGTTACATCTTTGTTGAGCGTCTTAACCTTAAGTGCTTGATCACCATAAGGATATTGGAAGGCCACGGGCTCACCGTTAGGAGATACCCTGCACTTGACAGAGTATTTCTTAAAGGTGTCAACCGTTATACCTCGGTGACTCACGTACTGTAGTGTGTAGTCTGTCAATGATTCATCCTTTCTGAGACTAAGGTAACAATCTTTCGCCTCTGTGTCAATACCTTTTTTATGATTTCCGCAAGAAAAGCAGAACGAATGCCCGTCGTCATACGTAGACAGGGCATCCGAACTACCGCAGTTATCACAGGGCTGGTGAGCACGTATTAAATTACTCTTCTCCTGCGAGTATTTCATCGTCGTTTAACAACTCCACAATTTCATTATAGTTCTCATGGTCTTTATTCAAATGATCAAACATATTCATATTGTTATTGGAGTCTTGACTAGCATTCCAACAACGCATACAGATAGGATCTTTAGTCTTTGGATCTATAAAAACCAAGTTCTTTGACCGCTTACTTGGCTTTTTAAAACCCAAAGCTTCTGAGTAAAGGCTATCAGGATTTGATTCGGAGAAGTCACAAAGCCTACATCGTTCGTAAGTTATCTCACGACCTATACTTTTGTGACCTCTACCAGAATCATTCCACTTCTTAGAGTTATCGTGTACTTTTCTTTTTATCATTTAAACTGTTCAAACGCCTCCTTGTATTTCTGTACTGTAGTTCCTTCAATGCCTGGGGCAGTGTTCACTTCAAGGACGTAAGCCTTGTCGTAGTGCTGGTTGTATAGCACGTCGACACCACCGAAGTCAAGACCTAATACTTCCACTGCCTTGACAGCTTGGTCTC
>Ga0181338_1000022_pt1 | contig 49530 bp, 89 predicted proteins | sample Sp13VDMM110SD_FD_122168 | JGI IMG/M metagenome (GOLD analysis project Ga0181338, IMG submission 122168) | Freshwater viral communities from Lake Michigan, USA - Sp13.VD.MM110.S.D | ecosystem: Environmental > Aquatic > Freshwater > Lake | place: USA: Michigan | collected 2013-04-23
GGTTGCAGTTTGTATGCATGGGCTGCTTGGACTCGGAAATCTTTTGGTATGCTTGCTAACTATATCTTGTTGACGACGATTGATAGCATCGGATTGATTCGCATGATCGTCGCTTGACATCCGATCTTCTTTGTGTTATGATGGTAAAAATTGAGTAAGGAGTATATTATGCCGGATAAAAGTTACACCGTTGATGTTCAGCAAAACGATGAGGGCGAGTCATTCATTGAGTTTCCTGATGAAGTCATGTCCACTCTAGGATGGGAAGAGGGCGACACAGTTGTTTGGAAAGACAATCATGACGGATCTTACACCATCTCGAAACGAGAGACTGAGTGGGTTCTAGTTGAAACTGTGCAGACTTTCCGACATCGATACATGATCGAAGTTCCTAAAGGCAAAGCTGACTGGGCACTAGACACTGTTACAATGCAGGAAGCAAAAGAGTTTTCACAGAAACACCTTGATGAAACGATTGTATCTCATCGAGTTGTCTCAAAAGAAGAGTCGATTGCATTGTGTGATGAAGACAATGAATACACATCAGAATGGAACAAAGAACTAAAACTGAATGCATTCTACACTCCATGGCCATGGAACGAAGACGGTGAACTTATTGAGACAAAATAATCATGAAAGTATACTTAGGACCACACACTAGCTGGTTTGGACCATACCAGATGGCAGAAAAGATTCTGTTTTGGTTGGACAAAGACAAAGACAAAGTTGTTTACAAATTTGGTCAATGGCTAGCTGGAGACTCAGACAAAGATGAAGACGGCAATGTAGACAGCAAAGAAACGCTTCTATATAAGTTTCTCACATGGATCGAGTCTAAGAAGAAACGTAAAGTAAAGATTCGGATTGATGATTACGATACGTGGAACATGGATGGAACTCTCGGATTGATCATCTTGCCCATGCTCAAGCAACTCAAAGAGAAGAAGCATGGTTCTCAGATTGTTGATGTAGAGGATGTGCCTGAACATCTTCGCTGCACAACCACCGAAGACTATGACAGTCAACTAACTTTTGAGTTCTATCAAGAGCATGAAATCAAAGAAGGTGAATGTGATATTCACGCTCGGTGGGATTGGGTGATGGATGAGATGATATGGGCATTCGAGCAAATTCAACCCGAGTGTGATTGGGAGGCGCAGTATCAGAGCGGAGTTTCAGACATTCTTTGGAAGAAGTCTGGTAAAAAATACTCAGACTCTGAGACTGGCGAAGATCAAGAAACATATCAAATGGTAGATGGTCCTAATCACACACGGAAGTACGATTGGGATGGAATGAAAAAGCATCAAGACAGAATTAACAATGGCTTTCGTTTGTTCGGAAAATACTATCAGGGTCTTTGGGATTAATCATGACGTTACCTATTGAGCGCCATCGTGCTGTTGTATGCACTAAACAATTTCTACTAGATTTGTGCGATGCAAAAAAGACTCCTAGAGTATCTAAAGTCATTCGCACACGCGCATTGTCTCTGCTTAGACACTATCCCAGCGAATATGAAATGGATATTGTTGCTGAACAAAGCGACAACTCAAATACAAATTTTTATCAAGTGTTCGGAAAAAGGTTTATATGAAATTCTCTCTAGCCAGCGATATTCACTTAGAGTTTGGACATCTAGACTTAAGCAATAGCGAAAAGTCTGAAGTTCTGGTTCTTGCAGGTGATATCTTCGTTGCTAATGATTTTAAAGCTAAGTCGAAAAGAGTCGGAGTATATCATCGATTCTTAGAAGAAGTGACGAGTCGATATGATCATGTTGTCTACGTTATGGGCAATCATGAACACTATCATGGAGACTACGCAAAAACTGCTGAAATTCTACAAGAAGAGTTTAAATACTTCACAAACTTCAAATTCTTAAACAATGATCATGCTGACATCTGCGATGTGAGATTCATCGGTGGAACACTGTGGACAGATTTCAACAAGATGGATCCACTCTCTCTACAGAACATCAAGTATAAGATGAATGACTTCAATGTCGTCGAGAACAGTAACGCCCAAGTTTCTTTTAGAACAAAAGATGCAGATTCTAATGCAATCTTCAAAGAGAGAAATTCTAGATTTTCTCCTCAAGATGCATATGAAGAACATAAGGTGTGTCTGAGTTCAATTGATGAAGCTATAAACAGTAATCTAGACGATAGAAAAGTTGTAATTGTTGGACACCATTTACCAACTCACCAATCTGTGCCTGATGAGTATAAGAGAGATTATCACGGCAACGCTGGATACGCATCCGATCTATCAGAGTTTATTCTAGATAGACCTAAAATACAGTATTGGATACACGGACATACTCATACTGCATGTGATTATATGATGGGCAGTTCTAGAGTAATATGTAATCCAAGAGGTTATGTTGGTTATGAAGCATCTGCACAAAACTTTAGAATAGCACAGTATATTATATAATTAAATTACAAATAGTGTAGCTAAAAAACGACAAGCGCATAAAAACCGCTTGACAAATTCATCAGGATCGTTTACACTAAATACTGTGAGAAATTCAGCAAATACGAAAGATGTGTCCGCAATGAAAGCAAAACTGATCATCACTGTTCTAGCCTCTATGTTCGCAGTCTCTGCTGCCGTTGCGCAGGATGTTCGCTACGCACGTGTCGTGTCTGTGACTGCAAATGAAAAGATGTATAGTTCTTACGAACTTGGTCCTACTGTATGCACGATCCAGAACGTTCCTGTAGAGCGTCAGATCCCTATCTATAGGGAAGTGTACGGCAACAACGGCAATCAAGCTGCGGGCATGATCATCGGTGCAGTCATCGGCAATCGCATCTTCGATAGTTCTAACGGTTCTAGGATCGCTGGAACTTTTCTCGGCGCTGTTGTCGGCAACTCATTGGCATCAGACTCGCGCAGGACTATCGTAGAATATCGTTCGGAAGTCCACTACGTCGAACAGCAATACTGTGGACGTAAGAGTGAGTTTGTAACTCGACCAGTGATCGATAGCTACAATGTTGTCTATGAGCTTGATGGTGTTCTTCGGAGTGTTGTTATGCGTAATCCCCCGGGAGAGCGTATTCGAATCACAACAACCATGACAATAGAGAATTGATGTTTTTCATCTACGGAGCGGAGAATAGCAAAGCATGTGACAAAGCAGAATTCATTCTGTATACGCTGGATATCGATTACAGAATCTATATTTTTGGAAAAGACTACACACTAAAACAATTGAACAGACTTGTTCCCGATGTTCAGACTGTGCCTCAGATATATCATGGCACTAAGTACATTGGCGGTGTAAAAGAACTTGCAACATATTTACAAAATGATGAGGTGGTAAATGAATCCCGAAGTGAATCCGAAAGAGCTAAGAGAATATTTGAGCTCCTTACTGAAAGACGGCGAGGTAAAGGTGACATTCACGAAAAGTGATGGTACGCCTCGCGAGATGCGATGCACTCTTAAAGAAGATGCAATTGAGCAGACTGAGAAGAAGACAGATAGAGTTCGTAAAGAAAACACGGATGTCATGTCTGTGTGGGACCTGGACAAGAATGCGTGGCGATCATTTCGCATTGACTCTGTGAAAGAATTTTATTTTAATATTGCATAATCATGCGTAAACTTGTCGCGATAGACTCACCAATGATGGGCCCTGAACCATCGTGGGCAGTTGAACCCAATAATCCAAAAGAAGCATTTCTCCGATCACTGAATTGGTATAATTACTCGTTCGGTCGAAAGGAAGCTAAGGAATTCTTTATCGATTATTTGAAGTCTGTTGGACGAAGCAAAGATGAAATTGAACTTGCTAAGTCAATTCCAGATACCAAGATTCCTGCGCAGTTTGGATGGATTGCACGAATGATGTGCGTTGGGTTCAAGCCAGACGACAAAACTAAAGAGTTCTTCACTCAGACATACAAGCGCCTTATTGCTTTGACTAAGAAGAATCAAGTCAAAGAACCGATTGAACAAATTGAAGAATCTACTGATGTTGGTGTCGTTGTTCCTAAAGCAACGATACAAGAGCGGATCTCAGATAAGGCAAGAGAAGAAGCGGGCGAACTTGAAGGACTTATTGACGACTTCGTTGCGTCTGGATGCAAGATGCAATTCGATCTTGATAGCTATGTGAAGAGTAAGAAACTCAGTTCGGTTGTTCTGAACAAGATATGTGATATTTTTGTGAATCAATCGAAGCGTCTACAGGACGATATTGCTTCTAATGATCCTCAGGTGAAAGAAGGTTACTCCAACTTCACCCGTGCAGAGTTGCGTAAACTCAAAGACTTTATCGATGGTATCGTCGCTGCAACCAACAAGGGTGCTGTAGACTCTAAGCCTGTTCGAAAAGCGAGAAAGAAGAAAGAAAAGCCCGCTGCTGTTCTCGCATCTAAGGCACTCTATCTGATTGAAGATAAAGAAACTGGACTGAAGAGTATTCATCCAGAGAAGATCATCGGTGCATCTCAAGTCTGGGTTTATAATGTAAAAACTAGGACTCTCGGCGTATACTTCTCTAATGATGCGCGTGGACTTACAATCAAAGGAACGACAATACTGAACTTCAAAGAAGATATATCGATCGGAAAGAAGCTAAGAAAGCCTAAAGAAACACTGGATGACCTAATGAATTTTGGTAAAGTTAAATTGAAACAATTGCTAGTGAATTTGTCAACTAAAGAAGCTCCCTTGACAGGTAGACTGAATAGTGATACAATCATTGCAAAGGTGGTAAACTAAATGATTCTTCTCGATCTAAACCAAGTAATGATTTCCAATCTGATGATGCAACCAGGTGGATTGGAAAACATCGACGAAAACATGATTCGGCACATGGTGCTGAACAGTCTTCGCATGTACAATGTGAAGTTCAAGAAAGACTACGGTGACTTGATCATCTGCACGGATGACAAGAACTACTGGCGCAAGGACATCTTTCCCTTCTACAAAGCGTCTCGTAAGAAGAGTCGAGAAGATTCGCCTTACGATTGGAATGCAATCTTCACTGTGCTGAATCGTGTTCGCGATGAAATCAAAGAGAACATGCCTTATCCCGTTGTGCAGGTAGACAAGGCAGAAGCAGACGACATCATCGGCACTCTATGCTATAAGCATGGTGTTCAGTTGAAGTCATCTTCCACGGAGAAGATTCTTATCCTGTCTAGTGATAAAGACTTCATGCAACTTCAGAGGTTCGCGAATGTTGAACAGTTTAGTCCGATGGCGAAAAAGTTTCTTCGTACAAACGATCCTGAAAAGTTTCTTCGTGAGCATATTATTCGTGGTGATCGTGGCGATGGTATTCCTAACATTCTGTCTCAAGATGACACTTTTGTCTCGGAAGCGCGGCAAAGACCTGTAACCGAGAAAAAGCTAAATACATGGCTGACGCAAGAACCCGAGTCTTTTTGTGATGATATGATGCTAAGAAATTTCAAGCGCAATGAAGCACTCATTGATCTTGAGAAAGTTCCTGCTGACTATCAGACTAAGATCATGAATGCGTTTGAGAGTGCTCCCAGAAATGGAAAGGGCAAATTAATGAACTACTTTATCAAGAATCGCATGAAAGTCTTGATGGAATCCTTGCAGGAATTTTGAACAAATGGCAAATATCGACTTGAGTAAAATGACTCTTCCAGAGATCATGAATCATCTATCGGCGGATGTATCCAATGATGATCGCCCTGAGGCTATGCGGCGGGTTGCAAATTTTAGACCAGACTTCAAAGCTGTTCTTCAACTTGTGTACGTCGAAGCAATTCAGTTGGATCTACCTCCAGGAATTCCTCCGTACAAGCAGCAGAACATGCCTCAGAATTGGGGCTACAATCGTCTTCCAAGAGAATTGAAGAAGATGCATTACTTCATTAAGGGTTCACCTAACAACGTCAATCGACTGAAGAAAGAAAGCATGTTCATTGAAATGCTTGAAGCTCTTTCTCCAGACGAAGCCAAACTTCTTATTCAGATTAAAGATAAGAAGTTGGACTACAAAGGTGTAAGCAAGAGGTACGTCAAGAAGGCGTTTCCTGAATTTTTTCCTGGAGAAACAGAAGAGTAAGATATGCCAAAGAACGAAGACAAGAAGCGTAAAGGTTTTAGGGAATTTTATGAAGACGAAGATCAGAGACCTAATCGTAAACGGGTTGAAGAGTCTCATAAAGATAGAATGAGGTTCAAGGACAAAATTAAGAAATTTGATCCGAAGACATATTCCGAAGAAGACTTTGACGAAGACTATTTCAACTAAAGAAAAGAGATACATTATGAATAAAAGCTCAGTTGCACTGATATTGATTGTGGTTCTGATTGCAATCATTGTCTCACCCTTCATGTTCATTTGGAGTCTGAACACTCTTTTTGGATTGACAATTGCTTTTGGATTCTATGAGTGGCTAGCTGCATTGCTGCTGGTCGGAACTATCACGGGCAATGGCGTAAAGTTCAAAAAAGAATAAAATAAATCTAGTTTTTTCGTTCTGGTTGCATATATAAGAGCCCTAGAGACGAAAGTTTCTAGGGCTCTTGCTTGTTGTGCTGCAACAACATTAGTTGACTAATTTGATCAACAATGCTTTACAAACCAACACAACTCATGTATACTATGTTCTGTTGAGTGAGAAATCATTCAACGTCAGAGGAAGAAGAAAGACTGACTAAAACAGTCAAGAATTCAGAAACCTCTTGACAAGATGCGGTGGATGATGTATACTGTATCTGTTGAGTGAGAAATCGCTCCAAGTTCTTTAAAAATTTGACGATCAGCATATGTTTCCCAGGGTTCTGAACTCTGGGTGCCATATTGAAATGCATTACAGGTTGGGTAGCATTCGCGGTGCTACTATTTGGGATGAAAAGCCGGCATGACTGCAGGGTAATAATCTAAGATACGCAGTGTGTTTCAATATGGTGTAAGCCAGTAAGAGCAGCGGTTTCTTTTCTAAGTTGAATCCAGTATGAGCAGCACGGTAAGCTAGCTAAATCCGTGGGCAGGCAATAGTATCAAAATGTAACTTAGATGACAGCCAGGAAAGTCTGGCACCATATTGAAGCGCATTCTAAAACATAAAGATTTAGGATCATCAAGGGGTACTTTCAGCACATCCCCGAGTGTGCTTCAATATGGTGTAGCTTAATTCAAGAGCGGCGGGCACACAGGTTCAGACGTCTACCCGTGAAGTGCAGGTGCAAGTCCTGCCGCCATATTGAAACACATTGCTTGCCCGACCGTAAAAGTCGTGGTAAACTACTAGAGAAACAGGTTCGAATCCTGGGGACTGGCAGTGTGTTTCAATATGGTAAAAGAAATGATGGGTGTCGAGAAGCATTGGTGACTTCAGCAGACTGTAAATCTGTAGCCCCTAGGGGCAACGGGGTTCGAATCCCTGGACACCCACCAAAAATTGACCCGCGTAACTCAGTGGTAGAGTAGCGTCTTGATAAGGCGAAAGTCATTGGTTCAATCCCAATCGTGGGTACCACAAAAAGTTATTCGGGAGTATGGCGCAGTGGTAGCGCAGCGGACTTTTAATCCGTTGGTCGAGGGTTCGAATCCCTCTGCTCCTACCAAAAAAGAATTTGCGACTGTAACTCAGTGGATTAGAGTAACCGGCTTCTACCCGGTATGTCGGGGGTTCGAATCCCTCCAGTCGCACCAATAGTTGACATCCAGTGTGATCCGTGTTATCATGTGATCTCACTAAGAAAGGCACGATGAAGATCGCCAGATCCGAGTGCACCGGGGTTGTGGAATCTGCCTCGTAATGCTTGATTAGCTCAGTGGTAGAGCGTCTCCTTTACACGGAGAGGGTCCGCGGTTCGATACCGTGATCAAGCACCATTTAGTCTATTGTTAAGGAAAATTCCTGTGTTCACCAGGACAGTGAACTGTCAATGTCTCGGATGGTACCTCACAAGAGATATACAGTTTTGAATTGACGAATCGTGGATTTAGCGGTCCTAGCAATAAGCAATTCATAATAAAAGCAAACGATAGTAGGGCGATTGCTATCAATAACTTGACAATAGACTAAATGGTAATAATTTGGCTTCAAAGTGTTCATGGACGCACACATGCCTGTCACGCATGTAGAAGGGGATCGTTACCCCTTGAAGCCGCCACATATATAATAGCATAGTAGCCCCCTTGGCGGAATTGGTAAACGCACCAGATTTAGGTTCTGGCATCGAAAGGTTTGAGAGTTCGAGTCTCTTGGGGGGCACCATATTGAAGCACATTAGAACATGCCCCTAGTAGCAGTAGTGAATCAAGGGCAGAATGTTGAGTGTGCTTCAATATGGTGAATAAATTAACACAAACGGAGTGTAGCGCAGTCTGGTAGCGCACCTGCTTTGGGAGCAGGGGGTCCAAGGTTCGAATCCTTGTACTCCGACCAACATATATAAATGTATAACGACGATTCCTCCCACCAAAATGCACAGCATCGCTTTATGCTGTGGTAGGAATGCCTCTCAGTCCTAGGTCTGATGCATCTCAAACTACAACTAGAGTTCTAGCAAAAGAACATAGCACCAATTCAATTCCTCAATAGCTCAGTCGGTAGAGCAACGCACTCAGAAAACAAAAACATATAAATAATAGCAGGAGGAAAACAAAATGCTGTTATGTATATTCTGTAGTAAATCTTGTAAGAATGCAAACTCACTCAGAAACCATGAGAGATTGTGTCATTCTAATCCAAATCGACAGATAAGTTCATTCTCCAAACAAGAGGTCAAAGATAAATTAAAGCCAACTAACGGAGCAATAAAGGCAAAACAGGAAGGGCGAGAATTTGTTTTCCCTGAAATCACCAGAAAAGCATTATCTGATGCTACATTAAATCGTACCGCTGAATGGCATAAAGAAAATGGTAAGAAAATCTCCAAAACAATACAAGAAAAAGTATTAACTGGTGAGTGGCATACTTCTTTAGCTAAACATATGCACTATGAATATAATGGAGTTGATCTGCACGGAAAATGGGAAGTTGAATACGCAAAATATCTGGACAGAAATGGGATAAAATGGGCGAGAAATAAAGACTCATTCGCATATACGTATGATGGAAAAGAGCGACGTTATACTCCAGATTTTTATCTCCCAGAAACTGATGAGTATGTAGAAATAAAAGGATATAAGACTGATAAAGACGAGACTAAGTGGGAACAATTTCCCAAACATCGAAAATTATTAGTGCTTATGAAACAAGAACTAGGATCTTTAGGAATAAAAACTTGATATTGCTGACCGATATCGTTCTAGGTGAGGCGAGTCTGACTGTTAATCAGAAATAGGTTGGTTCGAATCCAACTCGGTCAGCAATATCAAGACCAATATATAAAGAAAAGGAAAAATTATGCAAAAGAAATGGTACATGTCAAAAACGGTTTGGGTCAACGCACTAGCTCTAGGAGCAGTGCTGCTACAAACTCAGTTTGGTTTTATTTTGACGCCTGAATTGCAGGCGATGGCATTGACTTTTATCAACCTTGGTCTACGTACAGTAACTAAGGAAGAAATCGTCTGGTAAAAAGTTTTGCGGGTAAGGTCTGGTCACTACTTCGGTCTCATAAGCCAGGAGCATCGCTGGTTCGAATCCAGCACCCGCAACCAATATTGCCCCCATAGTTAAGTGGTATAACAGTTGCCTTGTAAGCATCAATTCCTAGTTCGATTCCAGGTGGGGGCACCAGTATAAAATCGCGATGACACTCCGCGTACAATAGGATAAGTAGTGTGTCAACGAATTCATGGGGGATTAGCACAGTTGGGAGTGCGCCTGCTTTGCAAGCAGGAGGTCGTCGGTTCGATCCCGTCATCCTCCACCAAATATTATATGGAGTAAAAATGAATGATGGCGGTAAAGGTTCAAAACCAAGACCATTCAGTATAAGTCAAGAAGAGTGGTCAAACAGATGGAATGCTATTTTCGCAAGGGACTTGCCTGATGAATTATCGAAAGTATTACCTGAAGCAAATTCTTCGATTGCTGAAAGCGAGTCTTCTGATGACAAAGGGAATGATTCTGAATAAGAGAATTTAGTGTCTCGCTAGTGTAATGGCAGCATACGGGTCTCCAAAACCCTTGGTGGGAGTTCGAATCTCTCGCGGGATGCCAATATAAATAATCTTATTTGCATTGGAGATCATTATGGCAACACAAACACTGATCATAGCGAACACTTCGCCCACAGTTGAAATCTACAGAGTAACTGATGGTGCAAACTCTTACATCATCGCACAAGATGGTTACTCAACAAACTCACCCAACACTGTATCGATTCAGATAGACTATTCTCCTTTCCTTGAGAGAATAGCAACATCGCTTGAAACAATTGCAGTAGAAGTGTCAACTGCAAACTCATCTTATACTTTAGGTGAAAGTTTAGTTGGCATGTGGTTAGCTATCAATAATCTTAGATTAGATGTTGGTGATCTTGTGCTTGAAGCTAACTCATCAACGCAGCATCTAAGTACAATAGCAAGCAACTTTGAAGTCGAAAGAGCGGTGAACGTATCCGAGATGAAATACGCAGATTACAATGATGACAACTTCGATAGACTAACTGTTGTTTCAAATGAAGTTCAAAATCCAACACAATTTTAAACACATTGCGGGGTTGGTATAGTGGTTGTGCTCTAGCCTTCCAAGCTAGTGAGACCGGTTCGATCCCGGTACCCCGCTCCAAAACCTAAGAGGTGTATCGTGTACTATAGAATGAACATTGATGCGGTAAAAGATTTTATTATGAGTCAATCTCCAGAGACAAAGGTCTACATCGGTGGAGACTCTGAACGTATTCTTGTTAATGATGTATGGTACGCAGATTACACCCTTGCAGTAGTTGTTCACATTGATGGAAATCATGGATGTAAAATCTTCGGTGACGTTCAGCGTGAAAAAGACTACGAAAAGAACAAGAACAGACCTCGCATGAGACTGATGACTGAAGTCTATAAGATTTCAGAACTCTATCTTCGGCTTGCGGATGTTCTTGAAGATAGAGAAGTTGAAATTCATCTAGACATTAATCCCGATGAACGATACGGAAGCTCTTGCGTGGTGCAAGAAGCTGTTGGCTATATCAGAGGCATGTGTAATGTGATCCCCATGGTTAAGCCAAAAGCGTTTGCAGCATCGTATTGTGCGGATAGACTAAAAGAAATCATGAACATGCAGCAACAAAAGATTGCTGCGTAAAACTTGACAGAGATTCGGTTCTCTGATACAATGAATTTCATTGATTGAATGTGATTTTTAACTATAAAGGTACTACTATGAAGAAGATTGCTATTGTTATTTCCATGATGTTTGCGGGTGCAGTAAGTGCCGCTGAAGTCTCCACTTCTTATGTGCATGACTATGAAACTGGTAAGAATGGTGCGCGAATTGAACTGCCCGTCGGCAGTGTGTACGGCATCAAGCCCGTTCTCGGTGTCTCATACGTTGATGAGTCTTACACTCGCTACAGCGCAGGTGCAGATTATCAAGTTGTAAAGCTGGGTCCAGTCGCACTCTCAGTCGCGGGATCTGCTGTCTTTCAAGACTCACGCACAGGCAGTGATGGTTTTGGATTGACTGCTGGTGTCAAGGTATCAATGCCAGTGACTAAATCTGTTGATGTTGTTAGTCGAGTTGATCGATTCTTCGGTCAAAATCGAATCGCCGGCTTTGATGGGAACGTTGTCTCCGTCGGTCTAGCAGTGAAGTTCTGATTTAAATAAAAAAAACACCGCGGTGTTTTTTATACACAGGAAACGTGGCCGAGTGGTTTATGGCTCTAGTCTTGAAAACTAGCGAAGGTTAACGCCTTCCGTGAGTTCGAATCTCACCGTTTCCGCCGCTCCGGGTTTTTAGTGAGTTGGATGAGTGGTTTAAATCGACACCCTGCTAAGGTGTTGTTCGTATAAACGCGAACCGTGGGTTCGAATCCCACACTCACTGCCGTTATTGACAAGATATGATGTTTGTGATATAATGAACAAGTGCGCCCTGATGACGGAACTGGTATACGTGCGGGACTCAAAATCCCGATTCTGTGGGTTCGACTCCCACTTAGGGCACCAAAAGATTTCGGGCCGGTAGCTCATGTTTGGTTAGAGCAGCGTACTCATAATGCGTTGGTAGTGTGTTCGACTCACACCCGGCCTACCAGTTATTGATATGTAAACTGTGGGAGCGAGACTTGGTAGTCAGGGAGTCCTTATAAGACTTTTAGCGCCAGATTAGCGTTCTTGAGAGGGTTCGATCCCCTCCGCTCCTACCAACCGAATATGCTCCGATGGCGTAATAGGTAGCCGCAACGGACTTAAAATTCGTTATCGAAAGGTGTGCCGGTTCGATTCCGGCTCGGAGCACCAATATATGCACGGGTGGCAGAGTGGTCCAATGCACAGGATTGCAAATCCCGATAACCGTGAGTTCGAATCTCACCCCGTGTTCCCTGTTATGTTCTTGTGATAAGACGCTGTTGCACAAAGACAACACACACAAAATAACAGTTGACTCTATTGCTTTTATATGATAAAATTGATGTGTTGACAATTGTAATCAACACAACACAAATCAAAAGGAAATTGAATGTCTGAATATTATGCAACCGCCGAATACGCTGAGTTTCTTGATGCCGCCTTTTCTGACATTGAAAAGGGTGTCGCAAATCAAAATCAGATTTTGGCGTATTTGAACGAGATGGTTTCTGGATGGGTTCGCGAGACTATGCAGGAGAAATCAGAATGAGCGGCGGATATTTCAATTACGATCAATACAAGATCGGATATATCTCAGATCAAATTGAAGACATTGTTGATAAGTATACCGAAGACGGTCTTACTCAATATGGCGATAGGTGTAGAGTTATTTACACTGAAGAGGAGATCGAGAAGTTCAAAGAAGCATGTTATGCTTTAGAGAAAGCACAAATCTATGCGCAACGCATAGACTGGCTCTTATCTGGTGATGATGGAACGGATAGCTTTTTCCGCAGACTTGAAGTAGAACTTAAAGAATTGGAAGAAAAGTATGAGCAGAAAAAGTCTAAAACTTGACTATGAAACAGCGGATAGAATCACAATACTGAATCTAAAAAAATCTAGAAAGTTTATACAGAAAGAACTTGCTAAGAAAGAATCTTTGGATAAAATGCCCGATTACCTGTTAGCAGACTATGGATATGATCAGCGACTAATTCTAGCAATGACAACTATTCTAAACTACTACGGAGAAGATTAAAGCGAAACTCTTTGATCATCTTCTCTTCTTTCTCTCTTTCTCTTATATTTCATATCTTGAAATACAGTATAAAAGAACATAAGAAGAACTAGAATTGCAAGATTTATATTCATGACAGCTTCACCAAAATGACCCAACATGTTATATGATAATGAATGATGTGTTCCTGCTATCCACTCAATAACTATTGTCAGTGCAACGAATAGTGAACTGACGCCGACGTACCATATAGAAGTTGAAGCCCACGTGGGCATAATTCTAGAATGAATAGCAACGTAGAGTCCACCGAGAAACACTATCATATAACATGTGAAATTAATAATATTTGAGTAGCTGTCAATGTAAGAAATAAACTGAGTTATCATGGTGAATTATTCCTTGTCTTTTTCTATAACAACTATAATCTTTTGATCTTCTTTCTTCTTCTCACCACCGCCCTTGACTTCTTTTACAACTTCTACAATATCTTTATTTTGATTCTTCAACAGGAAGTTTGCGATCATTCCAAGAACACCATAAGCTAAGAATCCTACGCAGAATCCTGCCATGGATTGATTCTCCCACGTTTGACTCATCTTGAATATATCAAGAAATGGTGTAGAGAATATTGTCGCGGAGCCGACTGAAACGCCGCCTCGCATGAATGCTTCGCCAATAGATTTGGGACGAATAAATGTAAGAATTGCTGCACCCCCCAAGAATCCACCGATCATAGCCGCTAGTTTTGCACTAATATAACTAATCGGTTCTGCCATGCACAATCTCCAGTAAGTATTGGTTTAATCTATTTATTTTTAATGAATATTTAATTCCGATTTGAATGTAATTCAAACAGAATATTTAATGTAAGAGTTAATCTATATTTAGACGAGTGCTTTAAAGTTAACTGTTTTTGTCAACTACCACTTGATAAGCAAAGGAATACGAAATGAGTAATACCTCCAGCATCTTTATTGTCATTGGCCACTCCGCTAGCGGCAACGAAGTTTACATAATGGGAATCTACCCTACACTGGCGCTGGTTCATGAACGAATGGACTGGCTCGAAAGTGATGAGGGTCAGAAAGAATTGGGCGTCAACAGTGTATATTATGAAATCGTTACACCCGGTCCAAATGGCACGAACTGTGAAATCGGGATTGTGTAATAGTTGACAAAAACAGTCAACTATTAAAAAAACGCTTGACACGCATCTTCTCCTTTGCTATACTGAGTCTAACGAATCAAGAAAGCAAGAAATGAGAACCGAAAAGATTTTCCATCAAAAGTACGCAGTGCAACCTGAACGGCAACTGCAAGTCGTCGAAACCACTCGCGGTACGATGAAGTTCAAGACTCAGAAGCAAGCCTACGATTTCTTCTGCACGATTGGTACCTGGGGCGAGTTCCGCACTCGCGAAGAGGGTTATCGGGCAATGCCCCACGATCTGACTACTGCCGTCGAGTACCACTTGGCTTACACAGAAGGTGGGTTCGAGGAAGTCGAGAAGATTTTCGAGGCTCGCGTTGCTAAGTCCCGAATTCGGGAGAAGGAAGAAAAGGAAGCCAAGTCTTACTGGCGCGCCGAAAGTGAACTGCGCTACGCAGTTGCTGCTCTAGCTCCTCGCGACAGCGATCTGTATCTGAGTCACTATTCGATGAGTCATCCTTCTTATCGTTGGGGCGATTAAGCAACATGAACATGTTGCTTGAAGTTAAATATATAAATTCTAAGCAAGGCTACTATGTTATCAATCCATTCGATGGTGTTATTTCAGGCAAGTTTTGCAAACGATCCGACGCTGAAGACTTTGCTTACTCAAAAAACGCAAACACTTCACGCATGATTTTGAATACAATTGAAATTGACTTCAAGAAACAAAGGAACGCATCATGACATGGGAAACAATGACTGATCTGGAACAAGCTCAATGTATGCATTGGGACATGTACAAGGATGCTTATGGTGTCCGTCCTCGCGGCATCGATACCAGCACATGGACGATGGAGGACTTCGAAAAAGAATTTGAGATTCTGGGTAAAGTGATCGAACGTGCTGAAGCTGAACGTAAAGTCAATGAATATTATGCAGCTAAGGACTTTGAAGAGCGCATCGATGGGCTCATCAAACTTGGCGCTAAGACTCGCGAGACTGCACTGAAGTGGATTATGGAAGCTGATGAGTGTAACGGCGATTGGGAATATCTTGCGTACACTAACGGACTCTCTTACGGCTACTTTAAGAAGTGAGATTATGATGGCTGAATACTACGTTGAACTTCAAGACGCTAACGGTACTTGCTACGGTACTGTTGACCGCAACGACGACGTTCTGTATTTTGACGACATCGATGAAGCTCGGATGTACGCCAAGGATCAACTGTCTGAAGAGTATGTTGTGGTCAGGGTGATCGATGCTAGCAGTCAGCGAGTAGTGGACTTCTTCAAGGGGTGATATGATGAACGAACGAATTCAACAAATGATCTTCAGTCTCAATGAAAAAGTTGGAGTTCATTGGACTAATGAGGACAAGATAAAATTCGCCGAACTGATTGTTCGAGAAGCTGCTCAGGTCGTTGATATTTGGTCAGATGAGGAACCTTGTTCCGAGGGCTATGACAAGTTCACGGTTTACAAGTTGAAGCAACATTTCGGAGTTGAATGATGGTACACTTTACAAACACAGACAATCCTATTGATTTTCCTAAGTCAACAATGACTATTAGAATTCGAGAACTTGTGCTAGAGGCTGGTTTCGTACACTACGGTGAAGATCAGGGTTTCTATAACATTCCAGTGCCTGCATTCAACGGTCGTATGGAAAAGTTCGCCGAGTTGATTGTACGGGAATGTATTGACAAGATTGAAACATATCGTATCCCAGTCGGAAATAGTGCCGCAGGTGAAATGGCATGTGAATGGACTTACTCTGCGTTACATGAGATTCGTGATGATATCAAAGAAACTTTTGGAGTTGAATAATGGGTTGGAATTTTGAAGTAAATGTCTGGGATGGTCCCGTTGATGGTAAGTTTAACTGGCTGCAAATTTATGCAGGTAATAGTATAATCCGAACAGTGTACAACCTGTGTTGGGCAAAGCGCAACGGATGGAAGTGCATCAAACTGGAATGGAGACCCTGATGATTCGCTGGTATTGGCATAAGTTCATGCAATTTGTTGGGTATAGGGAAGTGTGGTATTTTCCTTCCAGACATATGCCAATGAGTGACTTTTGGCTCTGGGAATATAGACCTGATCTGCCCCGAGGAACCTATAAAGCATGATTGCCATTTTTCACTTTACTTTTATTCAGATTAGTAGTATAATAACTTATTGAAACGTGAAAGATAAACAACATGAAGCAATATACAGTTAACTATGGCGCAGTACCCCACCAACAACGGGCATTCCGCAACTACGCTGATGCCTCGGCATTTATCAAACAGCAATTGGATTTGGGAATTGCTGTTCGATCAGTCTCCAAGGAAGAATGCGAATATGCTGATTCCAGAGATCAACTGATCAGGTCAGTAGACATTATTGGAGATCGGTAATGACTTACACCGTAGTTATCCTGCAGGACGACGAGACTGCTCGTTTGCCCTGCGCTACACTGGAAGAAGCGCATGAAGTTCGGCGCAGTTTCATCAACTACGGCAAGTATCAAGAAGTCCGTATTGAGATAGAGGAGCAGGCATGAACGACTGTATTGAAAAATTGCGAGAGATGTGTAAGATCCAAGGTTACGATGGTAACTGGAACTATGATCCATATATGATGGGACTTTACAATGGACTAGAATTTGCTGTGTCTATTGTTGAGGACAGAGATCCGGTGTTCAAGAGTCAACCAGAACAGTGGCTAAAGGATATTCCAACCACGCACATCTTAAGCAAAGAAGCAGAGGTTGAGGGTTGAATAATGACTGATCGAGAAATTATGCAACAGGCTCTGGAAGCATTAGAGTCTTGTGATCCGGGTGACTACACTACCGGGCATGTGATTTACCCGAGCTATCACGAGGATGCAGTTGAAGCTGCCATCACCGCCCTCGAGACAGCACTGGCAGAGCCGGTGCAGGAGCCGGTGGCGTGGATGACCGTTCGACTGGGTGCGCCTATTCAAACCACAGCGCGAGAGGATGTCGCCAACGAGTGGGCTAAATGGGGCGAGCAGCCCCTCTACACCGCCCCACCCCAGCGCAAGCCGCTGACGGAAGAACAGTGTGTAAGTATCTTCCGCGAGGCGTTCTTAGCCAGTCCAGATCCACTAGTTAAAGACAACATGACTATTGCTTTTGCCCGCGCCATCGAGCGGGCACATGGGATCGTATCATGATCCAGAATGAGCACAAAAATGATGTTGTCACCGCAGCCATTCAGGGATTGATTCAGGGTGGTTGGGATAAACTTTACGCAGAATCTCTTTACATCTTGCTTGAACGAGTGTATAATTGTGGATACAATGAAGCACGACGCAACATGGAAGAAAATCCACGAGATTGGGGAGCATACTGATGTCTGATGAAGAACTAGTCAACACACTTCGTATTGCGAGCAAGAGTATGCGCGACGAAAATATAGCACTGGCAATGTTATTGATGATGGCTGCTGAACGTATCGAGGAGTTGAATGATGAAACTGAGTGAACTGAAACAATTTGTTGATCGACAACTTGAGTTCAATGGTCGCGAAGATCCCGAAGTTGTAATTCGCATCAAAATGCCATATACCACTGTGGGCGCATCACCTACGGTCAAGGTTAAGAATGTTCAAATGGGGTTTGACTGGGACTCAGGCAAGTTTATGCTGTACCCAGAAGAAGACCTTACTCCCAGTGATCGTGACTTTGCCAAACAGATGACGGAGATGCAGACACGAGCAGGAAACGCAGACTACGAAAATCGCAATCTCAAGGCAGAAATTCGCCGACTGCAAAAGAAGTTGAATACACCATGAAAGAAAAAGAATGAAACCAGCTGATAAATTTTTGTGTTTTAGTTTGATATTCTTCACCGCTTCGTTGACCTATGCTATATGCTCTGTGTATTTGTAAGGAATTAAAGAATGAACGAACGAATTCGAGAACTTGCTAAACAGGCTGACATTTACTCTGACAAACACGCTGAGTCCAGAGATTATGTGGTGTTGCGTGACCAGTATTTCGCCGAGTTGATTGTTCGAGAATGTGCTGGCATTTACGACAAGATTGACAACGGCAATTCGCATATGGGTACAGATGATTATCTGGAAGCATTACATAGAACATTCTTCGGAGTTAAAGAATGAAATATGTTGTAAAACTGGCGGATTCAAATGATGAAACCTGCTCTGAATATGTTCAATCATTTGAATCAAGAAAAAACGCACAAGATTATGCCGACACTTTGAATGAACGGGGTGACGGTTATTACTATGTTGAATTAAAAGATTAAACAACATTTCGGAGTTGAAGAATGAGTAACCTATGGTTCAATGTACGTTTCGGCACTAGACACTTTCAGTTCTCTAGAGACTGGGAGATTAGCTTTAAGGTGAATCCATATTTTGTCGAGAACCCTCCGCAAAAATGGTTTGAAGTTTACTGCTTGTTTGGAAAGCACTTTTGATTATGAAAGATAAAGTTGAATTTGTTCACTACTCGGATGTATTAGGTGCTCTGATTATGAAGGCTACTAACTGGAAAGAAGCAGCGAGTGAACTATACAATGAAGGGTTCGCTAATTCCGGCAAGTGCAAAGTAGTCAAGCGCACTTATAAGTGGATCAGCGACGAGCCACAGATTATTGATACGGACTACAAATGAATGACCGAATCAGAGAACTTGCCGCTTCAATTGGTATCAGTGTTGAGTATTTGGCGAATACGAAGCAAATTGAGTTGCTTGATAAGTTCGCAGAGTTGATTGTTCGGGAATGCTTGAATGAACTTTGCGAGCAGATGGATAAACATAATGTCGATCTTTCCAATCTCCCATCCTGGTATAAAGCATTAGCAAAAACTGAAGAACATTTTGGAGTTGAAGAATGAAGATTGTTATCAACACATGTTACGGCGGATTCTCTCTGTCTGACGCAGCAATCACAATGTACTGCGAAGCGAAAAATCTTAACACGAAAGAATTTTGCGAGTGGGAAGTTCCTCGCAATGACGCTACACTCATTTCTATCGTAGAGAAACTTGGCGATAGCGTCAACACAGGATATTCTAAGTTGAGGATTGTTGAAATTCCAGAAGATGTCAATTGGACAGTTGAACAGTACGATGGAAACGAATGGGTAGCCGAGGTTCACCGTACTTGGAGATATTGAATGAACTCACATGTACTAGACCTTGCTAAGAAAGCTGGGCTCAAAAAAGATCATGGATCTGACAGAGAGTACATTGGTGACTTCGACTGGCGTAAGTTTGCCGATTTGATTGTTAGCGAGTGTGCTAAAATCGGCGAGTTAAAAGAACAGGGTCATGAAGAATATGACACAGATGTGTCAGTTGGATGGTACATGAAGCAACATTTCGGAGTTGAAGAATGATTACCTTTTATCCCAGAGATATCGGATTGTGGAGGAAATCATTCAACTTTGAAATGCCTGGTGTCCATGGTCCTAACAAGATATTTTATGATAGAGATGAATTAATCGGGTTCTGTAAACAACACGGTGTTAGATTAGATGATCCAGAAAATCCATTTGAAATTTTGAACGATTTTGCAAATCCGGTATTTGGTGATGGAACTTTTGTTGTAAAACAATGGACCGTTATTGGATGGTTAAAGGATAATTTAGTATGAACGAACGAATTAAAGAACTTGCTGTTGAGGCTGGAATCATTTCAGTAGAATACAACGGATTTGACCCCACTGGTCTTACTAAAGCACAAAGAAAGTTCGCAGAGTTGATTGTTCGGAAGTGTGCCGATATTTGTCTCAATGAGAATGTATCTAATCTTGATTTGGATGTTATTCGTATGTCTGGCAAATTTACTTTACAGGATCTTGCTACTAAATCGTGTGGTGAGAATTTGACTAAACGGATTAAAGAACATTTCGGAGTTGACTAATGAGTGAAGAAGTTAAGATGAGGACGTTTAAAGTCGTTTGGAACAGCGAAGGAAACGTACCTCCTATTCGATCTGCAAATGGTCGTGCTCCTGCCGAAGTTATCGTCCGCGCTGAAACAATCGCAAAAGCTCAAGATAAGTTTTTAGCGTGGCTGAGAAAACTTCCACTCTACGAACATATGTGGCGACTGGATTTTCAATTCACTGAAGTTGCATATATTGAACCACTAGTTCTGGAGTGACATTGCATTTGCAACTTGACTAGGACACCATATAGAAACAGTCTGTCTATCATGATATATACCAAAGAACACTATAATAGATTACTGATGTCTCTAATCGGTAATGAATCTCTTATCGAGAGATGGTGGAAATCGCCCAATAGAGCGTTCAATGGATTAACACCTGAACAGACAGCAGATTCGAATCCCATGAAGCTACATAATTACATACTTGGACAATTCAATGGCGATTATATGTGAAGGAAAACTTAAAGCTAGTCATGCTATTAAAAGATTTAATTACATATTTACAGGAATTATACTTCACAGAATCGAAGTTGAGTTCATCTGAGCCAGAGATTGTCATACATGCGTATAGACAAGTTGATTCATTGGGCAATTATGAATACAGTGGAACGTCCAGAAATATTAGCGTTGAAACTCAGGGAAGAAACAAACCTCTTGTGATTTCCTATAATGACGATTTCGATAGTACATTATCTCCTATTCCAGATGATATGCAGGAAGAAGATCCGAAAATGACATTCAAATATCAGATAGAGTTGCTGTCTGATTTTCCTAGAGTACAAGCAAACATAGCATCTTTGTGGGGAACTTTGCGCGGAAGAGAATGTATATGTGGATTACTTATAGATGATCGTCCAGGAAGAGAGAATAGTAAAGTAAAAGGCTTTCCGCCTGAAGTGTATGTTACTATAAACAATCTTCTTGTTATACATGATAAGATTTTTCCTAAGTTAATTCCACCAACAAGTCCATGGGACATTAAGATATAACAACAGAGACGAGACAAATAATGAGTAAATTTTCAGCAACTCTTGGTTTTATTTTGGGCGCAATGCTTGTGATCTTTTTTATGTCCACCGCAATGTCTTGGGTAGTTTATATTGTATGGCAGGGCGTAATGGGATCAGCACCACCCTTCTGGATCTTCTGGTCCTCATGTTCTATGGCACTTATTGCAGCATGTTTTGCTTCAAGTGTAACACATTTTGCTCCGAAAACTCGTAAATAAAGTATATCATATGGGATACAACATCGATCTTCGTAAAAAGTTTCGCGATTACTTCAACGAACTAGAAGGATATGGACTACGTTCAGAAAGATTCTACGGCACTCTAGATACACATACATCTAAGAAAGAGCTAGCAGATTCAATGACTCTATGGCTTGAAGCTGCATATCTACAAGGTGCGCGTGATATGGCACAAGATACTGTTGAAACTCTAGGTGATTATGCGACATCACTTGCTGGTATCAACGAAGTAGTCTATACTCGCGAACAAGCATATGATGCTGCTCATGATGCACTTATGGTTTACTATACAAAGGTACTTGATAATGGAATCGACTAAATTCTATTGCACCTTTATTGGTGCCTTTTTGGTGGGAATGACATTTGGTTTCTTTTTAGCACTCATATCTCTAAATTGAATTATGACGAATAGATATACTCCCGACTGCTGGGTAATCGTTGAAATCTCTGGCACTAAAGTTCCAAAGACGTATCGCCGCATTCTAGCTGGATGGTACGGCGGATACGCTGGAAGTAATAGTTGGAAACTCTCCAGTGGCATTGAAGATATGATTGATCGTGAAGATCATTGGGAAATTCCTAATCATAGCGGTAGCATATACTATTGTTATAAATCTCTCGAACGATTTAGTATGTTGACTGGAAGTATCTTCTCTAATTATGCTAAAGATAATAATGAAGATGTCACTATGACTCATATTAAAATGGGCGAAGACTCTGAAGTCTCTGTGTGATTTTTACAACACAATGCATGGGTAGTTGATCATTCTTGTCAACTACCGCTTGACACGTGGCACCGATTTGTTATACTGAGTCTAACGAATCGAGAAAGCAAGAAATGAACCAAGTCCAAATCACTCTCCATGGCAAGCAAGCCCTTGTTGATGCTGATCAAGTCAAACTCCTCCTGAAGAAAGAAGCTCTCGTTGCAGAAGCATTGTCTCTTCGTGACCGTGCAAACACTCTCTCCGCGTATGATCATATGCAAGAGTCTAGCAAGATTGCGACGCAAATCATCCGACTGAATCGTCGGATCCGTAAGACTGTGCAGTTTATCTAAGGAGAACACTGTGAGCAGAAGGTTGATATTGTTTTACGCAGGAGCTATTGTGTGGTTCATCACTATTGCTGCGCTACTTGGAAAATACACAGTGAGTCCTCTGTCCGCGCCTCGATGGACAAACACGTACTTGACTCATGAAACCGGGCGTTGTTTGGATAAATCCTGCAAAATATAGGAGAACAAGATGAAGGTGTCAGAACTGATTGAGATGCTGAAGGACTTTGATCCTGAGCTGGAAGTGACTGTGTACGACTATGAACACGGACAGACGGACTGGATCAACAGATTTGAAGTGGAGAATGATGAGCTGGTGATCTACGCATGATGGACTCACAACAAATTCTTGAGCATCTCACGCAGTGGGCAGAATCGCGCAACTTCACTGCGCCCTACGGCATTCTTACGGGGCAACATGTGAACTCTAAAGGTAGGAAATATCTTTCTTTGACGTTCGGTCGCGCACGAACTTTAGACGCAACTGTGGAAATCTACAATCGCAACTTCATGATTCTCCGTGCTAGCAATCGCCAGCCTGAGGTTTTCAAAAATCTGCGCGAACTTGAACTCCAGCTGGACACTCTCTGATAGTTGACAAAAACAGTCAACTATTAAAAAAACGCTTGACAGATACCACTACCTTTGCTATACTGAGTCTAACGAATCAAGAAGGAAAGAAAAATGTCGATATCTAATGCTGTTCGGTTTGCCAAGCAACGTGAAGTCTACGAAGACTGCGAGACGGCAGTTCAAAATCTGAGCAAAAAGATTGCGAACGAATACGAAGCAAAAGGCAATGTTCGCCAAGATGCTATCGCATACACCAGTGGATACATGATGTCGGTTCTTACCAATCTTATCGCTGATCTTCCTAACAAACAGCGAAAAGAAATTATTGACAATCTGACTCGGCGGGCTGCGCAGTGAATAACAAAATCAATTTTTACTTGCAGTGGATTGCTACTGCGATCACCGTTCTTGGTGCTGGATTCACCGCGGTGAATATCTATCCTGCCAACGTCATTGCGTTCAACCTCGGTAGCGTTCTCTGGCTTGTCTACGCATACCGCATTCGTGCCAAGTCTTTGATCGTAGTCAACCTGTCTATGTTGATGATCTACTTCGCTGGCACGATCTACGCAGCACTTTGAGTTGCAGAAAAACAACAATAGTTGACTAAATCACTCTGGTTTCTATTGACATCTGATGCCGCTGTGATATACTGATCTTGTTGATTAGATAACACCTGATTGAAAGTAAACATCATGCGTACCAAGACAATTATTCCCGGTTTGAAGAACTCGCAAAAAATTCGTGTCATCGTTAACGGTGTCGGTTTCGAAACGACCGTTGAGGGTATGACTCGAATGACGTTTGCAGAACAGAAGATTGCGATTTGGACTGGGCTTGAGAAGATCGCCCGCGAGAAGTTGCTTGGCTTTGCATCTACCACTACGTTTTACGATAGTAAGTTGGCGCAACAAAAAGTTGACTTTCAAGTTAACATTCTCTGAAAGAAAATATGATTCGCATCATTCTTGGTATTCTGATCGTTTACGGTGTTGCTGGCGGCATTGACAACATGCCTCTTGATCCTTCGCTTTCTTATATTCTGGCACAAATCACCGTGCTGTGTGTCGGATTCTCTCTCGCCCTCTGGGGCATAAAGGATGTTAAAAAATGACTTTTCTCGCAATGCCCTCGATGTTCAATCGAACGAACTCCAAACAGTTCAAAACAATCGCCTCAGCTAAAGCGTATCTAGATGAGACTACAGGATACAAAATGCGGGCTGATGAGTGGTGCATGGTTGGAAAGATCATGGAAGTTGACAAAAATGGTCAACTAATTCCAGCTATTGACATCGATGCAATTTTGGTGTAAACTATATCTGTTCTGTTGACTAAACCTAAAAGGAAATATATTATGAGCAACTCCCATCAAGCCAAGGTCTACAACATGCTTAAGGCATCCAATGGACCCGTCACCGTTGAGCAACTTCTTTCTATCGAAGGTCTTCTGCCATACAAGCTGTCTGCGTATGTTCTTTACGCAAAGATCGACTACGGCGCAGTCATCAGGCCGATCCGCGATGGTCGCAAAGTAACTGCATATGAGATGGTTGATCCTGGCACTGGTGTTGGTACACAGAAAGCAAAGCCAGCAAAGCCAGCTAAGACTGTTGTCGCCAAGACTCCAAAGACTCCAAAGACTCCGAAGATCAAGACTGTTGTTCCCAAGACTAAGAAGACTGCACCCGTTGTGACTAAGACTCCAGCATTCATGCCGAAAGATGACAAGATCGTGGACATTCTCGATGAGATGGACACCAGTGTGTCTTCGTTCGAGGATCGTGAGTTTGCTGAGGACTTTGTAAACAGTTTGTGAAATGATGATATGATGTACGAATCGCTAAAGTATTATGTTGTGCGCGCATGGGCGCTAGGGCTGACTGGTAGCGATGCTGTTGAATACATAAGTGAGACTGCCAACGTAGATTTCGCAGTAGCTGAAATTGCAGTCTCGCAACTCTCTCTAGATATGTCGAAGTGATTTTTATGAAGAATCTTTACGATTTTATTCCTAGCGATGTCAGTACGGTGGAGTACATTCTTCACGGCAGTTCTCTTTTCATTCTTCTATTGCTATGACAGTACGCATCAAAACGGTCTATCTTGACATGGATGGTGTCATAGCAAGTTTCGATGGTCGATGGAAAGAAGTATTCAACGAGACTCCCAACGAAACGCGAGAGCTTAAAAAGTTCAACGTAAGTTGGGAGGACTTCGTTAAGACTGAACAATTTGCATCGTTGCCAACGATAGATGGTTGGAATCTTCTCATTGAGAAGCTCTCCTCTTATGGTGTAAATCTGGAGATTCTTAGCTCAAGTGGTGGAGAAAAGTATCACAAAGAGGTATCAGAGCAGAAAAGAACGTGGCTAAAAAATCTGGGAATTGATGTTCCCACAAACTTTGTTACTGAAGGTAGACTCAAAGCAAAATATGCAACGGCAAACACGTTGCTGATTGATGATACTCTTGATGTAATCTTGAGCTTTCACGAGGCTGGTGGACATGCAATTCTTCACGACAGCACTAATCGTACAATCAAAATGCTGGACGGCTTCTTCAAAGACGACAGAGTTTGCTGAATAAGGTAGGTGGTGTTATGAAATTTCTTAAAATTACAGACTGTAGCGATCCGCATATGTGGTACGCAAATAAAGTTGGCAAATATGTGCCATTTCTGCGTGAGTATGCAGACTGCTATCTGAGTCGAGAAGATGAAGGATTTTCTAACATCGTAAAGCTGGACGAAGCGACACTTGTGCAATGCTGCACAGGAAACTGTAATCAGGGTCGCGAGTGTCCGCTGAGGCAACTATGAGACTTCTTCGTGATGATTTAAATCAAATCTACGTATGGGTAGACGATATCGATGAAAGCATTAGATTGAGTCCTAGCTTTGACTACGAAGAAGATGCAGATAAATGGTATCAGGATATGATGTCCCACTTTAAAAAGCAATGATCAATGGACATAAACGATAGAATGAACCTGAATTTTCTATTGAACTCTAGTGACGATGTACTGAAAGATTGGTACTCGAAAGTAGATGAAGATGATCACAAGTATGCGGAATCTCTTCTAACGATTGCATCTCTAGAATTTATTGATGAATACATGGGCACTAAAGATGCTGAAATTGTCTTAGCAAAGTACACACTATGAAAAAAGAACTAGACGAACAACTCGTCAAAAAGTATCCTAAGATTTTTGTAAATCGTAGAGGAGACATGCGAGAAACTGCAATGTGTTGGGGCTTTGAATGTCTCGATGGCTGGTACGATATCATTGACAATCTTTGTCGAGTGATTCAAAATCACGTAGACAATAAACAAAGGAACTATCATTTCAACGTAGACTTCAATAAGATGATCGATTCTGTTAACGCGGGCGACACCGAAATGTTTAACGCACGATACGCGGGATACAAAGAAGAATACAAACAAAAAATCTTAGAAGACATCAGGTCAGGAAAGTTTGCAAAAGTGTCAACCGAAGATGGTGAATTTCCTCATATCGTTGTTCAACAAATCAAAGAAAAATACGGTACGCTGAGGTTCTACACAAATTACACAGATGACTACATCAACGGTGCAGTCTCAATGGCAGAATGTATCAGTTCAGTCACGTGCGAAGAATGCGGCAAACCAGGCAAGCTGTACACCTCAGGCTGGTGGCGCGTTGCGTGTCAGGATCACAAGCCAGACGATGATCTGGACGACTAAAAGAATGTAGTTTTTTAGCAACATTCATAATAACACTACGGTTGACTCTGGTATTGTTTCGTGTTAAACTGGCTTTATCGAATTGAGAAAGACACAGATCATGACTGAGAAAATTGACTCCGACTTCCAAGTGTGCATTGACTCTTATCTTGACCACATCAAGAGCGACTACTGCGGTTTCAATAAAAATGAGACTGAAGTCGGTGCGCGGATGCGCGACGAGTTCATCACAGGAATGAGTCTCGACATCGGCAGCAAATACATCAAGGTTATCACTCGCGGTTCAGTCCACTCGTTCATCGTTCTCAAGGACGGCGGTAAATGGCGCAAGGGCGACATTCTTAAGCCTGCATCATGGAAAACGCCTGCGACGAATTTCTCACGCGGCAACGTGATCACTGGCAAATACCAACAAAGAGTAACGTGGACTGGTGCACACTAAAAGGATAAATTATGATTGTCTCTCGCAAAAATTTTAATTCTGGTCGACCCGTGATTGATCTTTCTGGTCCAGAAGGAAACGCATTCTCACTGATGGCAACTGCCGAACGGTGGGCTAGGCAGCTAGACATTGAATCTGGTGTTGTCTCTAAGGAGATGCAGCAGGGCGATTACGAGAACTTAATCAATGTCTTTGAAAAACACTTTGGATCGTACTGCGTTCTTGTAAAGTCATATGATGAATGAGACTCTAAAAATTCATGTTCCTAAGCCGCGCGACTACGTTGGCAAGGACCTTCGCTCGCCAAAGTATCGGATGCGCGTGATCGACAACAAACGCCGCAAGGCGATGAAGTATCCTAAACAGGAACTCTTGTATGAATTTTCTTGACGGCATGGGTCCTCGCGAGTCTATCGCGTGCCAACTTCAAGACACAGTCCGCTTCGGCGGCTTGGACACCATCAACGCAGCAAAGAAGAATTACTCTAAGATAGTCCGTGAGGGCAAGTCTTTCTACATCGTGCCGTTTGGTCAGTCCAGCAAGATGTATGGATTCGTTGCAGTGGAGTCTCCCACCAAGATCGTGTTTCACTACGTCAAGAACGGCAAGAAACTCAAGAGAAACACCCGATACCTTTCGGAAGCCAAGTGGTTCATGGTAGACGAGTTTGTTAGTGAGTGCTAACTAACTTATATCAAGTAAGTAAGTGCTAACTAACTTAGCTTGATTTCCGTCTCGAAAACCTCAGTTTTCGCCAAATTCGCCAGTCCAAGTCACCAAAAAGACCGTCCAGGACGGCTCAGGAGCGTTCACCTGGACCACACCGATAGGCTAGCATCAACCACCAGAAAAAAATCGCTCCTCCAAAGATGTAGCATAAAAGCAACAATAATAGTTGACTGTTTTGTACGTCTTTTATTTTGTTGTTGACATCAGCCAGAAACCAGCTAGAATGGTTTCTGTTGAGTGATTGATTGATTGGAGAAAAAAATGCCTCGTGGAGTTCCTAAAGCTGGTTTTCGTATGACCAAGAATCGTACCGTTCCCACTGTTGCGATGCAGACTTTTGGCACGTTTGCCCAAGAGAGCACCGAAACCGAAGAGCAGATTCTTACTCGGCTCGAAACCCGATTCTCTGCGATGGATCTGATGACGGAAGCAACCTGCTTCGGTCACAATCGGTCACTCATCATCTCCGGTCCTGCCGGTCTTGGCAAGTCTTACGGTGTTATGAAGACGCTGGAAGTTGCTGAGAAAAAGAACTATGTTCCCATCGTGATCAAGGGCTACATTCGCCCGACCGGTCTGTACAAGTTGCTGTACGAGAATCGCTTTAAGAAGTGCATCATTGTGTTCGATGACGCGGACTCTATCTTCGGCGATGACGTTTGCCTGAACCTGCTGAAGGCGGCTTGCGACATGACGGAAACGCGCCGTCTTCACTGGTTGACGGAAACCAAGATGGAAGATGAGGACGGTGAGCGCCTGCCTCGTTCGTTTGAGTTCGAAGGCTCTATCATCTTCATCACGAACTACGATTTCGACGATCTTATCGCCAAGGGCAATAAGTTGGCACCTCACTTCGAGGCTCTGATTTCGCGTTCACACTACCTCGACTTGGCTATGAAGACCAAGCGGGACTACGTTGTTCGGATCAAGCAAGTTGTCTTCGGCAAGGGCATGCTTTCTCGCGAAGGTTTCACCGATCTCGAAGCTCTTGAGATTGTTGACTTCGTTGAAGACAATACGGAAAAGTTGCGTGAACTGTCTCTTCGCATGGTAGTCAAGCTGGCTGGTCTGTTCCGTATGAATAAGAAGTCGTGGAAGGATCTTGCTGCTGTCACCTGTATGAGGTGATATCACCTCACCTAGGTGACATATGTCACCTGTATGAGGTGATCGCCAGACGCACCAGGAAGCTCTAGGAGCGTTTCTTGTGCTGTGGTTGACACTTCCACACAGACTGCAACAAAAAACATGCTGGTAGACGCGGTTTTTTGTTGCAGTTATACAACAAAATGTCAAAATGTTGTTGACATTGTTCCTCAGTGTGATACACTGGATTTATCGAATGAAAGGACACGTATGAGCAAAATTAGTTCTCTGATTCTGGCCATCCAAGAAGAGTTGATCCAAAACTCACTCAGTCTAGAAGAAATTTCACAAATCTACAATGTTCCACTGAGCTGGATTCAAGAAGCATCGGACATGCTGATGTACGGCAGTCCTGATCCTTACGATGACTCGATGGACGGAGATGCGGAATCGGCACTCGCTTCCGTCGGTTGGGGAACAGATGAAGACTACGGCGCCTATGCTGAAGATGTCTGAGTAAATTAGTCAACTATTTTTATGATGGTTGACAGGTTCTCCGGATGTGTTATAATGATTGTGTTGATTTGATAAGGCACTCAAATGCGTTTCTATAAGGCTTTCTACCGCGGTAAAACTTGCATCGTCGAAGCGACATCCAGCTATCATGCTCAAGGTCTTGCGACAGTTGTGCTGAAAGCTCGTCGAAGTTTCGATGTTGCCATTGTTCTGGTTGATGTTCCTCTTGCAACTAACAGTCTTTAATTTTTAGGAGTAATCAAAATGGCTTATGTCTCTCAAGAACGGAAGAAAGCACTGTCTCCTAAGATCAAAGCAATCTGCAAAAAGTATGGTGTTAAGGCATCTCTCGCGGTTCGAAGCCACTCTACGCTTGTGCTGAATATCAAGTCTGGCAAGATTGACTTTATTGGTAACTCCAACCGAGTGTGCAGTGCTGACCACTATCAAGTTGCGCGAGGTTTCAAGCCGAACACCTCTGGCTACGAAGATGTGAATCCGTATCATTACAAGAGCCATTTCGATGGCAAGGCTCTTGCGTTTCTGTCTGAAGTTCTTCCTGCGATGAACAACGGCAATCACGACAACTCAGACTCAATGACAGACTACTTCGATGTTGGTTGGTACACCCGTGTCAACATCGGCAAGTGGAACAGTCCTTACCTCGTCGAGGCTTAACATGGAAATGACTCAGTTCAAAGTCAGATACATCCCGGGTGGTATGAGTCTGCATCACAGTGGTTGGTGGCTGTGTGAGACTTTTCTCCATTCGGGAGTGTACGTTGATCATCCACAGAAATATTTGCGACGGTCGGACTACGCATGATTTCGCTACACTTTTCGCTGAGGAATCCTTTCAATAGTAGATTCTCTACTGTGCGATTCTTTCATGGCAAAACTCCACTGCGCAACAAGTTTTGGGAAATTGAAATCACTAAATGCGGTGACATCATTGCGTTCGAATTCGAATTCACATTTTTGCGAGACCATCCAGGAATGAGACTCAATCTTAGTCTAATGGGATATTCGATTGGTGCTTCCATCTATGATAATCGCCATCGAGACATGATGAAAATCTAACACGCATGTAGATAAAATGTCTACAGTGTAGACATAAATTAGCCCCATCATAGGGGCTTTTTAATATCCTATATAATGATCACGACAATCAAATTCACATATGAGATACTACACATTTGTTCAGCCCGCCAATGATGCTGGAGATCCAGAGTACGTAACAATGTCAGAAGATGACATTCGAAAAGAATACTGGCCATATTGGTACAAAGCTATGTGTGAGAAGTATGAACAATCTTATGTGGATGAGCATTATTGTTTTGAAGATTGCCTTGACGATTGGCAAATTATTCATTGGGCATGGAAGGCATAAGAATGAAAATTGTATTAGCTACAGGCGGATTTGATCCTATTCATAGTGGGCACATCGTATACTTTAAAGATGCTGCGAAGTTCGGTCACAGACTAATTGTCGGTATCAATAGCGATGCTTGGCTGAAAAGAAAGAAAGGAAAAGAATTCATGCCTTGGGATGAACGATTTTCTATAATTTCAAACCTGAAGATGGTCGACGATGCGATAGACTTCAATGATGATGATAACACCAGCGTAGGTGCAATAGAAAAACTCCTTGATCAATTTCCCAATGACGATATCGTATTTGTCAATGGTGGAGATCGAGCCGCGGGCAATGTTCCTGAACAAGAGTTTTTTAAGAATAATCCTAGAGTGACGTTTGTCTTCGGTGTTGGTGGAGACAATAAGAAAAACAGCAGTCGATGGATTCTTGATGAGTGGAAATCTCCAGTCACTCAACGAGTGTGGGGTAATTACAGAGTCCTCTATGAGAACAACTCAACAACAAAAGTGAAGGAGTTGGTTGTTGAACCAGGCAAAAAGCTGAGTATGCAAAAGCACTCTATGCGAAATGAACACTGGTTCATCGCACAAGGTCAAGCAACATTGTACTCAAAAAATCCTCCAGTCGTCTTCAATCAACATGAGAGTCTTATGATTCCACAAGATTCTTGGCACCAACTTGCGAATGAAACAGATAGGGAATTGAAGGTCGTAGAAATCCAATATGGTGAGTGTTGTATTGAAGAAGACATCATCAGAAAGTGATGTCAATGCAACTTGACAATACCAAATAAGCGTGATACACTAGTTCATGAACATTTTTTATCTAGATCCATCGCCAAAAGTGTGTGCAGAGATGCACTTGGATAAACACGTAGTTAAAATGATTTTAGAATATGCTCAACTTCTTTCTACTGCTCATCGTGTGCTTGACGGCAATCTGCATGTTGGCTTGTCTAAGACTGGTCGAAAACAAACAAGATATGTTCTTCCTGATGACCGTGAGTCTATTCTCTACACTGCTACTCATATCAATCATCCTTCAGCTAAATGGACTCGACATTCCTATGAGAACTATGTTTGGCTGTATACCATGTGGGTGAATCTATGTCAAGAGTACACACACAGGTACAACAAAACGCACTTGTGCGAAACGAAGTTGCTCGATGAACTTCGTGTAGCACCTGCAAATATCGTGAAGAGTGAATTCTGTGAACCTTGGCGAGCTATGCCAGATGAATTCAAAGTAGGCAACGATGCAGTTCTGTCTTATCGCAATTATTACGTTGGTGCAAAAGCTCGATTTGCAAAATGGACTAAACGCGACACTCCAGAGTGGTTCGTAACTATGCTACATACTAACATCAACACAGGAGTAGTTCATGCCCACGTATAATTTCAGACATCGAGAAACAGGCGAGATTATCGAGAAGCTCATGAAAATTAGTGATCGTGAAGAATTTCTGAAAGAGAATTTACAATATGAGTCGGTGATTCTAAGCGCGCCTTCAATCGGTGATCCTGTCCGTCTTGGTATACGAAAGCCCGATCAAGGCTTTCGTGAAGTTTTGCAGAAAGCTCAAGCTGCACATCCAAGGGGAAAGATTAATACCTTTTGAAGGAGAAGATAAATTCATCTCAAAAGGCAAATATGGCACGCAAAATATTAAAAGGTTTAGCAGACGGAGCGCCACCTGAGTTAGACGCAGGAAGAGGTCAAGTAACGAATTCGTTGAAGCTCAGACTAGATCATATGAAAACGTTTAGTCCTCTGACTAACAATCAGAAAGTTTTCTTTGATGCGTACAAGCGGGGAGACTATTTCATTGCACTTCACGGCGTTGCGGGTACAGGCAAAACTTTCATTGCATTGTACAAGTCATTGGAAGAAGTTTTAGACAAGTCAAATCCATTTAATAAAATTATTGTTGTTCGCTCGGCAGTTCAGTCTAGAGAAATCGGTCACTTGCCTGGAGATGTCACCGAGAAGATGGTGATCTATCAGCAACCGTACAGACAAATTTGCGACACACTCTTCGGAAGAAAAGATGCGTGGGATAGACTAGAAGAACAAGGTCATGTAGAATTCATCTCGACATCATTCATTAGAGGAATGTCATTCGACGATGCAATCATCATTGTTGATGAAATGCAGAACATGACGTATGAGGAAATCGATACCGTCATGACTCGCGTTGGATACAGATCGAAGATCATTTGGTGCGGCGACTACAGACAAACAGACTTGAATAAAAAGAGGAATGATGTCTCTGGTATTCTAAAGTTTTTTGACATTGCATATCATATGTCTGCGTTCACTAAGATTGAATTCACAGCAGACGACATCGTTAGATCATCGTTGGTTAAAGACTACATCTTAGCAAAACTGAAATACGAAGATAACATCGATGATGCGCAATACAGGCAAAACAAAGACTAGGGTTAATCTATGCAAATAAGCAAAAACTTTTCTCTTCACGAATTGACTAAAAGTGAAGCTGCACTCAGGCACGGAATCGCTAATAATCCAGACGATGCATCTCTTGAAAACTTGAAACTTTTGTGCGATAATGTACTTCAGCCTATTCGAGATGCACTCGGACCGGTTAAAGTAAATTCTGCATATCGAGGACCTGAAGTCAATGCTGCTGTTGGTGGTGCAAAGAAGTCTGATCACATGACTGGCATGGCAGCAGACATTGAAATTCCTGGCATGCCTAATGCTGAACTTGCTGAGTGGATTAAATCCAATCTAGAGTTCAGACAAATCATTCTAGAATTTTATACGCCAGGAATTCCAGACAGTGGTTGGGTTCACGTGAGCTATGACAAAAACGATCTAAAGAATCAGTGTCTGACTGCAATCAAAGAAAATGGCAAAACCGTATACCTGAATGGATTGATCGCATAAGTGTTTAAGCATGTACCCACACAATTGACTGAGCTAAATACAGTCACAAATAACGGAAAAAGATTCTATCAAACTCCTGATGGCAATTTTTTTCCATCTGTGACTACCGTGATGTCTATTCATAGTAAAGCTGCAATTCTTGAATGGCGTAAACGAGTCGGCGAAGAAGAAGCAAATAGAATTTCTAGCAAAGCTGCACGACGGGGCACAAAAATGCACACCGTGTGTGAGCATTATCTTGAGAACAAAGAACTCAAGAATGTTATGCCAGACACGATGGGTTTGTTTAAGTCTATTCAGCCATTCATTGATGACTATGTTGACAACGTATACGCAGTCGAAGCACCGCTGTACTCTGAGCATCTAAAAGTTGGTGGTCGAGTTGACTGCGTTGCTGAGTTTGACGGTAAGCCTGCAATCATTGACTTCAAAACATCCTCGCGAGTGAAGACTGAAGACAATATTCAGAACTACTTTATGCAGTGTGCAGCATACGCAGTGATGTTCGAAGAGAGAACTGGCATTTCAATTCCTAGAATCGCAATCATCATGGCAGTAGAAGGAAATGATCCACTTCTGTTTGTGAAGAAGCGCGATGATTACATTGACAACTTCATCAGTCTTAGACTACAATACGCTTCAATGTATGAATAGAGGTTGGAACTTATGGGCTAAAGCTCTTGGTGAAAAGCAAGGCAAAACAGACTCTGACGCGGACATCATCGCTATCATAAGAACTACAATTTTAGCTGTCTATATAATAACGAATATTTTTATCATTGCTGGTGTCTTACGACACTGGTAAATTATGATCGTATGAAGTAAATCAAAAAGTGTTCTGGACGCGGGTTCGATTCCCGCCAGCTCCACCAAAAGCATATTCTTTGAGGTCTTGATCGTTACCTGCGTAGCAAAAACGGTGACAGAGTATGCTTTTGATGGGGCTGACCTGGTTTCGACAGGGCAACAAGTAGAGGAATGGACGATCCAGTAGGCGATGACTGTAAATCAAGCAAACCACGTAAATGCAAACGACGAAAAGTTCGCATTAGCCGCCTAAACTCGGCTTAGGGTTTCGGTGGGTTTCCTCGTAACAGAATAACCCACCACCATCAACTGGAAATATATCATGCAAACTTTGCTTATATCGAACAATCACGAAGACTACACAGGCGGTGGTACTTACGTGATGATGATCCTCAATGTTCTAAAAAAATACTACAAAATTTACACTGACAAGAACGTAGGCTATTACACTGCGCACAATACTCCATGGAGATTGGACGTTGATGAAATCAGTCTAGCTGATTCTTCTCTAGTTCCAGATGTACATCTCTTAGCTGATTACTGGGGATGGACACATCCGCGCGGTAAGCTCAATGCGCAGATTGTGTACTATCCTCAACCAAAAAAGATTGATGGATGGAACAAGTTCTTTGCGCTGAACGAATTTTGTAAAGAAGTTATTGATAGACTGTACTCAACAGACAGTCACATCATAACACCGTACTTTGATGCATCTGAGTTTCACATAAAAGAAAAAAGAAACACGATCATCAACATCGGACAATACTTCATCGATCCAGATGGACACAGCAAGAATCAACATGCGATAGCTGAATGGTTTAAGTCTCAGACAGATTTTGAGACCCTTGTCTTTCATGGCAAGATGACAAACCAGAACTACTATCAGCATGTTGTCAATTCAGCTAAAGGTGATCCTAGGATCATAGTGAAATGTAATAGAAGTCAAATCGAAATTAGGAATGATCTCGCACAATCAAAATATATGGTTCATGCGATTGGTCTAGGAAGAACAGATCCATCTCAGACTGAACACTTCGGACTCGTTGCAGTAGAAGCACTTCTGAGTGGATGTTTACCTATTGTGCATAACTCTGGTGGTTGCAAAGACATCCCAGGTGTGTTATCATATAACAATCTGTCTGAGATAACTTTTCCAAAAGCTGATCCAGAAGCACTCAGAACACTAGGATTAAAGTTCAGTATAGATAATACAGAGAAGCAACTGTTAGGAGCAATAAATGGATAAACTGAACTTAGGGTGCGGAGACGATTATCGGCAAGGATACGTTAATGTAGACATCGGACTATGCAAAAAAGATGTAGAGCATGATCTAGAGAATTTGCCATATCCATTCGCAGACAACACATTTTCTGAAATTGTTATGCAGCATTGCATTGAACATATTTCTAGAGAAAACTTTCCTCTGTTGGTGCAAGAACTTCATCGCATTTCAAAACCGAGTGCAGTGATTCATATTTCTGCACCATACTATCTCAGTAGAAATGCGTACACTGATTTTACGCATAAGAACTTCATGACTGAAGAAAGTTTTGCGTACTTTGATCCAAATCATCCTCTGAGAAAGTTGGGAAAGATTTATGGATTCAATTGCGAATTTAATGTTACCGCAACATTAGATAAAGATAGGCATCATCCAGAGGTGAACGTCCACTACGTGCTGAAAGTTATAAAATGAAAAAAGTCGCATTTGTAACTGGCGTAACAGGGCAAGATGGTCCTTATCTTGCAAAATTACTTATCGAGAAAGACTATAAGGTCTATGGGCTCGTCAAGAGGTATTCGAATCCTAATCTAGACAATCTGAAATTTCTCGGCATTGAAAATGATCTTGAGTTGATCACAGGAGATATCACTGACGAAAACTCAATGAATCATATCATTAAAGGCATAAAGCCCAATGAGTTGTACAATCTAGCTGCGCAGAGTTTCGTCGGTGTTAGTTGGGATCTGAACAAGCTAACGACTGAAGTCAATGCAATGGGTCCTCTGAACATTCTGAATTCACTGAAGATGCACAGCCCATCGACACGATACTATCAAGCAAGCACTAGCGAGATGTATGGAAACAGCAACGGCGAGATGCAGAGTGAACTGACAACGTTTAAGCCTAGAAGTCCATACGGAGTCGCAAAGCTCTACGCATACTGGATCACAGTAAACTTCAGAGAGAGCTACAGTCTTCACGCAAGCAATGGTATTCTGTTCAATCATGAAAGTCCACTTCGAGGTATCGAGTTCGTGACAAGAAAGATCACAGACGGCGTTGCTAGAGTCAAACTAGGGCTGAAAGACAAGATCGTTCTTGGCAATCTAGACGCTAAACGAGATTGGGGCTATGCAGGAGACTTCGTTGAAGCGATGTGGCTCATGATGCAACAAGAAAGTCCAGACGATTACGTGATTGGCACAGGTGAGCAACACTCTATTGGTGAGCTTCTACACATAGCATTCAATCACGTTGGCATCGAAGATTGGAAGAACTACGTAGAGTCTGATCCACGATTTAAGCGTCCAGCAGAATTACACAGTCTCTGTGGCGATAGCAGCAAAGCAAGATCAAAACTCGGATGGACTCCAAAAACAAAGTTCGAAGATATGATTCGAATGATGATGGACGCAGACATTAAAAGGCACACAAAATGAAACAATACGAAAATAAAATTCATTCCCAACAGGGCGAAGATGGAATCATACAACACATTTTCAACACTATAGGAGTGACAAACAAAGTGGCAGTTGAAATTGGAGTATCTGCTAATTGGGGAGGCAAAAAAGGAGCAGAATGCAACACACTAAACTTAGCAAACCAAGGCTGGAAAACATATTGGTTTGATATGATGGATGTGGATGTTCATCCAGAAAATTGTACGTTCACAAAGGGAATGTTGACTCCAGACAATGTTCTAGAAGTATTTGATTCTGTTGGTATTCCAAAAGAGCTGGATTTGCTATCAATCGATATCGATGGTAATGACTACCACATAAGAGAGAAGCTAGAGGAATATAAGCCTAGAGTTTGCATACAAGAGTACAACGGTTCTTATGATGCAAATACAGAATACATAATGCCTCGCGATGACAGCTATATGTGCAATGGAGACACTCGTTTCGGAGCAAGTCTATTGTCTATGGTAATGCAAGCCGAAAGGCAAGGATACGATTTAGTGTACTGCGACAGCCGCGGCGTAAACTCTTTTTATGTCAGAAAAGACATCAATCCATTTCCTGCACAAACAAGTCAATCGGCATGGATCAAACTATTTTGGGCACCATGAAAGTTAGCACAATCGTTAGCTACTGTAGTCTAGACAAACGATTCATTAAGCCGTTAGTGAATCAGTTGTTGATGTTCAGCGATGATATCGTTATCGTATGTTTCGATAAACTTCTCAACGGAACACACGAAGACTTAGGCGATCTTGACGAGGTGAGAAAACTGAGCCCTGAGAAGATCAAGACATTATGCTTGCCATTCGTTGCTGGTCAGAAATCAAGACACTATCACAATCTCGCACGATGGGAAAGCGTACAGTACACAAAGCACGATAGAATTCTGTTTCTTGACGCAGATGAGATTCCAGAGGGTGCTGTATTCAAAAACATTCTAGACTCAAACGCACTAGATGAATTTGATGCAGTAGACTTTATGTGCCATTGGTATTTCAGAAGCGCAACAAATCAAGCAAAGCAGAAAGAACAATGTGGACTCTACATCAAACGAGAACTCATCAAAAAAGAACATATGTTCACTGAACATGAACGATGGGCATATCGGCACGTGCGCGGACTGAAATACGTTCCTATGGCATCAACTCCACAAGGACCTATTCTTCATCACTACAGTTGGACTAGAACAAAAGAAGAGATGTTGACTAAAGTCTCTGCATGGGGTCACATGCATGATAAAGATTGGAAGTCATTGATTGAAAAAGAGTTTACTCACGAATTCGACGGAACAGACTTTGTTCACAGATACTCGTATGACAAAGTGCCAGATCGCTTCAATATCGGAATATAAATACTCTTCCATCAACAAAAAGGAGAATGGATGAAGCCCTTAAAAAAGGTTTTGCTATTACTTACTCTTGCTCTTTTTACACTCAATATTAGTCCAGCAGTTCCAACAATAGATAGAACAGAGTTATATTGGCTAGCAATGAACATATACCACGAGGCAGGCAATCAATCTATACAAGGAAAAATTGCAGTGGGTATTGTGACTATCAATAGAAAAAACAATCCGCGATATGCAAATAGTATCGAGGGAGTTGTTAAACAACGAAAACAGTTTTCTTGGTACAACAAAAAGAAGATTTCTTCTCCTAAACAAAATGCAGCATGGGAAGAATCTGTGAATGTTGCAAATTACTTATTGACATCATCAGAGACTCCTGCTATAATGAACTCTCTGCGGAATGCAACGCATTTTCATGCAACTTATGTAAGGCCTCAATGGAAAAACTCTATGATAAAAGTCGCTCAGATTGGCGACCACATTTTCTACAAAATGAAAGAGAAGGCATGAATGAAACGTTTGGATTGAAGATTCTTACATCGAAAGAGTTTGAAACAAAGATCAAACTCATCATGGAAGAATCTTCAATGACTATGATCGAGTCAATCATTCACTACTGTGAGATTAACAAGATTGAAGTTGAAACGGCAGCAGCGTTAATCTCACCTCGAATGAAAAGCGAAATTGAAAGCGAAGCAATCAATTCTCGTATGATCATCAGCAAGAAAGCGAGACTGCCAATTTGAGTATCGTAATGGAAGCAATTGACGCATATAAAGTTTACATTGCACTTAAGAATCATTTCACACAATCGTCGTATGACTACTTCAAGTACAACAAAAAAACGAATGTGACATTTGATTCTTTTCAGAGGCGTAAAGATAAGATTTTTTTCGCTAAACTAGGTAAGAGAAAAGAATCGTATCTTGAAGAGTTCCTTGTTGCAAATTTTCTGAGTGACCCTAGAGTCTGGATCGGTGAACTACTCTCAGATGATGCTGAGAATGTATATAAAGAATGGAAGAAGAAACAAGAGTCTATCTCTTATCTGTTCAAGAGTGAGATAGACTTTTTATCCGACTATGACACTAAAGATAAACTGGAAGAGTTTTTTGCTGTTCCGAAAGACAACTCTCATCCAAGAATCTTCGTCATGTTGTTAAGAAAAGAAATCAGCACAGAAACGTACCTAATCTTAGATTCTATCTTGCAATTCTCAAAGAAGTATGATAGAATGTATGATGATCCACTCTACAAGGAAGTAAGCAATCAATGCAAAAAGTACCTGCCATTCTTAAATCTAGATATACCAAAACAGAAGAAACAACTGAAGAGTGTATTAGGAATCTAAAGAGTAAAAATAAACTTTGCGCACTGGTGCTACCAAAATGTAGCATACATAGAGATGTACATCATGAATCAAGTGGACAAGTAAAAAATACATCGCAATACACTAAACATACGGAGTAATGAACATGGCTACAAATTTTTCTGATCTAAAGCGTTCGCGTAACAAAGACCTTGAGAAGCTCACTGCACAAGTTAGCAAGCTCGGTGGAGAAGGTGAAAAGAAGAGTTACGAAGACACGCGATTTTGGCGACCAAAGGTCGACAAAGCTGGTAACGGTTTCGCAACGATCCGTTTCATGCCAGCACCAGGCGGCGAAGACATGCCCTGGGTTCAAGTATTCTCGCACGGCTTTCAAGGTCCCACTGGTAAGTGGTACATCGAGAATTCTCTGACTACACTCAACAAGAAAGATCCAGTCTCTGAGTACAACACTCAGTTGTGGAACTCTGGCGTTGATTCTGACAAGGACATTGCACGAAAGCAAAAGCGGAAGCTGCAATACATCTCTAACGTTTACATCGTTAAGGATCCTGCTAATCCTGAGAATGAAGGTAAAATCTTCTTGTTCAAATTCGGAAAGAAGATTTTCGATAAGCTGAACGACATGATGAACCCTGAGTTCGAGGATGAGACTCCGGTGAATCCTTTCGACATGTGGGAAGGTGCAAACTTCAAGCTCAAGATTCGTAAGGTCGAAGGCTATCCTAACTACGATAAGAGCGAGTTTGAATCAGCAGCGCCTCTGTCTGAAGATGACGAAGAGCTTGAGCGTATTTGGAAGGCTGAGTATCGTCTTCAAGAATTCATCGAAGAGAAGAACTTCAAGTCGTATGACGAACTGAAGACTAAGCTATACGATGTTCTTGAGTTAGGTGAAGCTGTTGTATCAGCAAAGCCCGCGGCTCCAATCTCGCGCAAGCCTGAAGTTGCAAAGCCTGCGCCAGCTCAAGCGAAGAAGACTGTAGAAGATACCAAGTCTTGGAAAGATGAAGATGACTCTGACGATATGAGTTACTTCGAAAAACTTGCTGAAGAGTAAGTAAAAAAAAGGAGCCCTAGAGCTCCTTTTTTGTTTCTAGAATGATCTAGGTCTAGTTGATGATCTTGAGAAAGAGTTCATCATAGGATTATCGCTTCTCACACCGCCTGTACCAGAAGACACAATGTTAGTTTGTGGACTTGAAACATTGTTCACAGTTTGATTTACCATAGAGTTGTTGACAGAAGATACTATGTCTCGTTCAGCACTCATCGCTGTGTTCATTGCTTGCTGCATCATATAAGCATCAGATATTGGATTTGGTTCAGGTCTTGCCGAGGTCAAAAGTTTTCTCGTCTTTGAATCTAATGAAGATGCATTTTGAACTGCTTCAATAATCTTATGGGTCGGAATGATTGATCCCATTGCGTTCGGCATCATGATTTCAGGACCAACTTCACCCACGACAATAGGCTTATTGGATCCATATGATCCGCCCGCTGCTCTTGCTGCTACAGTTCCATTAGCAACTAAATTTTTGTACCAAGGCAGAGTCGTCAAATAATCCACATTCATAAAATTAAATCCAGGACCCATAATAGGAGTTGTAGCTGGCGCAACAGCGACTGGCACAGGTCTATCGTACCAAGCGTCAACAGAAGAAACAGTTGAGTATCTAGTGGCGCCGCCTGTGCCGAACAGGCCTGTACGCATATCTCTTGTTCTTCCATATTCTATAATGGCTTGATCTAAATTCGCCTTTGTAATATCACCCGAAGCGATCATATCATTATAGAAGTTTTCTTTGTCTGTAATAGATCCCGAAGTGTTCAATAATTCAATTGATCCTTGAAGTGTTCCTGCTGTTAGCGCAGGAACAGCTGGAGTTACAGGAGTTGCCGGAGCAGGTGCGGGTGCTGGAGCGGCCGCTGACGCGGGTGCTGGAGCGGGTGCTGGAGCGGGTGCTGGAGCGGGTGCAGGTGATGGACCAAAGCCCAACTCACCTGCAGGACCAGGACCAGTGCCAACTGTTCTTGCTGTGTTTACAATATCAGCAGCATCAGTTTCAGTCAATTTGTTCGCAGCTTCGTATGTCAGTTGCGCAGCAGTCATGAAATCTGAGCCTGCGTCTTTGATTCCTTTTTCTAATACTGCATATTCTTTAACGTTTTCTTCTGTGCTTGTCAACATCCAGCCATAAGTCTTCTCAAAGTCTTCTACCATCGTTCTGTAGCGCAGACGCTGAGCCTCCATGAAAGTCTCTTGATCGACGGCTTGCAACTCCGCAGTAGTACCAAATCCTTGAGTGAACTGAGTTGCACTAATAGTTGTGTCTTTAAGTGCTTCAGTTATTGCTTCATTCGCATCCCTGATCGCTTGATTTGACTTTTCTTCTTCTGTGTAGAATAGATTTACGTATTCGGTCTGAACACGATTCAGCTCTTGAATTCCGCCAAATGCAGCAGTGTATGCATCTTTCATATCTGCAACAAATATTTTTGTTGCATTGTCTAACTGACCAGTCAAGCGAGTGAACATAGAATCTATGTTTTTGCCTGCAATCTCAAGAACAGAGTCCATAGCCAAGTTGAACACTTGATCTATTTGAGTCAATCTGATCAGAGTCTGTTCATATGACTCTAGAACTTCATTGCCGCTTTGATCTGTAATAATGTTTCGTGCAGCTTCTAAAGATGCGCCGAAAGTGAATCGATACATCTCATCATTAAACTGTTGGAAAACTTCTTCCCATTTCTTTTGTTGTTGTTCAGGCGTTAACTTCGTCATGTCCAATCTAATGGTCTTGCTGAAGTTGTATGCACTTGAGATGTCTAGTTTTAATCCTTCAGTGACAAGTTTAAGATTGTCGTATACACTAGCTATAGCATCATTGACAGCATCGGTTTCTTCGGACGTAAATTGTTTTACATCAGTTCCGCTTTTACTACTTCTAAACCATCCGCCTTTTTGCTTCCAATCTTGTTCTGTTCTAAGATTAGATGCATCATACTTCAAGTCTCCAACGACTCGACTTGCTTGAACTTTCTTTGGTCCTCGACCAAATGCTCTGTTGACAAGACCTCCGATGACGCCTGCGATTGGACCCACAAAATAACTTGCGATTGCTGCTATCTCGTTAACTGGAAGACCTGTCTTATACTCACCGCCAATCATTTTAGATAAGTTGTAGGACATCATAGCTGGTCCAAGAATACCGCCAACTTCACCAAGAGCTTGACCAATTTGCATTGTGCCTGTTCCTGCTGAACCGAATGCAACACCCGCTCCACTCTGAGCCATGCCTGCGCCAAGTTCAGTCACGAATTGACTTCCCATGTTAGCGCCGAGATTGGCAATTGTTCCACCCATATTCATCATCATGTTACCGCCCACGTTTTTGAATCCACTCATAAAATCTGTCATCGATGCGCCAGGACCTAATTTGACGCCAAAAGTATTTCCTAATGATTGAAAGAAGTTAAAGTTTCCTCCCGAGAATAGACTTTTTCCGAAGTCTGCTACTAAACTTCCACCAATTTGACCTGCGAAGCCACCGCCGAGCGAACTTGATATTTTTGATGTTATGAAATTGTCTAGAGTTTTCGATGCAAATGAACCGACTCGACCCATTGCAGAAGAACCTATTGAGCCTAGGGATAAATTTCCCATTCCAAATTTAACAGAAGATGGCGCTGGAGGACCAACAAATCCCCCCGAAGATTCAGTTGCGATATCTGTGTAATAAGTTTCACCCGTCTCTGAATTAAATGCCGGAAACATTCCTCCTGGAATGGCAGTGCCGCTTGGTTTATTTCCAGATATAGTGTTTACTACATCTTTTGCGATATCGCCACCTAGACGTTCGAGGATATTGCCACCACCTGCGCCGCCAATATTAATTCCAATGGAACCCAGCGCGCCTTTAAACATGTCTGCGCCTGATGTAAACACAGAACTCATTCCATTCAGAAGTTTCTCAAACAATCCAGTTTGAGCAGTCAAAACATTTTGTTGCAACTGAGAATGTGCTTGAATATTCTCAGTGTTGACTGCTCTAGTTTGTGTCACTTGTTCAGTGGCGAGTTGTCTTCTCATTTCAACTTCTTTGGATGCAGTGTCAGTTCCAACAGGAGATGCTTTAAACAAACCAGCGACAGGTGCGCCAAAGATAGCTGCCAAGTCTTCGACAAGTCCTTCTGATCCTCTGTTGCCATAGATGTCTTCTAGAACGTTTCGTGGAGTTATTGCTACGCCGGTCATTCCATAAACCAAGTCGCCAATAGCAGCAGTCTTGTACTCTTTTCTTACTTCTTTTGTTTTGTCTAGCTGCTCTTGGTTTACTCTAATGATTTCATTTAATCTATTGATTTCAGTTAGATTTGCTTGCTCTTCAGCGGTGAAGCCTTTTCTTCCACCTGCGCGAATGATGTCTGCACTAGTGATCACACCCTTTTCTGCTTGATATGTCTTCAGTTCAGTTTTTGTTTTCTCGATTTCTTTTTCGAGTCTCTTTATCTCAGGCTGAGTCTGCTTATATCCTTCAAGGAACGTATTGATCGATCTGTTCAGATACTTCGAATTCATTCCTAGTGCGGGTGCTAGTGCTTGATCGATGAATTCGTCTAGATAAACACCAGCCAGCTTTTGGAATGTTTCACCGATTGCAGCGCCCTGTTGTTTGCCAAATATCTTTGTTCCGAGTTTCTGGAAATCATCAGACAGAAGAGTTCCTGTTATGTTTCTTCCTGCTCTGCGTTCGTCTTCTCTGCGAGCTTCGCCTGCTGGACCAAGAAGTCCCTGAACTAGAGGGCTGAAAATGCCCTTCAGTTCAGAATTAAATTCTTCTTGCAGTCTATCTCTCTCTTGTTGATATTCATCAACGTTTCTATACAATTCTGTCTGGCGTCTAGCTTCTTCGAGTTGATCTCTAGATAGGTTTCTTGACCCGACGGATAATGAATACTGATCTTGAACAGTATTAAGTATTTTACCTAATTGTTGAGTTTGTTGCTGTGCGTAGGGCGATCTGAGTCCACCACCAGAAACACCAGTGTCTGAAAGTGTAATAGATGATGTATCAGAAGTAAGAGGAGTATATTCCGGCAATTTAAATCCACCACCAGAAACACCCGTGTCCGATGGTGTAACAGATGATGTATCAGCAGCAAGGGGAGTGTATTTTGGCGTTGGAGGTCCTCCGCCAAAAGTTCCTTGTCCATTATCTACGCCCTTAGCTCTAGAGAAGTCTACGTGGAAATGTCCGCCCGTCTTATGTGCGGAATCTTCTGCGTACTCATCTTTAACCCAAGCGCCAGTTGCAGCAGAAATTGATTTAGCTATAGACTGTCTGCTGCTATCATTTTGCGCCAGATTTGGCGGTATAGTCATATCAAAAGCAAGACCTCTTGTATGAGGACTTCTAGGAGATTTTTCTTGATGATACTGATCATTAAATCCCGTGAATCTAGCTCCAGATATATTTCCTTGAACCCACTGAGCACCACCAATTGTACTTGCAGAGATTGTCCCACCAGATTTTTGTGTGTATCCTTCTTTGATGTTTAGACCAAGTCTCTTTAGGTCGGCTTCTGTATATAAATTTCCAGCAACTGCTGATTGTGGCGCTCCTGCTGCTGCTGCGGGTGGTGTTGCCGCCGCCGGCGCTGATGGTGACGCTGCTGCTGCCGGCAGTGGTGTTGATGTGTTCGCTACAGAGAATCCACCAGACGGATTTCCTCCATATCCAGTAAAACTATCATCTAATCTACCCAGCTTAGTGATTTCAAATCTGTCAGGAAGAGCTTTGTTTATTTTCTCAATTATCCAGTTTAGAGAATCTACAATTAAGTTGCCCATTTTCGCAAAAACAGGAGTCAATAAACTGCCTATCATTTGAAATGTATTTTTGAATCCACTAATGATGCCATCGAATATATTCATTCCTGCATCTTTGATCACTTTCCAGTCGAGTGTGAATATGCCCACAACCAAATCAATGACATTTTTGAACATGTTCAATGCAGTTTTCAACTGTTCGCCGATGTATGTGCCAATGCTGCTATAGATTTTCATCGCAGTTTCTGAGAATAGTACGTCTCCGAGAAAACTGAATAGCGATGATAGTCCATTAAATGCAGTTGTGAATAGCTCTTTAGCTGCGCCAAACACTTTTTGTGCGGGCTCAGATGTTATGATTTTACCTATGAATTCTAAGAATGATTTAATGCCATCCAGTATATCTCCGGTAATGAGTGTCACTGTTTTAGTGAGATATTCTTGAATTGGAGTTCCATCGCTTGTTTGAATTCCCATCATTTTGCCTAGGAAGTCGAATAATCCGCCTATGCCGCCAATGAATCCACCGATGAAGCCGGAAATTCTTTCTCTCATTCCAACTTGTTCTACGCCAAAAGTTGCTTGTAGATATTCTGTGTCGAGTGCTGTTGTTAAGCCATCGAAAATACTCAATATAAGTCCTAGAGGACCCAATACTTTACCTATACCTTTAACGAAAGCAGTAACGTCTGTCATCTCTCCCAAAAATCTCAAAGGACCCTCAAGCATTGGTTTGAATCCAGCGAAGAATCCTCCTATTTTAGATATGGTTCCACCTAAAAGAGATGCGTCTTTTACTACATCACCAACAGTGTCAACTGTTTTGACAGTTTCTCCAATAGTAGTTGCTAATCTAGCTGTGTCAGCACCAGCTCCAGCAGCTTTAGCGACATCACCCGCTCCGCCGGCAGTTTTAGCTAATCCAGTTTCATCCGCTACAGCTATAGGAGATTTAAATGATTTCTGTATCGCTGAAAGATCATCAGCCAATGCGATAAACGTTTTCTGAACACCGCTTTTTAGATAATTAAGTGATGATGCAAGATCGTCACCCAACATCGATACGGCTTTACCCATATTAGAGTTCTTTAGTATGCCCAGAGACTCGTTTATTTTAGATGATAATGTAGTTCCTATAAGATCAAAGAATGAACCGAATCGTTTTCCGATATCAAGTAAAGATCCAAACACTGATGTTTTTATTTCAGTGAGTTTTGAACTTGTTGACTTTTTCAAGTCATCGAAGCCAGAAGAAATTGTAGACTTTAACTCACCGATCTTAGTGCCGAATGCAGTTTTCAAATCTCCGAATTTATTTTTTCCTAAAGTTTTTAGTTCATCTAATTGAAACTTAGCGAACTCAAATACTATAGCAAATGCTGTAATAAATTTCTTTGCTTTTAATGCGATATCATCAAGTTTCAATAATTTTTTTATATCATCAAGTTTCAATAGCTTTTTGAGACCATTTAAAAATTCACCTATTAGGGCTGATGTTTTTGGAAATTTTATTTTCTCAAACATACTGCCAAGTCTTTTGAGAAACTCAGTGACCTTAGGAAATTTAGTGTCTAAAAGAGATTTTATTCCTTTTATAAAACTGTCTATACCAGGAAACTTAATCTTCTTAAAGAAATCACCTATTCCTCGGAATAAATTTTTTAGATAATCTCCTATCTTTAAATCTGGAAGTTTGAACTTAGTTTTTAAATCACCTAAAACTTTTCCCAGTAATGCAGCAAGTTTTTTAGGCAAAGCAACCAATCCAGACAACATGGCTTTCAGCATATCTAAAATTGGTGTTTTTTCCTTGTCTCTCAGTAGATTGAGAATCTCAGAGACATCTTTCTGAATCTTGTCTACGTTGATCGCCATGCCTTTCGTGATAGCCATGAAGATAGCGTCAAACTTTTTCTTCTCGTTATCTCGCTCTTCAGCAAAGCCGCGATCACGGCTCGCTTCTTCACTTCTTCTCTTCTCTTTGTCTTTTTCAGTTTTGTCGATTCTGCTGAGACCTTTGCTGAGTGCAGAACTCATTGTTGAGAAGCCAGCGCCTTGAGATAGTGATCCCTTTATGCCAGATGTGAGTGCCTGCATCGATCCTGATACGGACGATGAGATGATGTTACCTAATTTGAGTGCAGCAGAATCAGCCATTTTGTTCTTCTTGATCCTTTGACGTAATTACATTCGTCTGTCTTTGATTTGATGTAGCAACGAGAGATGTGGCTCCAGTTTGCATTTTTTCTTGTCCTCTGCTCCAAGCAGTCACACCAAGAATAGCGCCCATAGACAAATGAAAAAGCCCAGCGCCCTGAAGTGTCAGTGGCAGCCAGGCTTCTGTGACATTACCTTTATACGATGCTTGAAGAATGCTCCATAGAATGGGAGCAGCAATGAAATCAAAAATACAGATAGTCATGTAAGACCATGCCATGGCAGGTCTCCATTTTTTATTGAACCATGTTTCTTTTTCTATCTGAGAATTCTGCATTCCTTGTCACCTCTTAGATGATCGCATTCTGGCTTCTTGCTCCCTCATGCGTTCGTTTTCTTCTTTGATGTGTTGAGCTAGAAGAGTAACATAAATGTCTCTCTCAAATGGAAGCATATCTTCAAGTTCACTTAAACTGTATTTATGATGCTGAACTAAAGCAAAGTTTGTCTTGTAATAGTTTATAATCGATTCATGAGCGAGGATCAGCCGAAAAAATTTGCCATTCCTTCAACCTCAACTGAATCTTCGCATCCACATTCAGAACAAGTCCACTTCAAATTGTGCTTTAGCTTTGGCATGTTGCCGAAGAAGTCGGTGAGCTTTCGGAACTGATCCTGCGAAAGATCATTCACGAAGTCGAGAAGCTCTTTCTTCGATGTATCTTTTGCAGGATAAACATTGTCTTTATCGTAGATGTATTCAATGCTTTCAGCGACAAGATCAAGCACAGATTCAATCTGACTCTTCTGAGTGACTAGTTGCATTTTGTCTGCAAGAGCCATCGTTGGATATTTGAGACAGACGCCAATCATTGCATCTTCATCGATTAAAATCTTATTTGTATGATCTGCATCTTTCTGAACTTCAACCTCCATCAAGTTCAACTTGAACTTAGTGACATGACTGCATTCACGAATATCTGAGTTCGTATTGTTTGGATGAGTCAACTGAAGCTCAATGATTTCGCCAACAGACTTTGCGCGAAGTTTGATGAAGAAGTATTCAAGATCAAACATAGGCAACTGATCAACATCAATCTTGTCGATTGCGCAGTTGTTGATGATTTGCTTCATTGCGCGCATCATCTCTTTTTGTTCTTTGCTTTCTAGCGCCATCAGCAAGAGTTTTTGCTCTTTGACTAGAAATGGACGATACTTAACTTCTTTTCCTGTCGAGGGAAGTGTAAGTTCATGAATTGGTGAGTTTAGTTTAGGTAAAGCCATGATTTTTCACGCTCCTTATATTAATTGCGTTCTTAAAATTAAAAAATACTATCTATTGCAATCTATTCCAAAATACTCTCGTGTAGTATCTATATGTCATAGTTACA
>Ga0181338_1000023_pt1 | contig 49360 bp, 68 predicted proteins | sample Sp13VDMM110SD_FD_122168 | JGI IMG/M metagenome (GOLD analysis project Ga0181338, IMG submission 122168) | Freshwater viral communities from Lake Michigan, USA - Sp13.VD.MM110.S.D | ecosystem: Environmental > Aquatic > Freshwater > Lake | place: USA: Michigan | collected 2013-04-23
ACGCAGGATCGCTTGAACGACCGTAACGCTGCCGCCGAAGCTCACGCCGATCGCGGAATTTGTCGTTGAACTGGGATTAAAGATGTAGTCCCGAACCTGGATGCTGTTGACCGACAGTGAGAATCCGCCCGCGTTGACGTTTAAACCGGTAAGAGCAAGCGCATTCACGTTTTCGATCAGAACGTCATCAATCACCGAAGACGAATAGCCGGCATAGATACCAACGGCGTTCGCCGCCGGGGCCGCGCCGCCAACGTTCCGAATGACGATCCCGCCCATATACTCGCTGGCCGAGCCGTACAGCATCACGAGACCGGACCCACCAGCCTGCTCGACGTTCACACCATCAACGGTGCAGTTGATGATGTCGCCGAACGTCCACATGTAGGTGCTGAAGGCGGCGGCTTCTTTGGTCTGGAACGAGACCGCATCGTCGCCGCCCATGCCGGATATGTTCTCAACGCGGACATTGGCGGCGAAGCCATAGACCTTCACGATGTCCGAATTTGTCGTCGGGGCCGTGACGTTGCGGGCCAGCGCATCGCGGATCGCGCCGAAGTGGACACAGAACTTTGCAACATCGCGGATGACGAGATCGCGAACGATGACGTTCTGCGCCACGCCGAGAATGATCCCGTGCCGCTCGACAGCGTTGACGCCATTGTTGTTCGGGTAATCGTAGTTCCAGAGGCCGCCCTCAACCGTGATATTCACGTCAGCGGCGCGGGCGACCACAGTTCCGGTCGGGTTCGTGACGGGCAATCGCAGCGTCGTGTAGGTGAAGTTGTTGGCGTCCGGGACCGTCGCGACCTTGAAGATGCCGTTGTAATAGCTCTGGTTAGCGCCGCTGATCCAGACGTAGTCGCCAACGCTCTTGCCGTGCCCATTCCATGCAACCGGGACCGAGTTTCCGGTCGGGGCCGATAACGTCACAGACGACGTGGACGCCCTGCCATTGTAGGCGTTGTTGACCAGGAGCGGCAAATTGATGCCCGTGGTCATTTTGATCTGTAACATCGGAGCAACGATCAGGCGGGTGTTGCTGTAGATCAGCAGCGTCGCATTGATGTACGCGATGCCGGAGCCGGTCAGCCAGATCGTGCCGCCGTTGTTGAGCAGCGCCTGAATAGCGGTAACGTTCGCAGCGGCTGCCCCTGTGCTGCCAAGAACGGGCGCGAAGACCACCAACGGCTTCGGGGGGAAAAGCCCATATTTGATTGCGTCGCTGAGAAAGCTCACGTGCGCACCCAACGCGGGTCAGTCGTGACCTTGCCGTTCGTGTAGGCAAATGTCTGGGTCCACGTGTTCGTGCCGTCGGTGAAGGAAATCGTGTTGACCGTGCCGTCGCCGTTGTACGTCAGCGTCTTGTTGAAATCGTCAGGAAACACAACATTGCCGGCGCTATCCTTGGCACCCACCCGAACGCCGTTCGCTGTCTGGTCGAAACGGACAACCTTCGGATTCGTCGAGTTGTATTCGTTGCCGTCGGCGTCAACTTCGACAACCGCCTGCCGCATTTCTGGATCGTGGTCTGCCATTTTTCCGTCGCCTTTGGGTCAGTCGTAATATATCACAAAACCCGACGCTCTGCTCAATCGCTGTCCCGCGCTGCCGCGGAACCCGCCAGCAGCCGCCGGACGTGCTTGTTCGAAGCATCGGCGCTCAAGTCACGCACTTTGTTGGTCAGCAGGTACGACGCCAGGTCCGGATCGAACCATGCGCGCTCGATGACGCGCTGCACCGCCGCGGAATCGTCCGGCAGGGTTTGCGCCATGACGCGCAGCGTGCGGAGGTAGCCGCCGCCTTTGAGGATGCCGTATTTCGCCTTCAGGCCGGCTTCCGCGAGCCGCCACATCTGCGCCGACTTGTCCGCCGTGTTGGACCCGGAGGTCGCGCGGACGGACGCGTTCTTCAGCGGCTCGAGCACGGCGTGCGCCTGCTGGAGCTTGTTCATCTCGTCGGGGTCGTAGACCTTGGCCAGAAGGGCCTCGTTCTGCTTGAACTGCTTGTCGAGCTTGCCCAATTCCGTGCGGTAGGTCGCACTGGTGCCCGCCTTGCCGGCGTCGATCTTCGCGGTGCCGCTGGTCGTATCGGCCAGCACCTCGGAGACCGCCGCCTTCCAGCCGCGGTTCGCCTGCTTGTCGGCGCCGATCAGCTTCTTGATCTCGTCGAGTTCTTTCTCGGCGCCATAACTCTGGGATCCGAAGATGCGCCGTGCGGTGTCGCGCGGGTCTTCCTTGAGCAGAGTGCCGATAACGGAACGATTGATCTCGTCTTCCGTCGCCTTTACCGCCTGCTGGCCGGTGCGCTCGGCAGTCCGAACAGTCTCTTGGCCGGTGCGCTCGGCGCCACGCACGGCGTCGCGGCCGCTGCGTTCCGTCGCGGTCAGTTCGCCGCGGGCGGCATCCAGGTTGGCCCGTGCTTCTGCCGAAAGCTGCTCGCCGCGACGCGCCGTCGCGACCATATTGTCGAACTCGCCACGAAGCGCGGGGAATTGTGCAAGGATATCGGCGTTGTTGCGACCCCAAGATGCCGCGCGGTTCGGGTTCAAGGTGCCATCGGGATTCAGCGCCACCATGCCGAAGTCCGACCGCAGATAATCGCGCACGGCGTTCTGGCCATTCGGTGAATCGCCCATCATGCGCTGGAGCGCCTGCGCCTTCTCCGGACCCGCAAGGAAGCGCCCGGCCGTCTCGCTGGGCGGCGTGCTGCCGCGGGCCGGGTCGCGATCGATTTGGCGCGTGAACTTGGCGGCCTCATCGTTGGGCGACGGGCGGAATGTATCGGCGAACTGCCGGTAATTGGCGTTAGCCTCGGTGTACCCCGGCGCGGCCTCGATCGTCGTGTTGATGGCACGGCGCAGAGACGCGATGTTGTCCGCTAGGTCGAAGTTGCCCGCTCGTTGCGCCTGCTCGTACGCGGTTCCGAGATACTTGCGCACATCGGCCAAGTCCTGACCTTGCGCAGTACCGGGGCCGCCTACGTTCACTTCACGCGTCAGGGGTCGACCATCAGGCCCGAGCACGGCGCTCGGCTGTTGCTGAATGTCCGGCGCCAGACGCTCGAGCCGCTGCACGAATTCTGCCGGGAGCTGGACGCGCTCCGGACCAAGATCGTTGATGTTCTGCCGAACGCGCTGCGCCGCCGCGATGACGTCGTCGGCCGGGAGCTGTTCGGTACGGCCGGGGGCGGTGTCGAACTGGCGGTTCTTCTCGGTGCGAGCTGGGATGTAGCCCTGATCGACAACCGTCGTGTCGAGCCGGCGGCTGGCTTGCGCCTTGGCATCGGTGTTCGCGCTCGCTGCGATCGGCGCTCCGTACTGCTGGTTTTGCTGCTCGACGGTACGAACGCCACCTTCCGCCTCGGCGGCGCGCGCCTGCGCAGCGGCAATTCGTTCCGCGGCCGCGCGTTCTGCCGCTTGGACGTCGGTCTGCGCCAGCGTCTCGGCGTCTCGAATGCCTTGACTGGCGCCACGACGCGCTTCGGTCGTCCGCATCGTCGCTTCGGTGCGCGCAATAGCGGCCGGCTGCGACTGATCCGCCTTCGGATCCCGCAGGCTCTCCACCCGCTCCGTTGCGGCGGCTCGCAGCTTGTTGTCGTTCTCAATGAACGGCACGCCCTTCTTGGTGCGCGCTGCGGTCTCGGCGCTTTGCAGGCCCACGTCGTCGGACACAAGCCCAATGGTGGGCTGCGGGAGATCGGCCGCGCGCATCGTCGCGGCATTCTCACGGATGTTGGCAGCCGCAACGTCTGGGTTGCTGGCCACTTCCTGCATCATGCGCGACGCGGTCTCGGACTGACCGCGCGTGACGGGCTGGAGCGTCGTCGGGTCAGCCGGGATATTCTTGTCAGTGCGGCCACGGACGAATGCGTCCTTGACCATGCGGCCGCCGGACTGAACGCCTTCCTTGAGCGCCGCGCCGCCGACACCGCCCGCGAGTACGGCACCGGCATCCACCAGCGGTTTGTACCACTGGCCTTCGCCGATCTTGTTCTCTTCGACGGCGTTCATGGCTACGCCGGAACCAACGCCGGACGCCGCGTCGCCGGCGACCACGGATGGCGCGTTGTTGAAGTACGGCCGCACGAACGCGTCCGCCATGCGGGGCGTCGCGCCTTCAGCCAGAGACGCTGCGCGAGCCGGCGCCATGGTCGCGAGCGCGCCACCGGTGACAACGCCCTGCGTGCCGTAATCGGAGACATCGTACGCCAACCGCTGACGCGGGCTCATCTGCTCGCGCGGGATGGGCGTGCCGCCAACCGCTTGAAACGCCTTGGTGGCGCCGGCTTGCAGCATGTCGGATGCCGGAGTGGCATACGGGATATTCGTGTCGAACGCGGCGTTGATGCCGCGCGTGATGAGGTTCTGCGCCCCGGCCATAAGATCGAACGGCGCGGAGACCGCTTTCGCCAAGCCGCTGCCGGTGCCTTGCGCGCCGATCTGAAGATCGCGGCCCGCGTCACGCAGCGTGTAGTCGTCTGCAACCACGGCACGGCGCAACGGCCGCATCGCGCGAAACGGATCAGCTTCGGCCGGAGCGTCACGCAACGACTGGTCGGCCGCGGGGCTCGCGCCGACGGGCTGAAGCGGCTCGGCAGGCGCGGCGGTGCCGGTCGCGTAATTCTTCATTACGCGATCGACGACGGCCATGTCGGTGCCGTCGGGGAATTCGTGCATGACGCCGTCCGCCGAGCGAACCTGCATTACTGCACCCGATTGCCGGCTGCGTCGTACTGAATGACAGCAGGTGGCGCCCCCGGAGCCGGGGAGGGGGGTGGGGAGGCTCCGGGGGCAGCCTGCGCAGGCCCAGCGGGGACGGCCGGGCCGCGCAATGCGGATTGGTTGACGCCGTGCATGCGATCGGCGATCGCGTTCAGCGCATCGAGCTTGGCGTGCAGTTGGCCTTCGTTGGCGAACAGGCTCTCTGGATTGCCGAGGATACCCGTGACCATCTTGATGTCGTGATTGGACGCCTTGCCGACGCCGCCGGCGATCGCATCCGCCGCGGTGAGCGTGAGCGCGTGGTACGCACTGCTAACTTGCGGCAAGCGCGGATCGAACGTGAACAGGTTGTTCGCCGTGTTGCTGTCGATGCCGCCAGATTGCACGCGCTGCTGAATGTTGGCGACGATGTCCTCGGCGCTCTTGATGCCGAGGCCCTTCGCGAGGCCGTCGGCGACTTGCACGATATCTTGCGCGGCGCCTTTGACCATGCCGGGAATGCCGACGTTCTGCGGCACGATGAGGCTGCGCGCGTAGTCGGCGACGCCTTTCATGCGATCGAGCGCGACGTTGGATCCCTGAAGCTGGCTCTGCACGGTCTTACTGAGACCCGACTGCTCCGGCGTGCCCTGCACGCTGGCAATTGCACCAGGAGGCAACGGCTGGCCGGTGCGAGCGTCGGTGATGCCATCGAAAGTCTGCATCATCGCGCCGCCCGCCTGCGGGATGTAGTTGTGCGGCGTGCGCACCTTCTCGTCGTTCGCGCCGACGAAGGTCTTCTCGGTCGGCGTGAGATTGTTGATGCCGTTCGGCTGATTGATCGCGCGACGGGCGTAATCGCCCTTGACCTTGCCGAGATCTTCCACGGCCGGCTGACCGTAGGATTCACTGCGGCGCACGATCTGCGGGCCGCTTGGCGTGCCAACAGTCTGCGGCTGCGAATCAAACTGCCGACGCTGTTCGCCAACCGTCTCGGTGTGGCGACGATCAAGCCCGGCCTGCGTCTGCTTGAACGCATCGGCCGTGCTGCCGAATCCGCCGCCTGCGCCGACCACGGCGTTGTCCGTGCGCGGATCAGCCGCGCCGTATGTGTTGGCGTTGTAAACACGCTGCGCCGTGCCGAGCTGGCTCGGATCAATGCCAGCCGAGAATGCGTCGGCCAGCGTGCCGCGCATGTCGTAGCCCGGCGTTCCAATGTTGCGCACGCCGGCAGACAGTCGTTCGTGGCCTTCGCGCTTGCGCTTCTCCTGAAGCGCGCGCTCCGCAGTGTAGATGTTCTGGGCGTCGCTGGGTCCGCTCATGAACGCGCGCGCAAGCCCGCTCAACGCCGGAGCGAAGCGGGACGAGTACGGGTTCGGAATCGTGTCAGGCATCAGTAGAGCGCCCCCTTAAATGCCGGGTTCAACGACGAAGGCATTCCCTTGACTGGAGCACCGAAGCCTCCACCCCGTCCGCCGCTGTACGCGCCGAACGACCCCGCCAGTTGCATGATGTCGCCGACGCCAGAGTTCGGCCGGAACGCGTTCTTGTAGTTCGCGTCCTGCTCGAGCTTGCCGACACCCGCCGAGGTCTTCGACAAATCGGTGTTGAGATCCAGGTTGCGGTTCGTGTCGTTCAAGTTGAGCTTGTTGTTGAATTGGTTCTGGCTGTAGCCGAACAGATTGCCGCGCGCCGTATTGGACGCTTTTCCGAGATTGAGAATGTCGCCGACCTTGGTGGCTTCTGCGGTCTTGACGACCGACGGCGCCGTGCCGGAGCTGATCGAGCCGACGGACTGCGCGGTCGGGGCATTGCCTTGGAAGGCGCTCGCCACGGTCTGCTGATTGTTGGCAAGGTTGGCGGACTGCGTCGCCGGCGCGAAACCGTCGACACTCTTGCCGAAGATTTCGTTCGACTTCGCCTGGTAACCCTTCTGACGGCCGAGCTCGGCCTGCGTCGCGGCGTTACGCGCCTCGATCATGCTGCTCTGATTTTTATTGGTCTCGTATGCGTTCACACCGGCGCCGGCCGCGCTGAGCGCAATCGCACCAATGCTGACTGGATCACACATTAACCACCCACCACGTAAGCAGCGTTACGCGTCGACGATGCGCTGGGCGCGAAGGCGCCGCGGTAGGCCGCCGGCAGACCCTTGTTCTGCCCCGCCATGTACGCCGTGCCGGCGTTGACTGCGCCGCTGAAGAGATCGCCGAGCGGATTGAACGCCTGCGGAGACTGAAGCGAGCCCGCGCGGCCTGCCGCGGAGATCGCCGACAGCGAGGGGTCCGCCGCGGAGATGTTCTGGTTGTAAAGTTCGGTCTTGTTGCCCTCGACGTCGGTGCGGAGCTTGTTGGTCGCGTCGAGCGCGTTCGCTTCAATGCTCTGCCGCTGGTTGTTGTAATCGTAGATCAGATCGCCGAATGCCTTCTGACCAGGGGTGCCGTCTTCGGTCCCGGCACGCGCCAGGTTGTAATGCAAACCGCGCCGGGCCTCGCCGTATTGGCGGTCCACCTGCGGGTTGTAGTAATCGGTGTAGGTCTGCTTGAACTTGTCGTAATAGGCCGGATCGAAGACGCCGAACTGCTCGTCGATCTTCGCCTTGCCCTGCTGGATGCGATCCTGCCGCTCCTGCTCCTGCTGACGCGCGATTGCTGCGGAATTGTCCTGTGGAGGACTAGGCGTGCACATCGTTGATACGTCTTAACTAATAGCCCCGGCGCGGCGAGCTCCGGCGATGTGCATCCGACAGGCAAGAGGGTAGCAGGGAATGTCGGGTTTGTCGAGCCGACAAGAGGCGGGCCGCCCCGAAGGACGGCCCGCAGTTGGGTACAGGAGGACTACAGGAAATGCCGGAGAACCCGGCGCAGACAATAAGCTACACCTGTCGGGTTTGTCCGTCAATGTCTTTCGACAAAACGTAGTGGAAATAATCGGAGCCATCCTTGCCGAAGCCCTCGCGGATGCTCTCCCGGCGCGCGCCCAGCCGCTTTAACCAGCGGTGCGCCTCTTCGTGCCGCCAGTGAGAATCGCACTGGAGACGATGCGCGCCGAGCTTTTCAAACAGGGTCGGAACCACATGGTCGAGCGCGAACCGCGACATCTCCGCAACGATGCGGCGCGTCATCTCGTCCGTGCCAAACATAAACATTGACCAGACACCTGGATGGATCGGGGCGCCGCCGAACACCGCGCAAGGTCGTTCGCCGGCCCACGCCACCCACGAGAAACTGGCCTGCGCCATCACGTCGTTCATGAGCAGGAACGGGTTCGGCTCAGCCCTGACGTTGTAAATCTCTTCCTTGTCCCGCTCGCGCATATTCATCGCGACGTGCAGCACGGTGTCGTGCGTGCAATGCGAGAGCCTCAAGCGGCCTTCTCCGCTTCATAGTGCAAAGCCATCATCGAGATGGTCGCGGGGCCGGCCTTGTTGCAACGCAGGATCGGCGCAACCATCGAGGTCTGGCCCGGCATCGGAATGCTGTTCGGGTCCGCAAAGGTGATGCGGTTGAGGCTCCCGATATTGATCGTGCGATCGTCGTCGTTGGGGTCAACCGCCACTTCGACCGCCCAAGTGTTCGTTGCGGCCAGGTCATAACCCAGCAGCCCCTTGATAGTGCCGGCCGTCTTACCGGCGAGGAACGGCAATTCAGCCAGTGCCTCGATTTCGTCGTCGTCCGGATATGTCTCGCCGTCCGCGCCGCCGTAGGTGAAGATGGCGTCTCCGGCTCGCACGTACAGCTTCTTGCCGATGCGGATCATCGCTTGGATGTCGTCGCCGTCGAATTCCTCCGGCTCGTAGTACGTCCACGCGCTGATCTTCGCGCCGGGGAAGTAACTCAGCACGAAGATGCGGTCCCCGATCGCCATAAGAAGCCGGCCATCGCGCGGCTCGATCGCGCCGAGCGCGGCGCGATAACGCTGCACGGGCAAGGTGTCGACGTATTCCTGGACAAAGGTGTCGATTGCGTTGCCGACGTCGGACACGAACGGCGCATTGGTCTGGTCACGCGCCTTCAGGCTGCGAATGCCGGTGATGTCGAGGTAGAAAACATCGGTGTTGCCGTACCCGATCGCAGACTTGCTGGCCTCGGTGCCGGTCTTCTCGAGCGCCTCGGCAAACGCGAAATTCGCAGGGTCGACGTCAAGATTGAACAGCACAACTTCAGCGCCGCTGAAAATCGCGGCCTGGCCTTGGTAGCGCGCGGCCACCACGAGCTTTTCGTTGCCTTCGGTTTCCGAGGCCACGTTGACGAAGCCAGAATCGTTGTCCGACGTGGCGTTCGCCGGATCCCAGATGTCTGCGCGGCTCAACATGCAGTAGCGCCACAGGCTCCCCACGGGGCTGAAGACGCGTTTCTTGTCCACGTAAAGAGATCGGCCAGTGCCGGATGCAAGGCCCGTAACTTTGTACGCGGTGCCGTCGATCGTGATTGTGAAGGTGTCGGCCGCTTGGAACGTGCCGCTGAGTGCAGCGCGCGTGATCTGCGCGACGGGCTCGACCTCGGTGACGCCACCAGCCATCGCGGCCTCGGCGTCCACGGTGACGTTGCCGGTCGTCGTCGCAACGACTTCGTAGCCGTTGGGGGTGGCGCCGGTCCCAATGCCGGCTGAGATGGTCACGATCTTGTCGATCGCCTCGGCCGAATAGCCGTGCGTGGCGTTGCCGTTGTTGATTTCCGTCGCCAGTTGAATGGCCGTCGTTCCGTCGGAGCCCGTCCAGTCAACTGGCGCCCCAAGCAGTTCCGTCGCGTTGTTGATGAGAACCGACGAAATGGTGTTCACGCCTGCATCAGCACTACCGCCGGTCACTTCCACGGTCGCGGTCGCGCGCACCTCGGCGACTGCCGCCACGTTGGCTTGCACCGTAGTCAGGGTGATGTCCTGGTCGTTATTGGCCCCGCCGTCGGTCGTCGACTTCGAAATCGTGAACGCCGTCCCCGCTTCTTTCGCAGTGATGGTGAGCGCGCTACCGAACGGCAACACGCTCACCGCGTCGTTCGATTCGATCTTCTCGGCGAGGGCTTCGGCGACGGTCGTGAAGCTCGCCATGCTGGCGGCGATGACGTCCCAATCGCTGACCCGGGTGCCGTTGTAGAAATGATAGACGTGGCCGTCGTCGTACTCCGCGATCGCGTAAAACGATCCGCTAAAGGCACGCACGTCCAAGAGCTTGACCATCGCGGGCGTGCCGGGCGCCTGGAGCCGCTGGTACTGCACGCCGTTCGGCATCGACGACGCTAGGTTCGCGCTGCCGAACACGTAGAGCTGGCCACGTATGGCGGCCGCGCCCAGCGTGCCGGGCACACTGTAGGTGGAGACGAATTTCTTGCGGCGCTCGATGTCGCCACCGCGCGTGATGTGGACGTTCTTGCCGTTCCAGAGCGAGCCGGGAAGGCCAGCGACACGCTTGCGCCGCCGATCCATGCCTGCGTTGAAATTTTCGACGACGATGTACGCCACGCGTCACCCGACCCGGATGATGGCTTTTTGGGGAGTGCCGCCGCGGGGGCCTTGGCCGCCGATGCGGAAGCTCTCCGTCCCGGTCTTGGACCGCGCCTTCTTGCGCAGAAAGCGTTGCTGCGCGGCCATGAGCTTGGCCTGCACGTTCCTATCTTTCGGCAAAAGCTCAACGGCCGAATAGAGAATCACAAGGTGGTCGTCGACCAAGCACCGATCGGCGTCGTCGACCATCTGGGCGAATTTCTTGAAGCCGCGGAATTGCATCTCGCCTTCCGCGTCAGGCAACGGCCAAATCTCGACCATCTCTCGGGTGTCGACGAACCGCACGTCCCACCGCTCCGGCGGGTCCATGCGCGCGTCGGCTTCCGGGTCGTAGATGGCGTATTGCTCGAAGCCGATACCGCGCGTCAGCGGCTTCGGCTTGCCGTTCCACCAGTAGACGACCTCGTCCGTGGAATCGGCGTCGAGCTCCGCGGGGAAATCGTAGTGCCGCTGGCCGGCGTTGACTGCCTTCTTCGGAGTGATGACCGATAGATGCGGCCAATCATACTCCTCGTAGATCGTCTCGTAGTTGCGCTGAAGAGTGCGCTTCAGCGACGGCAGGTCCGCAACGCCGGCAGCCGGGTCGACGGATCGACCCAGCTCGGCGCGCAAATCGTAAATCAACTGGCCGAATTGGCGACGAAGCGCCATGAAGGCTTACTCCGCGAAGGAGGGCTCTTGAATCTTTGTGGCTTTGCCCGCGACCGGCACTTCCGCCGGATCATCGTCTTCTTCCTCGACCACCGGTGCGAGATCGAGCTCTTTCGGCAGAGGGTTGCGGTCGTGGCCGAACAAGTCGCGGATCATCCGCATCTTCTTGTCGGCGCTCTCGGCAACAGTGGTCGCAGGATTGGCGAACATGGCGACCAAGCGATCGCGTTCCTCTTTGTCGGTGCGGGGGCGCTTCTTGGTGGCCGAAACCGCGACTTCGGCGATGCCGCCCGTGTCGACGATGCTGACCACGGCGTCCGCGCCGTGCAGCGCACGCAGGAGTTCGATCTCCGGCGCAGTCACGCCGGACTTCGGCACCTCGTTGAGCACACTGCCCTGGAGCCGCACCTTGCAGTCGTACAGCTTGAAACTCATCCCCTTACTCCGAAAGTTGTGAGACGCGGGCCGAAGCCCGCGTCTCTGGTTTCAATTATCAACCGGCGTACTGCGCGACACCCTGGTTTCCAGGATCCGGCAGGTTGACCACCAGCTTGTAGCCGGCGGTGCCGTCGAGCGTGGTGAGCGGCGTGTAGGTGCCGCGGACATCACCCGTGGTCGCCGTCGCCGTCGACGTGACACCTGCGACGAAGGTGCCGCTCAACTGACCGGCCGCCGTGGTGTCGATCTCGATGCAGAACCACAGGTCCGCCGAGGCGTTGAACGCCGAGTCGAGCGCGAGCTCGATCGCCGCGTCCTTGGCGATGGCGGTCGAAGCGTGGCCGAGGGTGGCCGTCGCCGTGTCGATCTCACCGGCGACTGCGCTGTTGGCGATCGTGACGACACCGCCGTCAACCGCCACAGTGGCAATCTTCGCCGTGACCGTGCCGCCGGTCGTGATCGTGCCCTGCGAGACGGTCGTGATCTTGCGGATCGCGCCGGCAACGGGGGAGACCACGTACATCGAGGTGCCCGCGTCGAGCAGGGCCTCGGTGATCTGGCCGCAGAGGTAGACGACGCCCGGCCGACGCGGCAGAGCCACGCCGTTCTTCAGTTCGGCGACGATGTACGAGGCATCCGGAATGAAGACCGGAAGACCCAGTTTGCTGCCGGTGCCGACAGTCGCGCCGGTGATGGTCGCGCTGGTCGTAACCGACGACACCGACTTGAACGCCTTGGTGCCGGTGTGCGACGTGCCCGACGCGGAGGATTCAACGACGGTGTTGCCGTCGACGTCCTTGCCGGTGATCGTCAGAACCGCGGCGTTCGACCATGCCGCCACGACGTTGCGGGGCGTATCGAAAACCACGGCGCCATTCGACGCGAGCGCGCCGTTGATGACGAACGCCGTGCCGGCGCCGGTGACAGTCTGCGAAGCAGCGATGCCGTCGGAGTCGGTTGCGATCGGGCTGCCCAGATCGAGCAGAGCGTACTCACTGCGAACGATCTTTTCGTTGAGCACCCGCACCCGGTACGGATCGTTGTTGTCCGTGCCGAGCATGTCGAGCTGGAGGTTGACCCGCGAACCGGCGGGCAGCGTGGTCGTGCCGAGATAGGTCACGGTGATGTACGACGCCGACGCAAACGACAGCGTGAAGCCCGTCGGGTTCGAATACATCTTCTGGTGGCCGGCCGACCACATCTTGTGGCCGACGGCACCGGAAAACGAACCGGCGTTGGTGCCGGTCGGGTAGCTCACGGTGAACGTGCCGCTGGTGGCGACGTCCGCGGAGAGCGTGGTTTCGGTCTTTTTGAACATTGTGCTGCTCTCCGTTACGCGATGCTGTAAACGCCGTGGGCGTTACGCTGTTTGCAGACGAGGCCGCCCATGTAGGTCATGGCGCGATAGAAGACGTACTTGTTCTCCGGACGCGCCGGGAAGTGCTTCTTCATGTTCTCGCCGTCGACCACCCACGGGGTGATGAACCGCTCGTCGATGACGTAGAGATACTTCGCCTTCGACAGGTCATCGAGCGTCGGGTCGTACTGGATCTTGTTGCCCTTGAACGAAATGTCGGCCATGCCGGCATCGGTGTTCTTCTGCGAGGTCCAGCCTTCGAGGGTGTAGTTGCCCTTGGAGCGCAGTTCCTTCTCCATCCACTCGATGAAGTCGGAGCCGGCGAGCCAGGTCTTCGGATTGCCGCCGTAGCGACGAAGCTGGCGCCATTCCTTCTGAAGCTTCGCGACGACCACCTGCGCGGACGCGTCCGACGTGCTCAGAGCGAGCGACGCGCGGTTGCGCCAGCCGGAATTGGCCGACTGATCGATGCCGCCAACGATGGTGGCGGACGTCGGGTCGTTGAGGATGATCGACGTCAGGCCCGGTACGAGCTTGGGATCGGACGTGCCGTCCGCCCAATACATCGCGTTGAAGCCACGGTCGATGCCCTCCATCATATCGTCGAACTTCTCTTCGAGAATGTTGACGAGCGCGGTGAGCTCACGATCGCTGTGATCCGATTCACCCTTGCCGGTGGTCGTATCGGTGATCGAGATGCCGTCCTTGGCGCATTCGTGCATCGAGAACTGGATGCCGGCGTGAATCAGCTTCCACGGGTAGCTGTAACGCTTCGTGTTGGCTGGGTTGCTGTAGCCGACCTCGTCGTCGTTCTCGAAGCCCTGAATGGTCGTCGAGTATTCGAACTTGGCGGCGCCGGTGAGAAACTCTTTGCCACCCGGGAAAGTCTTCTCGTTGGCGCGGAGGGCCTTGAGAAGGGGCTTGTCCTGGAGAGTCTGCGCCTGGACTTTCCGGCGCTCGAGGTAGAAGTCGAGGGTGGAGTTGGCAATCGTCTCCACCTGCTGAACGGTAAACGAACCCATTTCTTACACCTGCGGTGCTTATGCCACCGACGCTAAAGCTCGCTTCGCCGCCTCTACGGCATTGGCTGGCTTCGACATCGATCGGCTTGAAGCAACGTCTGTGATGGGTGTGACCGCCTTCGGCTTCGGAGCGAGTCGCTTGAACTCGTCGTTCACGTCGGACAGCGCCTTATCGGCGAACTTGACCGCGTCTTCGGGCGTCCACCGGAAATTCCGGTCCTGACGTTCCCGCTTCAGCGTCTCAAGCTCCACAAGCTGCATCACGCGCGCTTGCTTCTGTTTCCAATCAGGGTCCGATCCGGCTTTGGAGGATTCCCACTTCGCGACCGCGTCCGAAACTTGGGTCTGCTGGGTCTCAAAATCCTGCTGCTGCTTGAGCGTCTGTTCGCGAGTGTCGCGCTGCTGAACCTGCTGTGTCGCAAGAGCGGCCGCGGACTTACTGCGCGCGAGATCGCGAGCATGTGCTTCCGTGATCTGCCCCTGGTTGACCGCCTGTTGGAGGTCTTCAGGGAGCCGAACACCGACCAGCCCTTCGAGCTGATCCATGATCGGTCGCAGAGTCTCGTAAGCTTTCAGCGGGTTGGTCTTGAGATCCCGCATCACGTCGAAGCCCTGGTTCACCTCGTCTTTCGAGAGACCAGCTTCTTCGACGTAGCGCACGAGTTGGTCGTACGAAGCCGCTTTAGGCTCCAGTTCGTCCACCCGGCGAGCCTTCGGTTCAAGTTCATCAAGCTGACGCTTGAGATTGACCTTGTCGGCCGTCAGGTTCTCGATACGCGCCCGAGTCTTCGGTTTGAGCCGAGCGAGCTCCTCCGGAGTCAGATCGTCTGCCGCCTTTGCCTGTTCGCCGCCTTCGGCGGGTTTGTCGGCATTGTCGGCTTTCGAACCCTCGGTTTCGGAGGCGGACGATTTCTCCTTCGTGGGATCCAGCGCTGCCTTTACTCGAGACAGCAGGTCGCCCTTAGCGTCCTGGGGTTCCGCAGTCGACGACTCTACGGGTTGCTTAGCGTCGGCATTTGGTTCGGTCTGTACGACGTCGACCTTGGTCTCAGCGACCGCGGCCTCACCGCTCTCGACCTTGTCTTCCGGAGACGATCCCGGCATTGCGTCCCTCTCTTTGTCGGTTGGAATAATCCGACAAAGCCGACAAAATGTCAAACAGAAGGCGTGCCGGGTTGCGGCGTCGTGTACTCCGGCTGTGACTGCGGCTCGTTGTTCTGCGTGCTCTCGGCGTTATCGCCGCCCTGATCGCCTTGCTGATTGGGATCGTTCGGCCCGGCGCCGGCCTGCATGTTCGTGCCGGACATCTTGTTGAGCGACGCCATCGACGGCATGCCTTCGACGTAGCCTTCCTCGATGTCCATGTCGAAGAGGGTCAACGCCTTCTGCGCCCACGGGCGCGGGTTCATACCAGGGATCACCTGGATGTACGGCATCGCGCGCTCCCAGTTCGCCAACTCGGCCGCACGGTTCGGGCGGCCGCTTGATCCGGCCTCGATGCCGAGAACAAGATCCTTCACCACCTGCTCGCGAGACGGCGGCGTATCGGGCCACACTGCACCGGGACCAACGATCTCGATAACCGTGTCCTTGGTCAGCTCGAGCAGCATCAGTTGGCCCATAGCGCGCGCGAGCGCAGTCAGCATGGTGTCGAGGTCGTCGACGTCGCTGCCGGCGGCCGTCATGCGGCTCTGTTCGGCGATCGACGTCTCCGTCGCGGTGTCACCAGACGTGCCGCCGAGGTTCGCTTGCTGACCCCCGACGGACATCTGGAGGTCCGTCATAGTCGTGCTGGTCTCGTAGAGATTGGGATCGACGCCGGGCGTCTTCAGCCAGCCGATCTGATCCTCGGCCCGTTCGCCAACTTGAACGGAATTCAGTTCAATGACTTCGAAGGGTTCTTTGGTCCTAAACTGCGTAACGTCCTCTTTGCTCAGCTTTCCCTTGATCGCAACCGGCCGCGGTCGCGCAGCGATGCGGTGCTCGCGCCGACCTTGGCCGGCCGAATTCCATTCCTTCTGCATGTGCCGCGCGTTCCACACGTCGGACGGCGGGAATATCTCATCTTCATCCTCGATCTCGTTGAGCACGAGCGGAAACAACGTCCAGAAGCGTTCGATCTTCACGTCGGGCTCAGCCGGCGCTTTCAAAAAGTCAGGATAGCCGTCGCAGACGGTGTAAACCTCGCCGTTGACCTTGTCCTGCACCTCCCAGACACGAGCGCGCGACTTTTTGTCGACCGACGTGGTCGTCTTGCCTTCTTTGTTGTACGCCGTGAAGTTCCCGGTGACATCGACCTTGTAGACCTCCAGGATCTTCTCCGGGGTCATCTCGAATTCCTGCGACACGCGACGGCAACCGGCGAATGTCTTCAGATGGCGGCAATCGCGATCCGGAATGATCTCGGTAGAGCGTGGGAAGCTCAGCACCGGCCCTTCGCGCACGATGATCTCGACCTTGGACTGAAGGTTCTCGATCAAGATTTTCAGTTCTTCCGTCTTTGCGCTGTTCTCCTCGTAGGCAGCATCACCCTTGGCCATGCACGCAAGCATCGCTTCGATCTTGGCCACCTGATCGGTCGCATCGGCGATCTTCGATTCGATGTCCGGACGCTTCTCGAGCACGCGCTGAAAACCCAGCTTGACGTAGCCGACGCCGCAGACCTTTCCGCGACGCACGAGCGCCTTGAGCTGCTCCTTGTAACCGCTGTCCTGCTCGTCGAAATAGTACGCGAACAACAACTGCATGGTCTTTGCCATGCGGTCGTAGAGAAGCATCTCCTGTTTCGCGGCCTGCACTTCGGCCAGCAACGCCGCGGCGTTCGGGTCCGGCTGCGCGACAACCACGGGCTGCTGTGTCGCCGGGTCGATGGTCGGCTGTCCCGTGAGAGGATCAGCGACCGGCGCTATGATCGGCGGCGCGGCAAGCGCGGCTTGGATGGACGCAGGGTCGCCATCCCAAATCTGGAACAGCAATTTCTTCTTGCGCTTCGCGATCGACGTCGGATTTTTTGCGTACAGCGTTGCGACCGCCTGGTTGATGAGGCGGTTGATGATCGGGACGACGTAGCTGCCACTCTCGGCCTCGGCATCCGCCGTCGTGGTCGTGCCGTGCGCCGCCAGCTTCATGCAGGTGCGCATGCGCTTGAACGCCGGTGCCCAATGATCTTTGGACGCCTTGATGTCCTTGATGATGTCCTGGACGAGCGCTGTACGCTCGGGAGGTACGTCGACCGGTGTGACCTGCGTTGCCGCCTGCGGCGTGCCAGTGCCGGCACCGCCTTCGGTCACGTCGCCTTCTTCAGTTACAGCCATTTCACCACCTCGACATCATGTTTGCGGACTTGCGTTCGCGTTCCTGCTTCGCGGTCTGCGCAAGCATCCATTTCACCGAACCGACTCGGACTACGTTGTCGCTACGATGCGGCGCATCCGCCGCAATCTCCTTCGTGAGACCCATGCCGATGTGCGACAACCAGTCGACGAAGTCGTCATTCGTTCCGTAGGGGAATTTCAAAAGCTGATTGCGCGCGTCGGCCCACCACGGCGCGAACGCCGGGAAGTGAATCTTCTGCATGCGCATGCGGCCTTGGACGGCGCGAGCACGCGTCTTCTTGTCCTTCGAGACCGTCACCGGGTCGATCGCGGTGTAAATTTTCTCTTCGAGCATCCGCTTGTGCAGGAACGGCCCGAACGACTTCGAGATGAGCTCGCTCTCCATCCACCACAGGTCTGGCTTGTGCGCCTTGAACTTCAGAAGCAGCTCGTCGACCGTACGGTCGGTCTCCATGCGTTCCCACACAAGGTCGGGCAACACCCAGATGTCATCGTTCTCGTCGATGCCGACGCAACCAAGGACCGTGAAGTCCGCCTTCTGCTTTTCGGACACCGCGTGATCGCTGGCGCCGTACTTGCGGATGTTCGTCGGGATGTCGGCCGGGCTGTGATACTCGACCAAGTCCGCCGCCGTAAAAAATTCGCCATCTTCCGGCGCGGGCCGGCCCATGCGCAGCGCAGTGAAGCCGCGCTTGTCGAGCCGCTTCTGCTTGGCCAGGAATTCGAGCGAAAATCGCTGCGGCCAAAGCGCCGCGATCGGCTTCGTGCCGAACTGAGCGCGCACTAGCGGCTCCTGCTGCACGCGCAGGGTCAACCCCAATGCCTTCGCGAGCGCCGGGTCTTCAACCACGGCTGGGATGTTAATGTGCAACCAATCCTCGGCGATGCCGGAGTATTTCTTGTGACGCTCCGGGTGGTCCGGATCGCAGAGCCGGCCGATCAGGTCGTCTTCGTGCCATCGCGTATGCACGACGACCATCGCGCTGTCGTTGTGAATGCGGGTACTCGCCACCTTCGTGAACCAGTTCCACGTCCGGTCGCGATAGAGTTCGCTTTGCGCGTCGTCGTCGTTACGAATCGGATCGTCGACGATGAAGACGTCCGCGGGCTTACCGGTGCCGGAACCGCCGACGCCGACGAACGCCAGCTTGCCGCCCTTGGTGGAAATCAGAAGGTCTTTCGCCTGGCCGCCTTTGCGCAGCTCAAATTCCGGGAAGACCTGATGATGCGAATCCGAGATGAGGATGTTGCGCACGTCATCGCCGAACTCGTTCGCGAAATCCTGATTGTAGCTGCCGAGAATGGCGTTGAGAGTTGGCCGCCGCCCGAACATCCACGACGGGCCGCGGCGCGACAACACCTCTGATTTGCCGGTCTGCGGGCCAATCGAGACAGCCGCGTTCTTGTCGCCGCGCTCGGTGAGGGGTTCGCCACGGGCAATCTTCTCGAGGATCTGGCAAAGCAACTGCGCTTGCGGCGTGATGGTGTAGCGCGACACCCGTGCGTCATCCGGATCGTTCGGCTCAGGCATCGTGAACAGGATGTACTTGAGCAAACTGTCCTTGGCTTCGCGCGCAGCTTCGAGGCGCTCCGCTGCTTTCAGCGTCGCCTTGCGAAGTTCAAGATGCCGTTGCTCGGTCGAGGTCATGCAGCCATGCCGGAATCAAGGATGGCGGTTCGCACACGACCGATCTCACCGAACTCGCGATGGTACGTGATCGCCTGCAAGGATCGGCCGGAGAGGAAGCCCGACCCGTAATGCCATGCGTCTTGCGGGATCGGCGCCTGGTGGACCTCCGCGATCACGCCGTTGCCTTCGGTCGCGATCTTCGCCGAGTGATGCAGATGGAAGCCGTGAACGTAACGATATTTGGTCGCGCCCCAATCTTCGGCGCGTCGATGCGCCATGATCGAGGGCATGTCCTTAATCTTGACGGTGTGACCGTGCGTCGCGCCGATCAGCACCGCGCCGAAGCGATGCCAGAAGAACAGCGACGGGTCGACGTCGACTTCGACGCGCGGCTCGTTGCGATACCAAGCCAGCAGGAAGTACGCGACCGCGATTGCGCTATGTTCGTCGTGATTGCCCGGCAGCACGCGCACGATAACGCGCTGGTGACGGCGTAGCGCAGCGTCGACGGTGCGCACCATCAATCGCGTCGCGGCTTCGACGACCTTCGGATAACGGCCGTCGACGTCGAGCACGTTGTTCGACCGCGCTGTCTGATTGTCCTTGTTGTCGGCATGCAGCAGATCGCCGCCGCCCAACACGATGGCCTCGATCGAGGCGGGGGAGCGCGCAATGGTGTCTTCGACCGACCGGCCGATGACATCCTCGGCGATCTTCAAGTCCCAGTTCTCGCCGACTTCCTTCGACCAAGCGAACATGCCGATGTGCCAGTCATTCGCCGGCAACAGCGTAAGCAGTTGATCGTCTGTGGCTTTCGGCGGCTTTACCGGTTTTGCCGCGGGCTTGTAGCCTTCGAACGCGGCCTTCAGCTTCTCGGCAACCTGAAGCGGATCAAGAACGCCTTCTCGCGTCTTCGTCCACTTGCCTATCAGATTGCCATGAGCGTCCGTGTACGCCGAGACGGCCTTGACGACATGCCCGTCGGGCACTTCGAAGTCGGCCTCACGCGCCGGGCGCTGCTGGACGAACTCGCGAACGACGTTACCGTCCTTGTCGGTGACGGCCGTCGTCTTGCTGATCTCGAAACCCGGAAGGACTGGCTTGGTGCCGAGAAGACCGTACCGCCCGGCCGCCGCTAGTCGATTTTGAAACGTGGGACGAGGCATCCCCGCCCGCCGTGCCGCCTCTGAAACATTGCCCCCTGCCTGCTGTAAAATTTCTGCCGCTGCGTTCGCATCCTCAAACGAAATACTCTGCTGCGCCATTACCAGATCCACCCCTTGATTGTGGCGAGCGCTCCACCTCCGCATAGACCTCCTAAAACACTCACACCTATGGCTCGCTGTTCCCAGTTCTTGACCTTGGTGACGACCGGCTTGATCTCCGACAGGTCTTGCTTGACGGTCGTCATATCGCTCGAAAGCGTCGTCAGTTGCGATTTGATCCCCGCTGTCTCCCTCTCGTGTGACGCGGTTCGGCGCAAAAGTTCGGCGTTCTGTGCTTTCAGTTCGCCGATGGCGACTGACACTTCATCGAGAGAGGCCATGCGTTGTAGTTCGTGCGCAAAAGCCGTCGGCGAAGCGGCAGGTCGGCCCGATTGTCGGGCGTAGAGTACCACAATAGCCGACAAAATGTCTAGAAAAGCGCTTCCTTAGCGCCAGACCTCGGTTATGATCCGAAGCATGGACGGGGAAGCCAAACCAGATCGCTCATTTCGACGGTTTTTCGATTCGATGCGCCTGACGTTCGGGGTCGGTAACGCCCGGATACGCTGTGATTTTTCCCGGGGTCTCACACCACTCCACGACCTGCACTGGGCCCAAGACGGCGAATTCGTGCAGCACCACGGGAAAACTACCAGCTTGTACACCTGCAAGAGATGCGGGGAATACTTCATCCGCGAGGACTTAAAGCCTCGAAAAAACACGCTGCCCGCGCACCTCCTCAGATAGACACTTTGAAATCGAATTCCTGAAGCCATGGGACATTCGACGCGGTGCCCGAAACGCCAAGAAGGCGAAGGTACTGATAAGCTCCCGTGTTGCCGCTTAAGTTAGTCATCGTCTGGGTTGTGGCGCCACCGAGCGTGAACGACGAACCTATGTCGTAAAATTCGGACCCGTCGTGCGACCCCTGCCACTTCCATGTGCCGTGGCTCGTCGTATCCTGTTGGTAGAACTTCGCCTCATCGATACGGACACGCCGACCGAAGTTGAACAGTATCCACTTCGTACTGTCGACAGCGAACGATGTCGCGAATCCGATCGCGTCGGATGAATTGTTGCCGAGAACGCCATCAACCAGATTGTTAAGCGTCCCGGAACCGAGCACGCCGACGGCGGCCGTCACCGTGATAAGCGCAGTTCGGTCGCCGGACCCCAGCGAGTTCGAATAACTAGTGTTCGGCCATGACGGGCCGCCCTGCAGCATAAGCACCGTTACGTCCCCGTGACGTAGACGACGTGGAGGTGCTTGTAGGTATTTGTGCGGGTGATGTAGAAAATATGCTTCTTGGTTCCGGTCGAGCTGTAGATGTCGCCGGTCACGACATCGAACCCGGACGTCGTTATCGCGCCCGCACTGGCATTCGTACACTCAAGAATCAACGAGCAGGTGGCCGCCGGCGGCGCCAGCGTGTGCGCACCGCCATTCGTGTAATGCTGAATGTTGCCGTTGACGGCGTCGGGCGTGAAGGTGCCGGACGACTTGGTGCCGTTGCTGAAGGACGTCGCTGTGAAACCCGCGGTGAAAGCCGACGTGGTGTCCGGCTTCACGTAATCGGTGCCGGCAGTCGCGGCGGACGCCACACCGGACGTTGCCTTGACCAGTCCCGTCATCGACGCGCGCTTGCCGGTCTTGCCGCCGGTGCCGCTCATCAGCACCAGTTCGCTATCAACCGACGACGACGTGTTGGACGAGAAGTCGCCGGTGCCTGCGGGGCCTTGCGAGCCGGAGACGGAGATGTTCCAGTCGGCCAGCGTGCCGGAGCCACCGATGTCCGTGATGTTCATAACCAGCGACGTGCCGGAGTAGGACGTCACCGTGCCGTGCATGTAGTTCGCGGCGTTCGCGTTCGACGCGATCTGCAAGAACTGACCGGCCACGAACAGCTTGCCGCTTTGAGTCGTGAATGATTTCGCACCGGTTGCGATCGCAAGCGATGACGTCGACGTTGCGGCGTAGCTGGACGCGTAGTTGGACGCCGCTGTCGCGCTTGCCGACGCGCTCGTCGCCGCGCTCGATGCGGTTGAAGCGGCCGTGGTCGCTGTCGATGCAGCCGTCGAAGCCGTGGACGCGGAAGCCGCCGCGTTGGTTTCCGAAACCGCGGCCGCAGCGGCATTGGCGGAAATCTCGTCGGAGATGGCGCCGAAATCCGCGATCAAATCCCACTTCGTCGCGTCGAACGACGCTCCGGAGGTGTGCGCCTCATTGCAGAGGTAGAACGCTTCGACGTGAAAGACCGTGGAATCGGTCGTATAATCGACGCCCGTCTCCCATGTCGTCGGAAGCGAGAAACCGACGGTCAGCGACGCGTCAAGCTGGTCAACGCCGACCGAGCCATTCGCCAGTCGGCCATCGGCGCGCGAGAAATTCTGGAGGAACGTAACGATCTCGTCGATCGACGCGGCAACGGCGTTGAGGTCGAGGTTGACGCGATCGCCTGGCAGCGGCCGTGTCGGATTAGCGTTCTGATACGACTGGAAATCGTACAATCGCTCGTATACGTCGGGGTAGCTCACGCCATGATCTCCTCGACCTGCACAAAGCTCTTGTTCGCAGTGCTGAACCGCGACGCCGCAGAGGTGCCGTTGAATCCAATCTGCCCCGCGGTAGACGCGCCGGCCCGCAGCTTAAACGTCGTCGTATCGCCCAACGCAGCCACGGCCGGCAACATCGAATGTGAAATACGAAGCGCGCCGATCTCGTTCGCGGAGCCGCAGTAGAACGCCTCGGCGGCGACGGCGTTCACGGACGTGTCGTAGAACAACGCCGCCGTGATGTATGCCGCTGCGTCGAACGACAGCACCATCAGCGCATCGATGTCGAGCACGTTGGCCAGCGACGTCGGCGTGATCGCGCGGGTTAGGTATTCTTTGCCTTCGGTGTTTTGCGGGATCGTGTCGTCGAACGGCAATTGCGTGGTGCCGGTGTCCCACGTCGTGCTCTGCGTCTTCATGCGCTGAACACGCTCGCCGGGAAGCGGCACGCCATAACCAGCAAGTTGAATTCGCGTCGGCGAAGCCGCCCACGTGCCGGCGGTGACCAGACCGGTCTCCCAAGTCAGGTAGCCAAGCGTGACGTACGCCTTCGAGGTGACGGCGGAATCGGTGTAGAACACATGCGCGCTGTCCGAGCCGGTGCCGACGGCGGTCGACGACGCAACGCCAAAACCACCAAGCGGGTAGATCGAAACGCCGGAGCGGCAATTGATGACGCCCAGCCGCACGGTGCCGCCGTCGTCGAACGCGGTCAGCCAAATGCGGGATGCCTCGCCGCCACTGGCGAACCCCATCGTTGCAGTCGACGGAATGACGATACTGAGCGCCGCGGTGACGCTGCGCACAACGTAGTTGCCGGTGCCGGCCGTCACGTTGCGGAAGATGAGCTGCACGGGATCGGTTGCGCTCGGATCTTCGCCGGCGAGCGTCTTGATCGCGACCGTGCAAGCGCTGGAAGCGTGCGACTCGACGATCGTGCCGTTGACCATGCCGACATACGCGAGACCAGAGCCGGCCAGCTTCAACGCGGTGACGGCGGCGGTGTTGATCTTTGCCGTGGTGACGGCGTCGTCGTTGATCTTCGCCGTGGTGACGTTGCTGTCCGCGATCTTGGCGGTCGTGACGTTGGCGTCGGCGATCTTCGGGGTGGTAACGGCGCTCGAAACGATCTTCGCCGTCGCGACGGAGTTGCTCGCCAGCTTGTCGGCGGTGACGGCGCCGTCCGCCAGCTTGACGGTCGAAACTGCACCATCCTCGAGCGCGGCCGCGACACTGAGGTCGGCGATCAGTTCCCACTTCTCGGCGGCGAGGTCAGTCGCGAAGACGCCGGACGTGTGGTCGGTCAGGCACAGGTAGAACTTGGCGTCCTTGAAGACAGTCGAGATTTCGGCGTCGTAGGTCGCACCGGTCTCCCACGGGGACGGCGCTTCGAAGCCGATCGTGATGCTGCTGTCGAGCTGCCCGCGGCCGACGCTGCCGCGCGCGAGGCGGCCATCGTCGTCCTGGATCAGCCCGAGGTTGGCCTGCGTCTCGTCAAGGCTGACCTTGACGGCGTTGAACTCCTGATCCAACGAGGCGCCAGAATGCGGCTCGCCGGGGTTCTGGGCGCTGTACTGGCTGAAGGATGTTTGACGATCGTATTCGGTGGGGGCGGCCATCGCGCTCTGGGACAATCGAACAAGCGTGGGGGCCGGCGGCGAAGCGGCTCAGCGATCTGCCGTGCCGGAAAAGCTATCACACGCTGTCGGGTTTGTCGATTTCAGGCGATCAACTTGGCAATCTCGCGGTTGAGGCGCGCGAAGTGGTTGTTCAGGAGGATCACCAGTTCTTTGGCCTCCTCGGCGTCGACGGGGATTGAGACGTCGGGAAGGGTGGGCTCTGTGGTTCTGAGCTTCAGGCGGATCGTGTTGATGAAAGGTTCGATGGCGGCCATGTCTCAGATTTTGCGATGGGGCTGTCGGTTTCGTCAAACCCGATAAACCCGACGAAAGGTTTTGGCGGATTGCAAATTAGCGGAGAAGCCTTGCGGCCTTCGGCGACCGACGCGCCGGCCCCCCGCCAGGGGTAGGGGCCGGGCGGCGGGGCCAGGTGGCGCCTCGGATCGCAGGGGGCTGGAGGTAATGAAGCCTCTATCAGGCTGCACTAATCTAGGTAGTTCAAGGGCTTAGGTGCGGTGCTGCCCTGTTCTGGCGCGTCAAGTGGTGCGCTAACAGGAGTCGCGCGCGCTGCGAGCTCACCTTCCATACGGTCAATCTCGCGTTGGCTGCGCTCGACGTATTGGCGCAGCTCCTCGGCCGTCATTTCGGACAGAGGCTTTTCGTGCGTCTCTGCCGCCTTTGTCGGTTCAACATGGCCGGCCAGGCGCCCTAGCTTGATCGCAACATCCGCTCGCACACCCTTTGGCGCGGTCTCATCATCGCGGATTTTCCGAAGCACCTTAAAATTCGTCGGACCATCGGCAACCAGTAATCTAGCGGTTTCGATATGGACCGCGCGCAGCACATTCGGATTGCGCAATAGCGCATGCGCTATCTGGCCTTCGCTGTAGCCGGCCATTTCTGCCGCACGCACTGGCGATTCGCCGGCGCCTATGTGCCGCACAAACGTCGCCTGCTGTTCGGTAAGGCCGGAATCCCTCAACACTTTCAACGTCGACATGACCTCAGAAATATCACGTTCAAAATAATCCGACAAACCCGACAAATAATTATTGACAAGGGGAGAACCGAATCCCTATTGTCGGGTTTGTAAGGCAATAGCAACCGACAAAACACAGGGGACACGACATGACGCGCACTAAGACCATCACGCGCACCCTCTACAAGTTCAATGAACTCGATAACGACGCTAAGGAGCGCGCTCGGGACTGGTATCGTCAAGGCGCCTTAGACCACGAGTGGTGGGACGCGGTTTACGACGACGCGGAACGCGCTCGGGACTGGTATCGTCAAGGCGCCTTAGACCACGAGTGGTGGGACGCGGTTTACGACGACGCGGAACGCGCCGCCGCGATTCTCGGAATCGAGATAGGCCGGAAAGGCCCCCGCCACACTCAACAGGCGATCTATTTCAGCGGCTTTAGCTCGCAAGGGGACGGCGCCTGCTTCGAAGGCACCTACGCTTGGAAGGCTTGCGTAAAAGCGATTCGCGACTACGCGCCAAAAGACGACGCGCTGCACGCCATTGCTGACACGCTAACCGCGTTGCCTGTTGGTGAAGGATGGTCCGCCGCGACTAAGCACCGCGGCCACTACTACCACTCCGGCTGCATGTCCGTCAGCGTCGAATTTGACGACGAATTTTATCGGCAAGCGCACGACCACGCGGAAGACAAGCAAGAGCTCCCGCAGGCCGAATTCACCGCAGGCGAAGAAACAATCACTCAAGCCCTGCGCGACTTCGCAGACTGGGTTTATCGCCAGCTCGAGAAAGAACACGACTGGCTGGTGGCCGATGAACAGGTCGACGACACCATCGAAGCTAATGACTACGAATTCACGGAAGACGGGGAACTCGCCTAGCAACACCACAACCACGCCCGCAGTGTCGGGCATTGCGATAAAAGGGGACTGACATGGACTATGAACCTAAGCATCTGAAACGCTGGGCCATGCCGTCGCACTACGCCGGCGAAGTGTGGCCAGCCTATTACGGATCCGGATGCGGCCGATCGCGCGACTCGGATTGCCTCGAAGAATCTAATTTTTGCACCATGCTGCAATTGCTCGGAGGCGAGTCGGACACTGTGACCGTGGTCCGCGAATCGCATTGGGCCGTCGGCTGGGTTGAATGGATTGCCATTCACCAGGACGACGCCAAGGCGCTTCAAATCGCCGATGAGGCGCGAGCTCGCTTAGCCGATTATCCGGTCCTAGATGAGGATGACTGGAGCGAACGCGAACAAGAAACCGCGAATCAAATTTGGCGCGAGTGCTATTCGCCGAAAGAGCGAATCCGCTACGTACGCGACCATCGTTCGCAATTCGATTTTCATGACTTCGCCGATTTGATCGGTTGCATCCGTGGCCAGTTTTTCAACGGCTATGCAAGCGAACTCATCAACTAGTTGTCTGACTTTACGGAAAAAGGGGACTGACAAATGCGTTATACCAAAACTCAGGTTGACGAGGCCCGCGCACAACTATTGAAGTGGTTGAAACCCGGCGACACGGTCCATACCATTTGCGACAACGTGTCCCGCTCCGGTATGTCGCGCACGCTGCGCGTCGTAGTCATACGCGACGGGGAATTGCTGCACCCTAATTGGTCGGTTGCCGTATTGCTCGGCCTGTCTCACGCAAAACGTGGCGACGGAATGCGCGTCGACGGCTGCGGCATGGATATGGGCTTTCACGTTGTCCATTCGCTCGGCTATGCGCTCTGGGGGAAAGAGGCAAGCGAAGGGACAGGTAAAGAGGCCAACGCGCTACGCCGCGCCATCTTCAAAGCCGCGGGTTCGTACATGATGCAAGGCCAACGGAAAGACAAGCCAAACCCAAACAAGCCCGATCGTGAATGGTTCGGCGCCGCAGGCTACGCGCTCAAACACAGGTGGCTTTGATGACCACACCCGTTATTTTCAAACGCGAAGGCCACGACGTGTGCGCGTTCTTCCCGACACTACCGGGCGACATGAACCCCGCGACCATGAGCTGCTACGCGCACGTTGGCCAACACGGCGCCGCGGACATGGCCTACGTTAGCAACTGCCGTCCCGCACGGCCGCATGAATACGCCGACTTGCTCGCCGAGCTCCAGCGCATCGGCTACGACGATTTAATTATCCGTCGCCGCATGACACGCCGCGACTACGAAACTCGCGCATCCGAATTGAAGCGAGCCTGACGACCATGCTCAACCTCGCCGCATGGATCATCAAAGCCGCGTTGGCCTTGTCCCTCGCAATCTACATAGCGACGAATTGCATCATGCTGCATTAGGCCGCCGCGCGCTTCTCAGGACCAAAAACCGCAAAGCCGTCGGCTCAACCTAGCCGGCGGCTTTCCCGTTCTCCAAACCTAACGCAGGCCACTTGCAACACCCATTCACGATAGCACCTCGACCGACGCGGGCAAGCTCTGCTTTGCGCGCCTCACCCTTGGCCGTCATGCGATAGAGCCAAAAATCCACTCTCTTCGGATGCAGGTTTGCCGCCTCGTCATAATCGGGATTGCGAGCGCGCTCGAGCTTTCCCTGATCCATCTGCCGGTGCAGCATCTTGTTCATGCTCCAGGGCGGGGCGCCTGTCCCGCGGATCAGATCCCGCCGCGTGTACCAGCAACCCGGCTGCATGACCGCATAAAGCCGCGCGGGCCACCTGGGGCGCCGTAGCTTCCGGTTGGCCGCCTTCCTCTCTTCGAGCTTCCGGAGGAACACGACCCGGGCGCGCGCCTTGGCCTTGGCCGCCCGAACCTTCCGCCGGCGCTCCAGCTCCTCGCGCGATGGCCGGCCGCGCTGCATCGAAAGCGCGAGCGCGTCCCAGTCGATCGGGGTCTCGATTAGCTTTTGCCAAGGGGTTTTGACCATCACCTGTAATTCGTCAGGTGTCAGCCCTGTCAGATGTCAGGCTTCTAGCCTGCCTGACAATCTGACAGTTGAGGGCCGATTGTAAATTACACATTCTGACAGTTCTGACAGTCATGGTCTAAACCATTGATTTTTTGCGTCTTTCGCCACCAAGCCCGAGTCTGACAGTTCTTGACGCAAGGGGTACAGAGCTGTCCGATTGAGCTTTTTTCCGCGAGGCCCTTTCTGACACGACAAAACCGACATTTGCCACGAATCCCAGGGGACTTTGACCCTCTTGAGCAAGTCGGCTTTGTCGGCATTGGAGAGACTTTCGTCCTCCTCGATCTCTGCGGTGCGCGCTTCGATCAGGCGGTCGAAAACGTCCAGCATCCCCTTCGCCGCGGACGAGAGGCGCTCCTCAAACTCAGTCACAGCGACCCACCGAACCACGCACGCGGAGACCGGCCGGCCGTCGGTGCGCGCCCCGATCTCGATGCTGTCCAGCTCGAAGCGCATGTCGTCCGCCTTGCCCATGTCGCGTTGCTTCTGGATGGACAGAAGGCCGTCGTCGATCTCGATCTCAGTATCGGTCGCAGCGCGCAGCGCAGACGACCCACGGGCGCCCTTGGACTTATCCTTGCCGGTATGGTGGATCAGGTTGATCGCCGCGCCCGTGGCCGCTCTGAGGCGGTCGCAGTGGCCAACCATCAGGCCCATGTCGACCGACGTGTTTTCGTCGCCGCCGCCCATCGCCCTGGCCAAGGTATCGACCACAATCAGCGCGCACTTCTGACCGAAGTGGGCTTCCTCACCTCGGATGAGCCGTATCAGCCGCCCCGTGTCGTTGGCGTCCCCCGTGGCGTGTAGATCAATCGGGCAGGGCACGAGCGAGAAGGGGATGTCCTTGACGCCGTAGTGGCGCTTGTACGCTTCTATGCGCTTGCTGAAGCCCTTGCCGCCTTCAGACGCGACATAGACCACCAGTCCGGGCCGCACCTTGTGGCCGTTCCAGTCACGGCCGGCGGCGATGTGAAACGCCTGGTCGAGCACCACGAATGTCTTGCCGACATTGCTGTCGCCGTAGGTGACGGCCATAGCGCCCGAATCCATCACCTCATCGATCAGGTAAGGCCGATCCAGCTCCGGCTTGTCGTCCACCCAGCGGATTGCGTAGAGGCCCCGACGCTGCGCTGTTCCCGCGGCGGGAGCAGGCTCGACCGCTTCGAACTCCGCTTCAGGCGATGCGATGCCCGGGGGGCTTTGGCCGTAGCGGTATGCGTTCTCGACGCGGAAGGCGATGTGGTCGTGTTCTCTGGATGATGCGCCTTGCCAGTGCTCGGCCATCAGCTCGAGCGCGGTCTCCTGGCTGATGCCGAAATCCTTGACGCGGCACGCGACCTTGAACGTGCCGCTGTCGGGGGCGGTTGCTAGATACGCCGTTGCGCGCTTGATCGCGTCGGGGGTGTCGAGCTCGGAAAGAGCATTTCCACTGCTGTTTTTCCGCTTTGCATCCCGCGCCACACGATCCACGGCGATGCCCACGGCCGGCAATGGGCGCATTTCGGATCGCACGCCAACGTAACCGTTGCCGCCGATGGTTGATCCGGGGGCGACGACGTATCCGCCGTATCCTTTGAGGTCGACATGCTTGCAAAGCTCCTTTGGAAACCCCGACGAATCGTCGACGCTGAAATACCGATGCTGGCCGCCGGAGGCAGTGGTCACCGTGTATGTTTCGGGGAGCTGCTCGTTGCACGCTTCCCAGAGGCGCAGTGATTCGTCGCCTTTCTTGCCGTCTCGTGTATCGACGTCGACCACGATGACATCGCGATCGAGCGCGATGCCGATATTGTAATCCTGCTCGGTGCCGAACACAGGATCCGTCCATAGCCGTTCGATCTTGGCGGGATCGCGCGTTGCAACCTCCTGCCAATCGCCGGTGATGGCCGGGATTTTGCCGTTGGGCACAAGCGGGAAGACGCGAAACCCTTGTTTCGAGAGGCGCAACGCAGACTGAAGTTTGCTCATGCCGATGCTACGACAGCGCCTCGGCGAGTTGCGAGCCGATCAGCTTCGGAAGCGTGATCGGCGCCGGAATGTACTTGTATCGCTTGCCGCGAATCGTGAGGTCGACGTAGTCGCTGCGCCGGCTGGTGTCGGGCGGTGCCTTATGGCGTGCGCGGCCGTCCATCAGGCTATGCAGCGCCTCGTCGCGCGCGTGGTCGGCGATCGGGTTGGGGATTGGCCGGACGAAATGATGGTGAGCCAGTTTCGTTTTCATGCTGCGATCTCCGATTGTTGGTTGAGGCGTTCGAGGCGCACGCCGACGTTGCGCACTGTGCGCAGCCCAAAGCCCCACGCCGCCAATAGCTTGCGGGTGCGGCAGAGTTGGACCTGAACGACTTTGGAAGGTTCTTGCGGCTCCCCGGAGTAGTGCCACATGCCGCGGATCAGTTTGTCGTGCGGCACGGTCTCGGGGTATTGGCGGGTGAGCAGCGCCATCATTTCGGCGCGAGACGGTCCTAGGCGAATGGTCTCGCCGCGGAACGAGATGCAGTTTGTGTTGAGATCGACCAGCGGCAGGTCGGTTTTGACGGCATTGCCGCAACAGGGGCAGGTGGTCGACTCGCTCATGCCGCCACCCGGAGAATCACCTCATCGATATGTTCGACGATGTCGGATGCGGTGAAGCCTTCGAGGGTCAGGATCGTGGCGACATTGAGTTTGTTTTTAACGAGCTCGCCCCCGAATTCGGCGTTCTTGAAGCGCAATACACGCGACATGATGTCGATTATGTCGGGCGTTTGTCGGGCGAGGAACCCGACAGGCGGCATGCCCGAAGTCTCGACGTCCAAAGGATTTTCTATCATCTTGGCGTCCCCGCGATTTGGTTATGTCTGGTGTGTCGGTCGAGTCTAACCGACAAAAACACTATCGCTCGAAAAAATTACCCTTGTCAATCGGGAACATCCATGCGAGTGTCGGTTCATGCCACCCGACAACTTTCGACAAGACGTCGAATCGTTCATGAAAAAGCACTCGATGTCCGCGACGCGCTTCGGCGTCTTCGCGGCCGGCGACACCAAGTTCGTCAAGACGGTGCGCGACGGGCGGAACGTACGGGAGACCACCAAGGCCGCCATCCGCAAGTGGATGAAGTCGTACGAGAAAGGGGTCTAGGGATGCTGATCGGGATCACCGGGCGAAAGCATCACGGCAAGGACACCGTCGCGCAGATGTTCGTCGAGCGCGGCTACACGCAAATCCGGTTTGCCGATCCGCTGAAGAACATGCTCCGCGCGTTCTATGCGACCGTCGGCGTCCAGGTTGCCGACATCGAGGAACGCATAGAGGGCGCACTCAAGGAGATTCCCTGCGGCTGGCTCTGCGGCGAGACGCCGCGGCGCGCGATGCAGACCCTCGGCGCCGAATGGGGGCGCGTGCACATCGGCGATCGGTTCTGGGTCGACACCCTGCTGCGCCGTGCGGGCCGCGGCGCCGATGTGGTCGTCTCCGACGTGCGCTACCCAAACGAGTGCGCTGCAATCAAGTCGAGCGGCGGGCTTGTGTTTCGCGTCGACGCGGGGAAGCGCGTTCCGCAGAACGAGTTCTCAAACCATTCATCGGAAACCGAAATCGACAATCTGCCTGTCGACCGGGTCATCGATAACAACGGCAGCGCGGCTCAGCTTCGTGAAGCGATCGATCAACTTTGTCGCGATCTGTCGTGGGTTGAGTCACCGCCAATGAGCCAAGAAACGAAAGTGTCCAGCGGCATCGAGGAACGAAGCGCAGACTGTTGTTCAACCAGGTAGCGGTGCCTGTGCATTCTGCGAACAAGCGTTGAAAGTTCTGTGTTTGTTCCTAAGTCGTGCTACGTAGAAGATGTGCATCATGAGGGGGCCGGAATGTCAGTTCTGACGCTGGATTTGGGTACTCGTACAGGGTGGATGCTGAAGCAGCGCGGCGGCGCGCAAGTCCACGGCATCTGGGATCTCAAGGGCGATCGGTTCGAAGGCGGCGGCATGCGCTACCTGCGCTTCCGGCGCGAGCTGATGTCGCTGCACGAGCATTCCCCGATCAAGATGATCTTCTTCGAGGAGGTCCACCGTCACAACGGCACGGCCGCGGCGCACGTCTACGGCGGGCTCGCCGCCGAGGTGATGGCGTTCGGCGAGGAGCGCGACATTCCGTATGAGGGTGTGCCAGTCGGCACGATCAAGAAGTTCGCGACCGGAAAGGGCAACGCCGGCAAGGACATGATGATCGCGGCGTGCCGCAAGTGGGGCTTCGAAGGCGTCGTCGACGACAACGAGGCCGATGCGATATGCATCATGCAGTTGAAGCTCGAAGACCCGCTCGTGCAGCAAATTCTTGGCCTATAGCGTCGGCTTATACGACATTACGCGATACGAGATACCAGACAGAGACCGACACGCCCATGGACCTATACCCGTACCAAGTACAAGGCGCTCAGTTTCTCGCTTCGAAGGGGCGGGCGCTGCTCGCCGACGAGATGGGCCTCGGCAAGTCTGCCCAGGCGATCGCAGCGTGCGATGCGGTGTGCGGCGTCGGCGACAATGTCGAGGTGGTGTGCCCCGCGTCGGTTGTCGAGAACTGGATCCGCGAGATCGAGCGCTTCAAGAAAGGCCGCTGGACCTACGGCGTGATGTCCTACGATCGTGCGGCGCGCATGGTCGCCGCCGGCAAGATGCCGAGCAGCATTCGGGTGCTGATCCTGGATGAGGCGCACTACCTCAAGAATCACAAGGCGAAGCGCACCAAGGCGATCTTCGGCGACAAGTGCGACGGCAGCTCCGGGCTGGTGTCGCGTGCCAAACACGTCTTCTGTTTGACCGGGACGCCGACGCCGAACAACCCGTCCGAGCTGTGGCCGATCCTGCGTGCGGTGATGCCGCAGGCGATCGCCATGCAAATCCAGGGTCTTCAGAATTTCAAGCCGGACGACTTCGTTGATCTAAGTTTGTCGAACATGCACTCGCGCCCCATGGCCTACTGGCCATTCGTGCAGCGCTACTGCGTCACACGCGACAACGGTTTCGGCATTCAGATCGTGAAGGGCAAAAACCTCCCCGAGCTTAAGGCGCGCATCGCGCCGTGGGTACTGCGCCGGAAGAAGGATGAGGTGCTGAAGGACTTGCCGCCGATCCGTTTCGACGAGTTGCCTCTCAAGGGAGACCTCGGCACTTGGCAGGCAAACATCGCGTTGCATCCTGAAGCGGCGCTCGCCGTTAAGACGCTGGAAGAGAAGGGCGTTGCGGGCTTGCGCGAGATCGCGCCGCACGTCGCGCAGCTTCGCCGGGTCACGGGACTTGCGAAAGTGGGGCCGGCCGCCGAATGGATTAGCGATTGGTTCGAGAATGGCGGGGTCAAACTGGTTGTCTTTGCACACCATCGCGATGTGATTGACGCGTTGTGCAAGTCCGCAAAACCGGAGTGGCGCGCTTGCGCGCTTACTGGAAGCGACAGCGTCGAGACCCGTCAATTTATCGTTGATGACTTCCAGCGGGCGAGTGGTTCAAAGCTGTTTATCGGCCAAATCCAAGCGGCCGGCACCGGTATCACGTTGACCGCGGCGTCCGATCTTCTGTTCGTCGAATCGAGCTGGGTGCCAGCGGAGAACGAGCAGGCCGCAATGCGCATTCACCGGATCGGCCAGAAGAACGCGTGCATGGTGCGTTTCGCCACCCTGGCCGGATCGATCGACGAGAATATCCAACGTGCGGTGATGCGTAAGACCGCGGACATCGCGAAACTTTTTAACTAGCTTGTCGGCTTTAACGAAGGAGAACGACTGACAATGTCCATCACCCTCACGATCACTGAAGAGACCCCGCAGGCGGTTGCCAACGCCCTGGTCGGCATGGCGATCCCGTTCATGCGTAGCGCGGCGGCGCAGGCGCAACCTGCTCCGGCGCAGGAGAAGGTCGAGACGCCGGAGACCAAGGTGGTCGAGGGCGAGGTCATCCCGCCGACCAAGAAGCGCGAGAAGAAGGCGGACAAGAAAGCCGACGAGCCGAAGCAGACCGACATCGAGGACAAGATCACCGAGGTCAAGGACGCCCCGGCCGAGTGCAAGATCGAGGACGTCCGCGTCGCGCTCAAGGAGCTCGGCGAGAGCAAGGGGACTGATGCAGTCTTCGAGTTGCTAGGCGAGTACAAAGTGAAGAACGCGACCGAAGCGTTCAACGCCGGCAAGGGCGCCGAGATCGTCAAGAAGGCCAACGAACTGGCGGCTGCGTGATGAAGAAACTCGCGGCAGCGCTCATCGCATTGGCCATCCCGGTCGCGTGCATAGCGCTGTCGCTCTGGCTGGGAGCGGTGCGATGAGAGCGCTAGGCGGCGGCTACGCAGCGGAGAAGTGGGAGAAGGTCGACAGCTACACCGAGCGCCTCGAGGTGCCTGGCGGGTGGCTTTACCGCTACACGAAATTCTCGGTGCATCAGCCGATGTGTTTCGTGCCGACGCCCCCACCAATTTACGAAGTGACGTGGCTGCCATGACCCCCGAGGACGCTATGCAGCTCAAAGCGGGCGACACCGTGCTGGTGCGCGCCACCATCACGGTCGCGGACCCGACGCGCGGCGAGGACGTCTGCGTCGCGGTGCATCGGCCGTACGGCAAGCAGGAATTCTTTGTGGGAACGGGTGAGATTCATGGCCAAGAAGCCGCAAGCGCACGCTGATCGCGACCACGCCACGCTGAGCCCGTCGGGGGCGTCTCGATGGTTCGAGTGCCCCGGCTCGCCGGCGGCGGAAGCGCCGTTCCCGCGGACGTCCAACGTCCACGCGGATGAGGGCACCGCCGCGCACGAGCTCGGTGAGATTTGCCTCCGGAACGACTTCGACCCCGTCGAATTCCTCGGCGGCTACGTCGACATCAAGAAGGGCAAGGTCTACCGCGAGGAAGCGGCCGGCGACGTCGAGCACGACAAGGACAAGGGGCTGTTCACCGTCGATGAGGAGATGGTCGACGGCGCGTGGCTCTACGTCGAGACCGTGCGTTCCCACATCGCCGAGGGCGACGAGTACGAGTTTGAGGCCAAGCTCGACCTGACGCACATCCCGGGGATGGAGTTCGGCACCGGCGACTTCATCCGCTACCGGCCTTCGACCAAGGAACTGGTCGTCATCGATTTCAAGTACGGCCGCGGCGTCCGTGTCGACGTCAAGGAGAACGAGCAGCTCCTATGCTACGCGGAGGGCACCGCCAAGCGTTTCCACAACCGCGGGCTCGACAAGGTCAAGCTGGTCGTGGTGCAGCCGCGCTATCCGGACAAGGAGCGGGTCCGCGAGTGGACGATCGACGCGCTGGAGCTGGTCGAGTTCCGCTACACGTTGATCGACAAGGCCAACGCCACGATGGTGGAGAACCCTCCACGCATCCCCGGCGACCACTGCCGCTGGTGCAAGGCGGCCGCGAGTTGCGAGGCGCTGCGCTCGCATAGCCTGAAGGTCGCGGAGATGGAATTCAGCGACGAGCCGCCGAAGGTCGCGGACATGGACGCGGAGAAGATCGCGGACCTGATGACCAAAGCGGATGTGGTCGAGAACTGGATCAAAGCGATCAAGAACAGGGCACACGAGATTGCATCGAACGATGGCCTGCCGGGCTGGAAGCTCGTCCACTCGACGTCGCACCGCAAGTGGAAGGACGACGATGAGGCGCTGAAGTACCTCGGCGCTGTGGTCGAGCTCACCGACGAGCAGATTTACGCCGAGCCGAAGATGAAGTCGCCGGCGGCGGTCGAGAAGATCCTCGGTTCGAAGCGCAAGAAGGAAATCGAGGGGCTGATCTACAAGCCGCCAGGCAAAATCATCCTGGTGCCGGAGAGCGACCCGCGCGCTCCTGCGAAGGTCGACGCGGAAGAGGAGTTCGCCTAGTGGGACCGGTCGTCTTCGAGAAGTGGATCAAGTTCAGCCGCAAGGGCACCCGCGTGCAGTACCACGTCGGCAACCTGCACTACGATCGCGAGATGAGCCCCGCCGTCGACAAGAAGGCGATTCTGGCCATGCGTGGTCAGGAGGCCGGCCGGTTGTCGCTCGTACAGCGGCGCATCCGGGAGGGGGTTTGCAGCTACGAAGCCGTACGACGCTGAGCGCCTTGTCGGCTTTTGAGGATCGGCACGCCCGACGCCGTTGAGATCGGAGCATGGAGAGAAGGCATGAGTAACGAGAACAAGGCATACATCCACCCGAAGACCGGCAACATCGTGCTGCCGAAGGGCAAGATCCTCTGGAACTCGCTGTTTTCGCCTCGCAAGGGCAAGAAGGGGATCGAGGGCAAGTACGAATACAATCACCTGATCCCGAAGGGCGCCGACATCAAGGTTCTCCAGGAGGAGGCCCTCAACGCCGGCAAGGACAAGTTCTCGAAGGCGTTCAAGGACGCCAACGGCAAGTGGCCGCAGAGCATCAAGAGCCCGTTCAAGCGCACCGAGACCAACGACAAGCTGGTCGCGGGCCTCGAGGACGCGGGCCTGAAGGTTGAGGACTTCCCGTACTTCGTCGCGGCGCGGTCGAAGGACAAGCCCGGCGTGGTCGGCCCGAACGGCAAGTCCGAGGGCATCGATGCCGAGCAGGTTTACCCGGGGCGCTGGGCGCGCGGTTCCGTGCAGGCGTACGGCTACGACGTCGACGGCAACAAGGGCGTGTCGTTCGGGCTCATCAATGTGCAGCTCCTCGACAATGACGACGAGCTCGTGATCGGCGGCGGGCGCGTCTCGGCCGAGAGCGAGTTCGAGGCGGCCGAAGGCGCCGGCGACGACAACAAGTCGTCCGATTCGATGTTCGAGTGAGGGCATCATGATCGGACACAGAGACAGCGAAGCGTGCGGTCAGGCGGTGACGCCAAAGGCCACGCCATTCCGGTCGCTGCAAGCGGCCGGCGAGAGTGTCGCGCAACTCGTGGCGCGGTTGGAGGGCCTCAGCGAGAAGCTCGTCGGGGCCGTACCGCAAAATCCCCGCGAAGGCACCACCAAGCTCTCGCAAGGTGGCTTGCTTCCCTCGATGCAAGACGCTGCGGAGCAAACCTGCGAGATCGTGCAGCGCGGCAACGAAGCGATCGCGCGTATTGAACGGATGTTGCCGTGACAGAGCCCGGCGTAGGTCACAACAGCCGCGGCAAGGTCGCCAAGGACCAACTCAAAGCGTTCGTCGAGCGCATCGAGCGGCTGGAGGAAGAGAAGGACGGCACCGTGTCTGACATCGGTGACGTCTACAAGGAAGCCAAAGGCAACGGCTTCGACGTGAAGGCGCTGCGAGCCGCGATCGCGCTTCGGAAGAAGGAGCGCGACAGCAAGGCCCAGCTCCAGGAGCACAAGGCCATCCTCGACACCTACCTCGACGCACTGGGGATGGACTATCTCCTCTGACAACTACCCCGACACGGCGGGATTGTGCCTGCCGTGTCGGGTTCTACGAAACCAGGAGGCCGACATGGGCTACTACGAGACGATGGCGTTGAAGCGGCTGGGTTGGGTTCTGCTGATCGTGATTCTGCTTGCGACTGCGGTGAGGCATTCGTGAGTCGGGTTGCCAACTGGCTCTGGCTGTTGATCCTTGCGCGAGTGAGGCGGCCGCCGGATGTTGTTATCGGCGGATCGGAGCGGCCCTACATGCTCCGATGGCATCTCATTCCGCGCAACCGACTGTTCAACGTCTATTTGCATCACTTCCTACGCAGCGATGACGATCGCGCGCTGCATGACCATCCGTGGTGGAACGCATCGTTTCTTCTGCAAGGCAGCTACACCGAGCACACCATCGCGGCCGGCGGCGTTCACTGCCGCAAGCTCTATAACGCCGGTGACATCAAACTGCGCGGAGCGAAGTCGGCGCATCGCGTCGAGCTGACGCACGGCTCCTGCTGGTCGCTGTTCCTGACGGGGCCGTGGCTGCGGTCGTGGGGCTTTCATTGCCCGAACGGTTGGAAGCACTGGAAGGCTTTCACGAAGCCGGGCCGCCCCGGTGAAGTTGGCGAGGGATGTGGCGAGTGACCCTTCACGTCGACTTCGAAACAAGATCCACGGTCGAAATCAAGAAGACCGGTGCGTACGTCTACGCGCAGGATGCCACGACCGACATCTGGTGCCTCGCATACTCGTTCGAGGACGAGCCGGTCGAGATCTGGACGCCAGGCCAGCCGATTCCACCCCGGATCAAGCAGCACATCGAGGCCGGCGGCACGCTCACCGCACACAACGCCGCCTTCGAACGCGCGATCTGGCGCTACATCCTGACGCCGCGCTACGGCTGGCCGGAGCCGGCCGTCGAGCAGTGGCGCTGCACGATGAGCATGGCGTACGCCATGGCGCTCCCGGGCGCGCTGGAGCACGTCGGCCCGGCGCTCAACACCGGCTTCGAGAAGGACATGCAGGGCCATCGCCTCATGATGGCGATGGCGAAACCGAAGAAACCCAAAAAGGGTGAGATCGTACCCGAGTCGGGTATGCTTTGGAGAGACGCTGAAGAAGACAAGCAACGCCTCTTCTCGTACTGCCGCCAGGACGTCGAAGCCGAGCGCGCGGCGGACAAGCGCCTTGTGCGCTTGCGACCGTTCGAGCAAGACCTTTGGCATCTCGATCAACGAATCAACGATCGTGGTGTGCCGGTCGATAAGCTTCTCTGTGACCGCGCGCTGAGCATCGTCGAAGCGCATTCCAAGAAGCTCGACGCCGAGATGGCGAAGGTCACCGACTGGGAGGTGACCGCATGTACCAACGTCAACCAACTCAAGGAGTTCGTCCGCCGGCACGGCACGGCGTGTGACAGCCTCGACAAGGAGCACATCAACGAGATCCTCGCGCGCGACTGCCACCCGTCGGTTCGCCGCGCGCTGGAGCTGCGCCAGGAGGGCGGCAAGGCGAGCGTCGACAAGATCGAGGCGCTTCTCAACGGCATGTCGTCGGACGGCCGGGCGAGGGGGCTCATGCAGTTCCACGCCGCCAACACCGGCCGCTGGGGCGGGCGTCGCTTCCAGCCGCAGAACATTCTCCGGCCGGATGAGAACTTCGACATCGATGGCGCGATCGAGGTGCTGCTGAAGTACGAGCCTGCGAAGGCGATGCAGGTTCTCGACGCCATGTTCGGCGATCCGATCACCTGCATCTCCTACACGCTACGCGGCATGATTAAAGCCGAGCGCGGCAACAAAATCGTCGCGGCGGACTACAACAACATCGAGGGTGTGGTCCTCGCGTGGCTATCCGGCGAGCGCACGAAACTCGATGCGTTCCGCGCATTCTTCGCCGGCAAGGGGCCAGACCTTTATCTCGTTGCAGCATCCGGCATCTACGGCGTTCCGGTCGAGAAGATGTCCAAGAAGACGCATCCGGAGGAGCGCCAGATCGGCAAGGTGTCCGAGCTCGCGTGCGGTTACGGCGGCGGCGTCGGGGCGTTTCAGACGATGGCGCACACCTACGGCGTCAAGGTGCCCGACAGCCAGGCGGAAGAAATCAAGAGCGCATGGCGCGACAGCAATCCGAACATCGTGGACTTCTGGCACGACCTCGAAGATGCGGCGCTGCGTGCGATCGCCCACCCGGGCAGAGCGGCCGAATGTGGCCCGGTACGCTTCAAAGTGGTTGGGAGTTTCTTGTGGCTGCAACTGCCGAGCGGCCGCGCGCTCTGCTACCCGTACCCGAAAATCTGTTCCGTCCAGACGCCATGGGGCGAATGGAAGGACGCGATGACGTTCAAGACCGTCCCGAACGTCTCCAACATGCGCAAGATCGTCGACGACCCGACCAACACGTCGAAGTGGTCGCGCATCTCGACGTATGGCGGCGCGCTGTCGGAGAACGTGACGCAGGCGGTCGCGCGTGACGTGCTCGCCGAGGCCATGGTCCGGCTCGAGCGCGAAAATTACCCGGTCATCCTTACGGTGCATGACGAATCGGTGAGCGAAGTCGCCGAGAGTTACGGCTCCGCGGAAGAGTACGAACAGATCATGACCGAGCTGCCGGCGTGGGCGACGGGCCTGCCAATCGCAGCGAGCGGCTTCGAAGCGGAAAGGTATCGGAAGTGACGTTGCCTCTTACACCCGACACATTGCGCGCGGCATACGACTTTCTCAATTCGACGCCGCCGTTCAACCGATGGAATTTGCCGGACGGTGAAGACGTCATCTTCAAGGTGGTGCGCGATCGGACGTACCAAGGCTGGTATCGCAAGATCGGGAAGCGACATGCGATCGGTATTTCGCGGCATTTCATAGGGCAGACAGATCCGCTCATCCGCGTGATGGGGCATGAAATGGTCCACCTGCACGAGGAGCACGCGCGAGCGCTCGGCCGCGGCGAGCACAGCGCGGCATTCCGGAAATGGGCAGATCAGGTTTGCCGGATTCACGGCTTTGATCCCAAGCTTTTTTAATTGACAAGGGGATTTGTCGGGAGTTAAATACCGACAAGACCGACTTAGACCGACTTAGACCGACACAGAGTTTTGCATGCAGCGTCCATCCCCGATCTTGCTGCCATGCCGCCGGTCGCGGTTCTGCCAACCGCGGCCGGCACTCTTTCTGGTCTTGACTGACAAGTTTCAACTTCAACCAACGGAGAATTCGAATGCCTAAGTTCCGTAAGAAGCCAGTTGTGATCGAGGCCGTGCAGTTCGTCGCGGCCAACTTCAACCAGATCGAGGAGTTCGTTGGCGGCGACGCTGAGTTTCGCGACGGCGAACTGATCGTGGCGACCCTGGAAGGCCCCCTGCGGGCTGCGCCGAACGACTGGATCATCAAAGGCGTGAAGGGCGAGTTCTACCCGTGCAAGCCCGACATCTTTGCTGCGACCTATGAGCCCGCCTGACCGCAGTTAGCTCTAGAGCGGGAAAGGAGATCCCCATGTCTTTCGTTGTTCGAGACCCAAATCAGATCGTTATGGACGCCCTTCGAAGCGAGGTAGAGGCAAATCTGGCGCTCTGCACCGAGAGCCAGCGGGCCTTTTTTGCACGCATCTACCCTCACGGCATCCCGAAGATGACCGAGCACGAGCTGCGCAATTCAGTTGGGCTGATCGGGGCGACCATTCAGAAGAACGAACGCGCAGCGCCTATCGGCGGCTAGCGGCGTTCATACGGCGACAGCGAACTGCAATTCGAGAGAAATAGGAGACCGAAATGACCTTCACCGAAGACGAAATCGAGACGATCAAGGCCCTGCTGGAAGACTGGGGTTTTGAATACTCGCTGTCTGCTGACCGCGAAAAGGTCATAGCCCTCGCCCAACGCCTCGGTCTTGAGGCGTTGGCAAAGCGGCTGTCATGAGCGCTGCGCAGCTAGGGAATTTGGGTCGGTCGGAGGGCGAGATGGCAAGCCGGGCGCAAACGACACGCGGGGGATTGCATGAAACCCTCCAGACTCCTTCGTGTCACCAGTTAACTCGGGAGCAAGGCATGAGCGAGCAGGGCTTAATAAGCCGACACGTCTTCCCTATCGACCAAGGGCGAGTCGTTGTCGATGAGCGTTGGGATTTAGACGTTCCGGGGTGCCCTATTGTGCGGCCACCGTTTGGGACGCTCCAAAGCGGGCCTCATTTCGTGCGCCAGATCGTTATGACGCCGCGCGAATATAACGCCCGTTTCCCGAACTCGCTTAGCACTTCCGACAACGCGGACCGCAGTTAGGCCGAAAGCGACAGGACTAGCCCTTATGACGCTCGCGCCGCTTCAACTCCCGCTCTACCGCTTCCCGCAGGAAGTCGGCCTGCCCCTCGTCCTTTTCAAGGGCTTTTTCGATGCGTTTCAGCGTCCCTTCCGGGAAACGGGCGCTGGCCTGCTCGTGGTTGATCTGGGGGCGTCCTCTGGGCATGGGCACCATAATAGATGCTATCACAAATTGTTACAAGCCCCCTTTTTGTTGCTAGCATCTATTGCATCCTCCCGAATTGTTGCTATCATCAATTCATCAGAACGGGAGACGGACATGACCTACCGGGCACACATCGAAGGCTTCACCGGCCACTTCAATACCTGCGGCGAGATGCAGGTATGGGCCGAGGATTTGAACCGCCGCTACAGCCTCAAGGGCTGCGTCCTGAAGGTCTGGAAGGCTGTTTGGGTCGCGAGGGACGGCTCTGGCGCTCAGTACAACGCCATCCCGACCCGCGAAATCGTGGTGGGTGCGTGATGAGCGAGCATCACCACTGCACCGACCGCGAGTGCCCGAACGTCGGTCAACGCACGTCCCCTGGCTGTCGCTGCCACCAAACAGTCGAGCAGGTTCTGCGTCGGCAGCGCAACGAGAGCCACGCCGCCTTAAAGCTCCTCGTCGAATTGATTTCCACGGATGCTCGCTACGACGAGAGCGAGGCTCTGATGAACGCTCGCGCCATCGTAGCGCAGATCCAGTAACGCGCTTTGGTCGCCGATGAAGGTAACAAGATGAATGAACCCGAAGCCATCAAGCTCTGTGAAGACGTGATGAGCCTTGCCACGCAAGCCGCGGGCCGCAAGCTCTATCAGGTCCTCAAGTACGTTGCCGAAGAAGGTGACGCCGAGCGCACGGAACTGCGCGCAGCGCTGAATGCCCTGCTAGCCAGCCCGGCAGGGTGCGTATTCTGCGACTTTGGAAAGCTTCGCACCCCAACGAAAGACCACGACGACGATTGCGGGTTTGCGATGGCCTCAAAGCTTGTCGCTCATTCGAAGTAACCGAAAACAGGAGACCTAAATGCTTGCTCAAAACTTCAAGACGGCCGCCGATCTTGGGATCAAGGAGGTCGAGTTCGACGCACTGCAAACCGTTCTCGGGATGCTGGAACGCGGTGAACTGATTTACGGGAAGACCCCGCTCGCAAAGCAGTTCCGGCTACCCAACGAATTCAATATGGCCGTTGTGCTCGATGAGAGCGATTGCGGGTCTATTGGCTGCCTGTGCGGCTGGGCGCACATCGTGTCTGGCCGGCAAGCGTTCGCAGAGCTGATCGGGCGCTCGTGGGAGAATGAATACGAAGTGATCCAGGCCGTGCCGGCGAACCTACGGAGGCTTTTCCGCTTCGGTGCAATCGCTGGGTCGCTTTACGACATCAAGCCGGAACAAGCCGCCGTCGCTCTCAGAAGCTTCCTTACGACGGGCGAGCCGCGTTGGTCGGAAGCTGTCGCATAGGAGAGGACAATGCCGCTGCCAAGGCCAAGCGCGAAGTACGCCGGCATGGGCGCTCTGTCGTTGGCGCGTCTATCGCATCAGTTCGAGGACGAAGAGAACGATGTCGAATTTCTCGCTGTGCAAGACGCGGTGAGCGTGCTGCTGCCAGGTGAACAGGAAGCCTTCCGCAAAGCTTACATCGACATGCACAAACGGCGCTGATGCACCACATGAACGAGGTCTAGATGACCAATTCGATTTATCATTTCTCCGGCTGCCACATGAGCAGAGAATATGGAATTGCCTGGTTCAGGGTCCGCGGATACGGGCTGATGATCAAGGCCCCGTGGAACGAACCATTGTTCTCCGAACGCTACGGCTATCGCAAGTTCGTCGGTTTATTTGGCTGGCGCGTAGGCGTCTTAACCCCGAACTGAAGGTTCGCATTCGATGACACAGCGCCTGATCGGTCGAGACGAAATCTGGAAGCTATTCGTGGGTCACTACTGGGACAGCTTCGAAAAGGACCGGGATCTGATCCTTTGCCACATCGACGCGGTGTTGCAGATGACGCCACCAGTCGTTCTCGGTGAGCAAGCGAGCGATGAAAAGACTGGTGCGTGACGCGCCAGTGGTTGTCCGGTTTGTCGGTTCTTAGAAACGCGCACCACTGAATTTGCTGATTGAATCGCACCCGACAAAAGCCTACAAAGCCTAAGTAAGGCCATCCGCTTTCAGCGTCGGGTCTCAAAATTCTTTAGTTGCAGCAATCGCTTGGGTTTGTATGTCGGGTGTCTGTCAGGCGGACATTTGACGAACTGGGGCGCTAACTGGCGCGTTATTTCGTCGGGCTTGGCGGCATTTTCCACCACGCTACGGGCTTACGATCGATCCCACCGACGTTTTGTTCCCAGAACCATTTCCACCAAAGGCGACCAAGCTTGTATCGTCGATCGGGTTCGCCATCCTTTCGCTTCTTCACCGCTGCGTAGTTGGCGCTTGCACCGGGCGGCACTTTGACCTCGCCCCAATCGAACACGAGAACCTCGATTCCAAACTTGGCCATCACGCCACCTCCTCGATCGTTGAATCCGTCTTCAGATAGTCCGTCGTCGCGTGTGCGTAGGTCTTCTCGACCGTCGCGATCGTGTCGCCCAGCAGCTTCGCCACCTTGTACGGGTTCTCCCCATCCATGAGCATGTGCGACGCCCGGCTGTGGCGCAGCATGTGCGGGTGCGCCTTGATGCCGAGGTCGGCCATCAGGTCGACGAACGACGCGTAGAAGTCGCGCGGCGTGCCGAACAGGTACTCGGTCGAGCTCGTCGCCATCAGCCGCTCGACGGTCGGCCGGATCTCCGGATAAATCGGCACCTTCGGCCGGCGCTTCTTCGTCACCGGTGCGCCTGGCGGGTGCAGATCGACGTAACCGTGCTGGAGGTTCACCTGCACCTTCAGCATGCGCTCCACGGAACGGCGCCGCGCCGCCCAGTAGTACGCCAGCTTGCAGAAGTCGAGCAGTTGGCCGTCGGCCGTCGCGAACGCGTGGGCGAGCTGCTGCTTGGTCAGCCAGCCGGTCTCCTTCTTCGCTTCCGAGGGCAGCTCGACGACCGGCATCGGTGTGGGCGGCTTTGCCGTCGGGCCGATGCGCTTCCAACGCGCGGCGTGGTTCGCAGCGGCCACCAGGACCACGAGCTCGCGTCGGATGGTGGCGTCGGTGCCGACCTGCCCCTGGCGGCCGCGGCCCTTGCGGACCACGTTGGTCGCGCCTCTACGCCGGACCTCGGCGTACGCCCGCGTCATCGGGATGTCGATTTCGGAGATTGGCGTGCCGGTGAAGTACGCCTTCAGGTGCGTGATCGCAGCGCGGGCTCGGACCTTGTCGACGACGTTTGGTTGAACGTGTTGTGCGTCGTACCAGTCGAGCACCTGCTCGGTCATTACTCCAGCATTGCCGACAATGCGGGATCGGCGGGAGCCTTCGGTGATGAAGCGGGCGAAGCGATTGGTTGCCTCGACGGCATCCTTGGTCTCCATGCTCTCTCGGCGGGTGCGCCGCTGCCCGGCGTCGTACCAAAGGGCGTACCAGACGCCGTTGCTGCGTCGTTCGAGCCACGGGGTGTCTCGCTTCTGTCGGGCCATCTCGCTCGTACCTCCGCTTCGTCGAACCGCGCGTGGCCGCCCGCAGTGCGCGAGACGGGCGTCAGCTTGCCTTCGCGGACCCATCGCGTGACGGTGTCGCGTTCCACGCCGGCGATCTCGCCAACCTTGGTCGGGCCAATGAGTGCCATCATTCGTCTCGCTTGAGCATCTGGATGATCTTCAGCGCGACGTCCTGCGACACCGCCTGATTGATCTGGAGGAAGACGTTACCGTCGGCGAGACCGCGCATGCCGAGCGGCGGCATCCGTGAATCTACTGCTGCGACACCGCGCGTCGGCAAGATGTCTTCGGGTTTCTTGCCGAGCGCCTTGGCGATTGCGTTGAGCCGCACCGGCCCGGGCGCCGCCATGCCGCGCACGTACTGCGAGACGTTGTCTCGCGCGAACTTTTTGTCGGGCATGTACTTGGCGGCCGCACGAGCCAAATCCGATTGGTTCATGTTCTTTTCGACCATGAGCTTCTGGATAAGTCGGCCCATCTCGGCGAGGACCGCCTCGCGAGGCGCCCCCTCGACGAATCCCTTCGGCGGCGGGTTGATGACGTTCGCGCGTCGTCGCGCCATGGAAGTATCCCCTGTCTCGATCTGGCTTGTCATGTCGCTCTCCCATTGCCGACAAACACGACAATACCAGACAACGTCTGGTTTGCAAGGGGAAATGCAACGGCGGCTTAACTTTTTTCGTACGCTTGTCGGGAGTTTTGTCGGGTTCTAAACCGGACGCTGCAATTTCCGGCGGTGCGCCATTCGTGGCTCGAAGGCTGGATCCGGCGCACTCTCTTGTCCCCCGTCAGTTAGCGGCGCGGCGAGATTTTGCGAATTCCCGCCAAATGTCAACGGCATAACGGTTTCAGTGGGCATCGAGTTCACGGAAAAGGCGCTGGCGACGTCGGTCGCTTGAGGTTGTGGTGAACCCGACATTACCGGGGTATATGGCTGGCCGGCCGCCTTCTGCGCAAAAGATAGGCGCGCGCCCTCTGAGTTATCACCGTACCTTATGTACCGTCGCAGCGCGGCATTGGCGCCCGGGATGTCGGTCGCGGCCATGAAGCCCGACGCGTTGCGCGCCTCCGGGCCTTTCATCTCGTGGCCGATGTAATCGAGCTGGGTGTCGCGATCGAACGGGCTGGTGCCGCGGGATGCGGCGAAGTTCTGGAGGTTCTGCCAGCGGTCCAACCGCCATTGCAGGAGCCCGTGAGCCCCTTCGCCTTGATTGATGGCGCCGGGGTTGAAGTTGCTCTCCTGCTGCATGTTGCCGACGAGCGCGGCCGCCTGGTGCGGCGCCCAGCCTCGTTGCATCAGCGCAGAGTAGAGGTCGGCGACTTCAGCCACGGCCGAGCAACTTGCAAACAGTCGGTGAAGGGACCATGAGGCCGAAACGCGTCATGGCGATGGAACTGAACGACAGCATCACGCGCTGCACGGCCACTGTGATACCGACGATCTCGCCGGCCTTGTTGAACACGGGGCCGCCGCTCATGCCGGGCACCACAGTCGCGTCGATCGCCTGGATGGACGCCCAGCGCTCGTTCGGGCCGAACGCCTTGCCGGCGACAACACCGTGCGTCTGCGCGAACTCCAGATCGCCGGGATTGCCGACGGCGCGGATCGCGGTGCCGGCCTTAGCATCGCTGCAATTCAACTTCGCGGTTCCGGCGTCGTAGTCGGCGTCCACGGTCTCGAGCAAAGCAATGTCGTAGTCCTTCGCGATCCACACGACCTTGGCGTCGCTCTCGTGGCCGCTCTCGGTAATGATCTTCACCTTCTCACGGCCCTCGATGACGTGTGCGGCAGTGATCGCCAAGCCGTTACCGATCGAAACGGCCGAGCCGTGGCCGCCTTCGGTCTCGACGCGCAGGACCGATAAGTTTTGCGCAGGCTCAGCCTTGCCGGCGTACGTGAACGCGACGGCCATGATGCCGAGTGCGAAGATCGCGCAGATGACTGGCACAGCCAGTTCCTTGGCGAGCTTCTTCGCGCGGGGTCTCACTTCCAGCACCGCTTGTTGATGCCGGTCTGGTTATGCTGGCGAATGCCGGTGATGGTGCGGGCGTGGTCTTCGTTCGCCGTGTAGCTCAGCTTCCGCCAGCCGGCGCAGCGCGCTTGCTGCTCAGCAGCCTTGCTCACTTGTCCGCCAGTTGTCACGGTTGCACGGGTCGTTCCGCACGCTGTCAGGAGTGTCGCGAGCGATAGTGCGCTCAGCATTTTCACGAGCTTCATTGCCATTTTCGATCTCCTCCGCGAGGGCTGCTTCGAGGCGGGCGATCGTACGTTCGTGCTCGTCACGAATGCCCACGGTGTAAGAGGTGGTGAGCCCGACCAGGAGGCAGATCGCGCACGCGGCTGCGACCTTGGCTTTTACGCCGGGGATGTAGATGACGACTGCCAATAGCGCGAGCGTCGCGCCGCCGGAGGCGATGTATTTCCAGACGATTGGCCATGTGCCGATCAGTGAATCGAACATCAATCCTCCCGCATGCACCAAGCGATCTCACCCCACTTGGGATCGAAGCGCCGATTCTGGAGACCGCGAAGAACCTTGCCGTTCGCGCGCACGTACATGCCCATGGCGTCGCATGCGGCTTTGACGTTGCCGGCGTTGAACTCACGGGCGATGGTGCCTTTGCAGATGCGCGCGGGGCCGAGGTTGTAGCTGAACGAAAGGAGCGCGACCTGACGATGCGGCGGCATCGAGTAGTAGGTCGGGATGCACTGCGCGATCGGCTCGATATATTTCGGAAGAACCTTGGTGAACGCCTCGGCGCACTGCGCATCGGTGAACTTCATGCCGGGCTTGATCCACTTGTAGTCTGGATCCAGGTTCGTGATCCCGTGGCAAACGGTGTAGACGCCCGGCGGGTCGATGCTCTGCTGCCGGACAGTCGTGTCCATGCGGCCGCCGCTCTCCCAGTGTGGGATGAACACGGCGGCAAGCGCCATAGCGCCAGCTCCGAGGCTTCCTGCAACTTTTTGTTTGCGCGTAACGGGCATCTACTCGCTCCGGTCCTGGGCCACGAAGCGGGCGACGCCGGCGGCGATGGTGACCACGCCGGCCAGAGCCGCGAACAACCCGGCCGGGATCGGCGGCTTCACTGAAAAGGCGACGGCCACCTGAATGGCGACTTCGAGCCCCGATAGAACGAGCGACAGCGCGAGGAGCCGGACGCTCCACGCGCGTTTGAGGACAAAATCGAAGTCGTCGACCAGCTTCACGACAGGATCGCCTTCGCGGCGGTGATGAGGATCGCGAGCGTGCCGAAGGCGATCAGGCTGGTCATGGCGGCGTCTTTGAAAGTGGCCACGCTGTGCCGGCGAACGTCATCGAATAGCGTCCAGCCGATAAACGCGCCGAAAATGGCCGAGGCCAGGGCAATGAGGGTAAACATGGAACCTCCGGGACTGTCGGTCGGAAATTATCCCATAACCCGACGCAAAAGTCACGGCGCTGGCGTCATGTCAGTGAGCGCGTTCAATACTGAAGCGTCGGGTCGCCTTGCAGCCGCCACGAGTTGGCCGCGGTGCCCTGGCAGACTACTGGTCCAGCCGCGCCAAGGGTGCCGAGGGTGGTCTTTGTGTTGTAGCAATAGTTCCCGGTAGCCCTGGTGATGCCCGTTACGTCCAGATCGACTTGCACGTCAAAAGACTTCGGGTGGATCACTGGCGTTCCAGACGGGACGACGATCCAAGAGCCGGATGCCAAGGTGTTCCCCGATCCGGCAATGGTGATTGTGGGCGTCCCGCCGGTCCGCACGACACCGTTCGTTGCCGCACCAAATCGATTGCCGTTTATTGTGAGATTTATCGACGCGCTCGTGTTGATGATCGCCGTTGCGTCAATATCGCAGTCGCGAACCGAAACGGCAGGCGTTCCAGTTACCCCGGACGACACCACCAGAAAATTGTCGGCGTTTGAGCTTCTGTAGGTGACGTTCTTGATGCTGAGCAATCGGCCAACCGCGGCGGCGCTATAGTTCAAGAACCGAGTGCTGCCGCCGCTGCTTGCGGTGCGGATTTCGCAGTCCTCGACGACAAGGCTATCTATGTTTGCTCCTTGGGCGATCAGGTACGCGGCGCTGGCTGAGAGCCAATTCGCACTGTTCAAAGCCAGGCCACGCAGGATCGCTTGAACGACCGTAACGCTGCCGCCGAAGCTCACGCCGATCGCGGAATTTGTCGTTGAACTGGGATTAAAGATGTAGTCCCGAACCTGGATGCTGTTGACCGACAGTGAGAA
>Ga0181338_1000024_pt1 | contig 49169 bp, 73 predicted proteins | sample Sp13VDMM110SD_FD_122168 | JGI IMG/M metagenome (GOLD analysis project Ga0181338, IMG submission 122168) | Freshwater viral communities from Lake Michigan, USA - Sp13.VD.MM110.S.D | ecosystem: Environmental > Aquatic > Freshwater > Lake | place: USA: Michigan | collected 2013-04-23
AAACTCGGGGTGGCCACACGCGCTCGGTCATCGGGATGCTCCGTCGTCTTCACCGGCGAGCATCGTCTCGCGGCCAGACACCTCTTGGATGGTCAGGTAGCCCTTGAACGTGATGTTGACGAAGAACCGATGGTTGGCCGTCGACAAGGCCGCAGCCGAGTGGGCCTCGTTGACGTAGAGCCGCGGCTCAATCTCGGTATCGGGGTCCCAACGGGTGGCTTCACGCCAGCGCCTGAAGCCCGTGGAGCCGGCGACGAACGTCTGGCCGGGGATCTTGCCGTTGGTGATGCTGCGGCCCCGCCGACGGTCGTAGAGGTCGATCTCGAAGCACACCCGCGTGAAGTCCGTGGTCGCGGGCTCGTTGTTGTTGATGGCGAAGCCGCCCTGGACGTTGGGGACGTGAACGGCGCCGCCGCCTCGCTGCACGGCGTCGAACAGGCCTGCGCTCGGCAGGACCTCGTTGCGCTGCGCGAAGGCGAAGGCGTTGGTTTCGCACCAGTGGAAGCTGGCGTCCCGGCCCGTGATGATGTTGCTGCCCTGGGGGAGCAGGAACACGCTGGGGTTCACGTCGAAGCCGCCGATGGTGCCGTCGATGAGGTAGGTCTTGGAAAAGCACCATGGGAGCCGCTTGCCAGGGTGCTGGTCGAAGAAGCTGACGCCGTCGATGCTCTTGCCGATGTCGGAGATGCGGTTGCGGAGCACCTGGATGGCTCGACGCACGGGAAGCTCACGAAGGTCCTGGAAGATGTTGCCCACGTTGCCTCTCCGTCTACAGCGAGCTCACGGCCCGCCGGGTTTACCATATTCACTTGAGGGGACACAGCCCCGCTCCCGTGAAGGAGCGGGGCCGTGGAGCGATCACTGGGTGTCGCGCGTGATCAGGCCGTCGACCATGACCTGGATCAGCTTCCGACCATCGAACTGGTTGAGGAAGGTGAGGGGGTCGAGGTCGTTCGGGTAGGCGCCGCCGTGCGCCGCAGCGATGCGCACGAAGGGGAACCACTCGATGGCGACCGAGAAGTTCTGGCGGGCGGCGACGGGGATGTCCTTGCCCAGGCGCAAAATCGCCTGCTGCGAGGCCACGCCGTTGGTGATGATGCTGCGGCTGTTCTCGGTCGTGAAGCCCGAGGGACCACCACCGGCAGGCGCGTACCACATGGGCGCGGTGAGCATCTGCTTGGTGCCGACCTTCAGGGTGAAGGTCGCGCCGTAGGACACGAGCTGGTACAGGTCGTTGGCCTGGGCAGTCGTGGACTGGGCGTTGGTCTGGAAGTCGGGCAGCGAGGCAGCGGGGGCGCCGCTGAAGGCCGCGTCTTCCAGGGACTGGAAGTCCATGATGACCCGGACGGCCTTCAGGATGTACGTCGCGTCGGACGAGAACTGGCCAGCCTGCTCGAGGTTGGTCAGGGCACGGTTGCCGACGTTGGCGTTGCCAAACAACTGGAAGAGGTTGGGCACCGAGCTGATGCCTTCGCCACGCACGAGCGTGTCGAAGTAGGGCTGGTGGATTTTCTCGCGAAGATCACGCAGGCGGGCCATGGGGTTCTCCTTGCCGTTTTTTGAATGAGGCGGCGTCCTCGGGGTTTCGGTTACTGGGCGAACTACTCGACCAGGTCACCAAGGCGGGAAAGGGAAGGGAAAGGGGCCCGGGCGGCCGGGCCCCTGGAACGGTCAGTCGTCGAAGATGCTGCCGCTCAGGTTGCCGTCGACGGGCAGCTTGCCGTCGTGCATGGCGAGCTCGTCGCGCAGGATGTGCGCGGCGGAGGCTTCCAGGCGACGACCACGGGCACCCTCACGAGGACCGTCGTCGGTCACTTCGTTGGCGACGTACTCGCCGATGGTGCGGCCGTTGAAGATGCTGCCGACCTGGCCGTCGACGGCGACGCGCGAGCCGTCAACGTCGATGTAGCGGGTCATCGCGCCCTGGCCGATGACGTACTCGCCCATGCCGCCGATGACGTACTCACCGATGGGCAGGCCCAGCTTGGCGCCGAGGCTGATCTGAGCGCCGGGGGCGCCGACCTTCACAGCGGCCATGGTGTGGACGGCAGCGGCGCCGATGCCGCCGATGAACAGGCTGGGGGCCAGCTTGTTGACGAAGGTCGCGAGAGCACCGGGCTTGCCACCGGCCATGCGGGCGCCGACGTAGCCGAGGATGCCCAGGAGGGCCGAGACGACGGCGGGAGCGTGGACGCTGCCGACGAGGGTGTTGGTCGGCATGCGCGTGCGAGCCGCAGCAACGATCTTCGAGGAGAGGATCGCGGCGCCGGCGAGCCCGGCGATGGTCATGCCGGCCTGGGGCAGAAGGACACCCATGTCCTTGATGATGCCCATGAGGCTCGGATTGACCTTCATCAGGCCGGACGCCTTCAGCTGCTTGCGGGCGGCTGGCGACAGGCCGGTCATCTTGCCGGTCTTGCGGCTCTTGCGGCTCTTGCGGAGCGCACGGAGCTTCAGGCCGGCGGCGCGGGCGCGCATCGAGGCGATGCTCTTGCTGGCGCCCTTGGACTTCTTGGCGACGGCGCGCATGCGGTTGCGGTGCGCGGTCAGCTTGCGGACCTTCGCCGACACCTTGCGCTTGCCCTTGCGACCCTTGCGGCGACGCACGGTGTTGCCCATGCGGATCTCACGAGCCCGCTGAGCCTTGCTGACGCGAACGCTGCGCTTCTTGGAGCGCTTGGCGCCGGTCTTCTTGGCGGTGCGGCGCTTGCGGCGCTTGGGGGCAGCGACGGAGGTCGCCTTCTTGGTCCGACGCTTGGCGCCGGCCTTCTTGGCCTTCTTGGCCTTCTTGGGCTTGGACACAGTGCTCTCCTTGGTGGCGGCCGACTTGCGGCCGGGGTTCTTCCGCGCCTTGGCAGCGAGGATCTTCTTGCCGAAGGGCGTGTCGTAGAACGACTTGCCCGAGGCACTGGCCCGGCTCGCCTTGCGCTTGCTCTTGGGCTTGCTCGGGTTCTTCTTGAAGCTCCCCGAGCGGGCCATCGCGGCGAAGCGCTTGCGAGCGGCGATCTGAGCCGGCGTGGCAGCACGGCGACCGCGGCCACGGGGCTTCGAGGGGTTCACGAGAAGGAGCTGTGCGGGCAAGGGAGTCTCCCGGGCAGAGGTCTTTGGAAGCATGCACAGTGTCGTTTCACAGTGCTGCTGCGTCAAGGTGGATAGCGTTTCTCGTGTGTACGAAAAGAGCGGCCACCTGGGCCGCTCTGTATCGTTGAATGTACGGTCGAGACTCAGTGCTGCTGTCTGCTCAACACTTGAGCGATGACCGCTTCATTGCGAGCAAGCTGTTCGGTCGCCTTCACCAGCGCCTGCTCAGTAGCCTGCTGGGCCTTGGTGCTGGCGATTGCCCAACTGAGCACCTCTTTCTGCGCCACCTGCGTGGCCCTCACGAGCAGCGCGATGACGACGGCCTCGATGATCACGAGGGCCCCGAGGATGCCTCGGTCGAGGATCTGGTCGAAGGCGCCCTGGACGTGCCGAGGGCTGGGCAGCGCTTCGACGATGCCGAGGTCCGTCTGGGCGTGGGCGCCCATGGAGAAGAACAGCGCGCAGGCGAGCAGGGTGGTGGCGGCGACGAAGAGGACGTTGAGCGTTTTGTGCATGAGAGGCTCCTTCAGTTGACGATTCCTCGTTCAGTGACGTGCATCCGGCCGCCACGAACGATGATGGGTTTGCGGTGGAGAATGACGATGGCCTTCTTGTCCCTGGTGCAGAGCATCAGGGGCGGCTTCTTGAACGACAGCGTGCGAATGCCTTCGCCGTCGACGTCCATCGACAGCTCACACACCTCGGCCAGAATCGGGAACGGCATCTGCTCGTGGACGCTCTCCACCTTCAGCAGCTTCGCCGTGTTCTCGAGCTTCGTGACGTTGTCAGCGTCCTGGTGGACCTCTCCATAGACCGGCGGAGAGGAGTCGAAGTCGTGCTCGTAGTGGAAGCCGCCCTTGTCCTCCCACTTGTCGCTCCAGTAGACGATGCGCAGCGCCTTCCCGATGAGGGGGATGTCCTCGGGGAAGTTGTAGGTCATCTGCCGCACCTGGTCGGGATGCTTCTTGTGCCACATGCGATAGGCACCGAGCACGTCGGCAGCGACGTCGATGCGCTTGCTCACGAGAACAGCCCCTTGGCCTTGCTGCGCACGGCGGCCTCGGCCGAGACGCTCCTGCGCCCCAACCAGAAGACGCCGCCGACGACGACGGCAAGGCCGAGCCACGCCAGGGCGCTGGAGGGCAGGTTGCTGTCGGGGCTCTGGCCCAGGCCGGCGAGAGCGCCGCTCCGGCGGTCGGTGGCGACCACGCCGCGGGGCTTGTCGCTGACGCCCATCAGGACCGCGTCCGGCGGGAGCTGGGCAAGCAAACGCTCGGGGGCCTCGCCGCTCTTGCTGTCGCGGAAGAAGGCCGTCGGCGGCACCGCGCCGGTGCCCTGGTACTGGTTCCACCGGCGAGCGGTGTGGTCGTAGACGCTGTAGATCACGAGGGCCTCCTCAGACGGGGACGTTCTTGCGCATCGTGATGCGCCGGAGCATGCCGGGCACCGTGACGTTGGCGACGGGGTCGAGAATCGCCAGCGTGCCCGACGGCGTGATGGCGCTGCAGAAGACGTGGGAGGGCAGCGGCTCGCCGTCGAAGGCGACGAGCGAGAACACGGCCCGGTTGCCGCAGGCCATCAGCATGGCGGCGATGAGGGTGGCGATGTCGTCGCAGTCGCCGCTCCTGGTCTGGAGCAGCATGTGGGGTTCTTTGATGAACTCCACGTCATGCGGGTCTTTCATGTAGCGGATGTTTGCGTGGACCCATGCGTAGATGGCGTACACTTCGCTGGAGTAGTCGCCGGGCTCGAGGTCCTCGCAGATTTGCTCCACGAGCCTTCGCACCCTCAGGTCGCTCTTTCCCTGATGGGCGAACTTGACCATCCAGTCGACGACGTCCTGCAACGTCGGCTGCTGCACAGAGAGGGTAGGCGTGGAGCCGTTCATCTCCCCAACCTACCCTCTCACAGTGCTGCTGGGAACCGCGTGGACGGTTCAGTAAGCGTCGTGCCGTGAACCATCCGGCCAGACATAGACGGGCACAGGCCCCGTCTTGTCGACCCGCACCAGGCTCAGGTGCAGCGACACAGCCTGCCGGACATCCGGCACGATGTGCTGGCCCGCGACGACGTAGCCCTCGGCCGTTTTCTTGATCGTCCCGCAGCGCATCGCTCCCAGGACGACGGCGTGCTCACCGTTCTCCGCTGCTTCCAGTTGGATGCGCTGACGCTCCACCGCCAGGGCGGGAGATGCGCCGCTCCAGGGCACTCCTTGCCCTGTGCTGTCTTTGACCAGCAGCGTCGACCCCGCGCGAACGACGGAAAACTCCAAGGGGCGCCCCATGGTCAGGCTCCCTTCTTCGCGACCGTGATGGCCTTCGCGAGAGCTTCGATGCTCTTGGCGATGGCCGCCTGGCTCGAGGCGAGCGCTTCGGTGGCCTCGATGTTGCGCACCACGATCGGCCCCCAGGAGGCGTTGATGACGCCGAGCACGTCGAGCTTCTCTTGGTGAAACTGCGACACGGGGGGCTTCTTCTTGCGAGGTGCTGGCTTCTTCTTGGTGGCCATGGGTCAGCTTCCTTTCTTGGCGAGGGCGAGCAAGTCGCGGATGAAGTGTTGGCCCTTGATGGAGTTGAGCTCCCAGTCCATCGGGGCGGCGTCGCCGAGCGTCTCGTAGATGGTCGCCAGGGGCGCGACCTTCAGGAGGCTCACGGTGGTGATGGGGAACTTCTTGACGACGTCGATGAAGAACACCGCGGGCGTCTCGCCCTTGCGCAGCGCCTTCTCGATGTTCGCGACCAGGAGCTTCACCTGGTCCTGGATGCCTTCAGCCACGGGGAAGACATAGCCCTCCGTCGGGTTGAACTTGTCGACGATGTCGTTCTTGATCGTGGCCATCTCTGCCTCGGACGTCGGCACGGGAATGTCCATCGCTTCGACCAAGGGTGCCGGCTCCTCGGGGGATGGGGCCGCCTTCGCAGCCAGTTTCTTCAGACGCAGACGCTGCGCCGGCGTGACCTCCCCTGGGTCGAGATCGACGACGGCGACGCTGCCCGGCGTCACCTGCGGCCGAGCTGGAGGCAGCTGGGGCTGGGGCGCAGGCTGCTGCTGGAACTGCTGCACGGGCTGGCGGCTCGCCGTGAAGGCCGCGAGCAGCCCAGGCGCCATCTCCTTCACGGTGTCCGTGATCTTGTCGAACGTCGAGACGGCCCCTTCACCGCCGCCCGACGAAGGGTTGAAGATTTCGATGGCCTGCTTCATGCGCAGCATCTGCTCGATGATGTCGTCGCCCTTCTTCGAGCCCTTCGACTGCTCCGCCTGCATCAGCATCTGCTGCTTCATCAGCTCCGTCTTCTCGTTGGAGCTGTTCTGCATGAGCGCCATCATCATCTGCATCTGCTGCTGTGCCGCCGCCTGCTGTGCCGCAGCCTGAGCAGCCGCCTGGGCCGCCGTCGCCTGCGATGCCTGCTGCTGCATCTGCATCATCATCATCATCATCTGCGACATCTGCGCAGCGCCGCCGGTGCTCTCCATGCGTTCCTTCTCCGTCTGCGTGCGACGAGCCTCTTCCATGCGCTCGGCGAACTTCTGCTGCGCCTCCAGCTCACGCTGGCGGGCCGCCCGTTCCTCCGCCTGCGCCTGCTGCTGCTGGGCCATCTGCTGCTGCTGCATCTGCATGAACATGGCGCTCATGCCGTCAGGCTTCGACAGCATCGTCTGGAGCAGCTGGGCGGTGATGCCCTCGCCGCTCTTCATCGTCTTCATCATCTCGGCCTGCAGCTGGTCGGCCTTCGCCTGGAGCCGCTCGACGTCCTTGTCCCGAGAGTCGAGGACCTTCTTGACGACCTCGTTCTCCGCCGACGACTGCACGCGAGCCTGGGCGGCGGCGATGGCGGACCCGGCCGCCCCGCTCTGCACGGGCTCGCCAGCGATGTCGAACGTCCTCGACGTGACGATGCGCGTCTGGTTGTTCGGCATGCGCCGGAGGATGACAGCCTTGTAGGTGCCGCCGCCGAAGCGCTGCCGGACGTCCTCGAGGGTGATGGGCTTCTTGAACGTCGTCAGGTAGCCCGCGCACTTCCGCCCGGCCATGTCGAACTGCGGCTCCACGCGGGTGAGGTTCACCTCGTGCAGCTCGTTCTCGAAGCTCAGGCTGGCCATGTGCGACATGAAGCTGTCGAGCACGGCCATCTCGTTGGTCACGTCCTGCTGCTGACGCAGCTGGTGGACCGTCGTTGGCGAGCGCTTGGGGAGCGCAGGGATGCCGAAGGGCATCGCAGGCTCGGCCGCCGGAGGAGCCGAGGGCATGCCCAGTTCCATGTCGGGGACGTCGTCGTCGTCGGCGTCGTCGTCGTCGTCGTCCTCCTCTTCTTCTTCTTCCTCTTCCTCCTCTTCGTCGGGCTCGTCGCCGTCGTCGAGGGCGTCGAGGGCCGCGCCGAGCTCTTCGTCGTCGTCGACCTCGTCGGGAGCGGGCTTGGTGTTCTTGAGGGCGTCGGCCAGGCTGATGGGCGCGGGCCGTCGCAGGGTGTTTCGGGGCACTTGCGTCGAGGTCACGCCGTCACCTCGTCGTCTTCGTCTTCGTCGTCATCGTCGCCTTCGACGGCTTCGACGACGGCGGCCTGGTACGCCGACAGGTCAGCCAGGAGCTGATTGAAGCTCTCGGCGATGGTGGCGGGGGCCTCGGGGGCCAGGGTGCCCTGCTCGGTGAGCCAGCCCCGGTCCTGCAGCAGGACGGTGTTGAAGACCACGAGCTTGCCGATGAGGTCCTGGCCCATGACGGTCAGCTCCTCGGCGGCGTCCATCTCGTCGTCGTCGTCGTCGCCCCCGGCGCCGCCCTCGACGAGCTCACCCATCGCGGTGAAGCCCTCGTTGTACTCGCTGCGCAGCGCCTCGAGGACGGGCAGCATGGTGTTGAGGACGAAGTTGCTGAAGGCGCCCTGGGTGACGGGCTGGCCCGCCTTGGCGCCGGCCTTCACCCGCTCGTAGAAGCTGCGGGTGTCGGAGAGGAGGCTCTCCAGGGGGGTCTTTGTCTGAGGTGCTTCGGACACGGTCACTCCTTTGAGAAAAGCGCGGCAAGGCGCTGCATGACGGACGGCTTCTTGGACTTGATGACGGTGATTGCTTCCCCCTCTTGCAGGGCTTCAATCTCCTCGGGGGTGAGGGGGTTGTACTCCTCGAGGTGCTCGTCGTAGCGACGACGCGAGGCCTCGTAGAGGTTGCAGACGGTGGCCATCTCGGGGAGGCCGCCGTCCTCGGCGGTGAGCCGGACCTCCAGGCTGGGGTGCCTGATGCACTGCCGGGCCGTCTCACCCTGGCGGAGCGCCGAGGCGTTCATGACGTCGACGGGGATGATGGTGTGCCAGTAGAACTTGCACTGCCGCCCCGTCGCTTGTCCGTTGCAGAGGTAGGGCCTCCCGCGCATGAGGCTCTTTGCTTGGTCGGATTGCGTCTCGTGATATTGGATGGCCATGACTGAGCACCGTAAACACCTGACTTCCGTCGGCCAAGTTATACGGGACACCCCCCAAGAAGCCCTATCCACTGTTGGGCTTCTCGGCGAGCAAGAGGCCTCTCGGCAGAGAGTCAAGCGACTCCTCCTCCGGCATAAAAGCCTGACTGTCGTCGCAGCATTGCTGGGCATCGGCCTGAGCTCGTTGTCTCATCGCCTGCACAGACGCCCCATGCGGGCCTGGTGGCTCGCGACGAAGAAGAGCTGGATGAAGGAGCGCGCCAAACTCGCGCGACAGAGGAGCCGGGCGAAGGGACGCCTGCGGATTGCTCGCGAACACGCAGACCGGGTGCTGCTCGTGCGGCCTGTTCCATCACAATGGGACCCGAGGGACGTCCACTATCTGCTGGCGGCCCAGTATGTGACCACTGAGTATGTAGAAGCCCTCAACCGGGCCCGGTACTCTGATACACTCTACCTGTTCGACCTGACCGAAGTGGGTACAATACCAGAGGGCTGCTAGGACTGTCTCACCGTACACTAATGGCAGGCAGGCCCCTGAAACGGCTTCCGGAAGCCATGGGAGGGGCCTGTGCGGTGTATCACAGCACTGCACCGACCCTGTACTTGACCGGCTTTTGAGCGCATGCCACACTGGTCTGGCAGACAACGCAGTCCGCCGGACTACCCCGGCTCCCTGTCGGACCCTGCCAGAGCGCCCCATGGCCCGCCGTATCGTGACCCTCCACCCTGACGACATTGCCATCACCTACGGCCCCAGCCGTCTCGTGGCCCCCCGTGTGCGTGCCTTGCGCATGGCTGCCGGAGACGACGACGTCACCGTGACCCTCACCTGCACCGACCACGTCTGGGCCATCACCGACGTGGACAACGGCGACGGCCCCGCCATGGCTCCCGACGTCGTCGAGGCTGTCCGGGCTGCTGCCCTCCATGCCATCGCCCAAGAGGGCGACGAGGCTGTTGCCCTGCTGCAGCAGATGGCCGACGACGAGGCTGCCGACTATGCCGAGCACGCTGCCGCAGCCAGTGCCCGCGTCGCTGCCCGGCGCCTCGCCCGCTGAACGTCCCTCCCACGTCCCTCCTGCCCTCTGGAGTCCCGCATGACCACCTCGACCCAAGCCGTTGCCCCTGCTGCTCGCCCCCTCCACGAGGCCTACGTCGCCGCCGACGCTGCCCTCGCCGACGCTCACAAGGCCCGGCAGGCTGCGGGGGACGGCGCCGACGCTGCTGCCCTTGACGAGGCCTGCACGGCGGCTGACGTGGCTCGTGACGCCGCCTTCGCCCTGTGGCGGGACAGCGACGAGGAGCGCACCTACAACACCGCGGACCGTTACGGGTACCTCGACGTCGACTGCGCCCCCTCGGTCGTCCTCACCCAAGTCAAGGCTGTCTGGTTGGCTGCCTTTGAGGGGGAAACGTACGACGAGGACGGCGACAACGACTGTCGCGTCGTCATCACCTGCGACGACGGCTTCAAAGCCGAGCTGGCCTTCCAGATCCCTGCCCCCCGCTGAACGTCCCTCCTGCCCTCTGGAGTCCCGCATGTCCCTGCACCATCGCCTTGCCCGTGCCTTCTGCCGCCACCTCACCGACGACGTCGTCGGCGTGGGGGGCAACATGGCCGACATCGTCGCCGCCAACGCTGCCGAGACGGACAACGTGTGCCACAGCCACGACGTCGTCGACGCCAACCAGAGCATGCTTGACGCCTTCCAAGAGGTCTTCGGCTGCTCCCCCTGTTTCCCCTCGGACGGCGACCACGACGCCGCCATCGTCAACGCGGCGTGGGACCTCGCCAAGCGCCACGGGTTCGACGTGCCCGCCGTCTGCCCCGGCTGCAACGACAACGCCTGCGACCCCTGCCCCTACGGCGGTGCCCGATGACCGTCGCCACCCTGCGCCTGTCCCGCCACGCCGTCACCTGCCTCGCCCGGCTCAACGTCAACGCCGTCGACCACGTCGAGGCCCTCCGGTCCGGCGAGGTCACCCCCGAGGCCTTCCTGGCCGACCTGCTGAAGGGGGCTCGCACGCCCTCGCAGGTCGAGGGCGCCACCGACTACGCCACCGAGGTAGCCCGGGTCGCTGCCCTGCCCGTCCTGTCCTGACCCCTTTCCTCCGGAGTTTCCCATGTCCCGCACTGGCTGTTTCTGCACCTCCTTCTGCAACAAAGGGCACGCCCTCGCCGACGGCAAGCCCGTCGGGCACGAGTGCTACGTCCTGAACCCGGCGGCGCTGCAAGCCGAAGCTCGTGGCCAGCTGGACCTCTCGCTGCCCGTCCACTTCGGGGTCATTCATCGCGGGAAGAAGCCCCGCGCCGCCTGACCCTCCCTCGTGTCCCTCCCAGCCCTCAGGAGTCCCACCATGTCCGTCAACAAGTTCCCCGGCGCCTGCGACGTCTGCCACAGCACGGTCCCCGCCCACGGCGGCACCCTGCACCGCCACGGTCGCCGCTACTCCCCCCGCCACCTCGCCTGCAGTCCAGGTAGCCCAGGCGTCGTCAGCATCGTCCTGCACGGTGAGCGCGGCCCCGTCCAGCTCTCGCAGAACCGCAGGGGCCGCTGCGAGGACGCCCCCTGCTGCGGCTGCTGCACCTGCTGATCCGTCCCCTCGTGTCCCTCCCAGCCCTCAGGAGTCCCACCGTGAAACACCGCATCCACAGCTACGGCACCCTCGACACCACCGCCCAGACCTTCACGCTGACCGTCCAACGCAGCAAGCTCTGCGGCTTCGTCATCCAGGGCACGCTGCAGCACCCTCGCGTGCGCATCCTGGGTGCTCCGACGCAGGATCTGCTGCGCTCCGCGATGGTGGCGGCCTCTCTGCACACCATCAACGTCTACGCCACGGTGCCCGGCTACCGCCCTTGGTGGGTGGGCCAGCTGACGCTGACAGCGTGGTTGCCCTCCAACGAGGAGCCCGTGAAGAAGCACAAAGAGGCCCGGCCTGTCCCCGACGCGCCGAAGCACAGGACCTTCCTGTCGACGTTTCACACGCAGGGCCGGCGGGTGTGGATCGCCTTCGTCGACGACGTGCCCATGTCCCCCGAGAAGCCGAGCCGCCAGCAGGCTGTCGCGGCCCTCACGGGACGCTGCACCGACAAGGACCTCCCCGCCGCCCTGATGGGCTGGCCCGTGTGGGACGGCGACAAGGGCGTGTTTCTCGAAGGCGTCGCCGCCGTCGAGATTGACGCGCCCAATGTCCGGTATCTGCCGCAGACCGAGCCCGTCCAGGCGCCCCCTGTCACCGTCTGCCTCCGATGTCACCAGCAGACAGCTGTGCCTGAGCGCCACGAGCTCTACTGCAAGCAGACGGAGGGGCAGCTGCATCGGAACACCAAAGACGTTTGGCGCATCGACCTCGTCGACGGCAAGCCCGTCGAGGTGAAGGTCGGCACGGCCTTCGAGAGTTCCAACGGCTCCTACACCATCACCCTCGACGTCCTGCGACGTGCCCATGCAATCCGCCTGGGCCCCTGAAAGAGAGAGACAGCACCATGAAGATCCAGAAGCCCACTGTCGGCCTCGTCGTCCACTACCACGTCCTGACCCCCTCCCGACAGGGGGACCGCACGGTGGCCGTTGTCGCCGCTCTGCCTGCCATCGTCCTGGCCGACGCCGCCATGTCCGCACAGGGGCTCATCTCCCTGACCGTCCTGGGCTACGGCAGCAACTGCATGCCCTTCGGCGACGTGCATGCCGTCCCCTACAGCTCCTCAGGGCGCGAGGGTACATGGCGCTACCCTCCCCGCTGCGACGACCAGATCGAGGTCGACGACGAGTGAGCAGTCCTCCCACAACCTGACCCGCGTTGCCCCGTCTCGAGCCGGGGCATGCGGCGTGCCTGACCGCGGCTTGGCAACCGCACGAGACAAGGATCGCTCCCATGACCAGCAGCATCGGCACCGTCACCGTCGTCAAAGTCCACCTCCCCCAGCAGGTTGCCCTGAGAGAGGGCGCCCCCCGCTGGGGCACCATCGAGGTGCCCCTCGCAGAACTCCTGCCTCACCTGGTCCGCGAAGACCTCGTGTGGCTCGCTGAGCGCACCGTGATGTCCGGCGCCGTCCTCGTCGAGGACTACTCCGCCGAAGGCGTCGCCAAGGCCATCCAGACCGCACGCACCCAGGAAGCCGGCGCCCTCGCCGAGGACACCGCAAAACTCTTGGCCCTCCTCGACCCTGCCGTGGACGTCGCCGAGCGCTTCTCTACTGTCCGGTCCTATGCGCGCCCCGAGCTCCTGCGCGTGCCCGCCGTCGCCGATGCCATCGCGCGGGCCAAGGCGGACTACGTCGCCAGCATCCGTGCTCTGCTCAAGAGCGGCGGCCTCGACGCCATCCACCACGCCATGGCCATGACTTGGTATCAGCTCGACGTCCTCACCGACGCCGGACTGGACGCCGTGGAGGTCGCCCTCGCTGTCCTCGACGTCGCCTACGAGGCAGCGCTGCCTCCCGAGGTGACCTTCCAATCAGAGCCCGAGAAGCTGACGCTGGCGGCTCACAGCAAGCCGCACGAGCCCGTGTTCCACACCCGCGCCCACAGCGTGTGGCGCGTCGATCGGATGCCCCTGCTCTGTCGCAAGCTGAAGGCGCAGCACGCAGCGGCCAAAGCCCACGAGCTCACCATCAAGGCGATCAAACGTGTCGAGACGCGCGCTGTCGTCGTCGCCGTCCTCGGCACCGAGGCAGGCGAGCGCTTCGATGAAGGCGTCCTCGACCTCTCCGCCGACGGTGAGGTGGCTCTGGCTCTGGAGAAGTGGCTGGGCAAGGTCGTCAACGCCGTGACGGGGCTCCCCTGCACTGCCGACCGGAACATCCGGGGCTGGGACGGCGGCCTGCCCCCGTTCCTCGGCCCCACCACCTACCGCAACATGAAGGCGGCCAGGTCCCTGCAGCCCATGGTGCTCCCCGCCGTCCTGGCGACGCTCAAGCTGCCGCCGACGGTCAGTCACACCTGCGTCTTCGACTTCGGCGTCGGTCGCCCCGCGGGGGACGCTCCCGACAACGGTGACTCGGAGGAGGGCGGCGCGGGCGCCGACGACGACACCGTCGCTCTGCTCTACCTCGAGTGCTCGTTCACCTTGGGCGACCTCGAGGCCAACATCAACGTGCAGCTGGGCGCCCTCGCTCTCTGACCCTCCAACGGGCGCCCTCGACGAGGGCGCCCTTTCCTCCCTCGTCACAACGTCCACAGCAGGAGTCCGCTCATGTCCCGCAAGCCCGCCGCTCCCTCCCTCCCCGGCCTTGAACCCAAAGCCAAACGCACCCGCCGACCTGGTCCCGAGGCTGCTGCCCAGATGGCCCTCGACGTGCTCGTCGCCATCAAGGCAGGCGCCACCAGCGTCGACATCTCGAAGAACCTCGGGGCGTCGTTCAGCTACATCGCCGCCATCGCTGACGCGAACGGACTGCCCCGTCCACCCAGCCGTCCTGCGCCCGTCGTGGCAGCCATACCCGACACTGTCGTCAAGCGGGTCACCGTGAGCAACGTGCAGGGCAGCAAGCGCTTCTCGGTCATCCTCCCCGAGGGTTTCTTTGCGAACTGCACCCACGTCGACATCACCTTCGAGAAGGACGGCGCCGTCGTCACGCCCATCACCGTCACGACGACGGTGAGCCGTTCCTGACCGTCCACCCCCCTGCGGGCGGTGCTCGTGGCCGCCCTTCTTTTTGAGGTTCCAATGCAAAAGCTCAAGCGTTTCTGGTTCGGTGGTTTCGAGGTCTTTCTCGCCCTGGTGCTCTTCGGCGGGCGGAGCTCTCTCCCGTCCTGGGTCCAGGAGCTCCTGCTGGGGTTCTTGGCGGGCCTGTGGCTCGGCTCAGCCATCTCGAGGTTCTTCATCCAGCGCTTCTACAAGGCCCCTCCCCCGCTCACCGAAGAGCAAGTCACGCGCCTCGCCCTCGCGGAGTACCGGGCGTCGGTGGCGCAGTTCCGGCGGGAGCACGGCATCGTCCTGACCCCCTCGCAACTCGCCGACGACGCCGCAGAGCGCGACCAGGTGGGACCATGAACCTCCCCCGCACACCCTCGACACCGAACCTCCCCCGCACACCCTCGACACCGCTGACGCCCGAGCAGCTCGCCAACCAGCTCCAGCAGCGCCGCCTGACCCTGCTGTTGCGCCGGGCAGGCTGGAGAGACATCGAAAAGCTCGCCGACAAGTATGCCGTAAGCAACAACCAAGTGCTCGACACTGCCATCACCAACATGCTGGCTACTCCAGGTGCTCTGGAGGCTTTCTTCCTGCGCCCCAAGCCCTGACACTCCCCGCTTGACAGTCCACTAGACCCACTGCTACCAACCCTGAACAACCCAACGCCCGAGGACAGCTACCATGAGTGATACGACTGAGTCCCTCCCGAGCCGCGTCGCCAACCACCAAGACGCCATTGGCGCCCCTGCTCGACTGTCTGCCGCTGCGGCGGCCTTGAGCGCTGCACACCCCGAACGCGGGGACCTGTGCGCCGACCTGATGGCCTGCGCTGTCGCCGGCGAGCACCTGGCCGTGCTCGGGCCTCCGGGGACGGCCAAGTCCTTGATCGCCCGGCGCTTCGCCGCGATGTTCACGGCGTCGTACTTCGAGTACCTGCTGACGCCGTTCACGGAGCCGGCGGAGCTCTACGGCCCCGTCGACGTGGCGAGCTTCAAGTTGGGCGTGCAGCGGCGCGTGGTGACGGGGATGCTCCCCGACGTCGAGTTCGCCTTCCTCGACGAGGCCTTCAAGGGCTCGAGCGCCATCCTCAACACGATGCTCGCGCTGCTCAACGAGCGCGTGTTCCACCAGGGCGCCAAGGCCCTGCAGGTGCCCCTGCAGTCCGCTGTGCTGGCCTCCAACGAAATGCCCCCCTCCGGCACCAGCGCGCTGTGGGATCGATGCCTGGTGCGGCACACAGTGCGCTACCTGCAGCACGAGGAAAACCGCCTGCATCTGATGCTCGGCTCCCTGCCGCCGCCCCCTGCGCCGGGCATGGTCAGCCTCGACGACGTGCAGGAGGTGCGGGACCTTGCCCAGCAGGTGCTGCTCCCCGTCGACGTCGCCAAGGCTCTCAGCAAGCTCTACAACAACCTCGCCGCCAAGGGGATCATCGTGTCGGACCGCAGGCAGGTGCAGGCCATCGGTTTCCTGCGGGCCGTCGCGGCGCTGCAGGGGGACACCGAGATCGGGGACGAACACATCGGGCGCCTGTCGTCGGTGCTGTGGGAACGCCCGGAGCAGCTCAAGGAGGTGGAGAAGCTCCTCGAGCCCCTCGCTGCCTCGTGGCGCCCTCACGTCAAGCACTTCACGTCGTTGCTCGACGGCAGCCGGGCTGCCCTGCGGACGCAGCAGGCCCGCTCGACGCCTGACCTGCAGGAGTGCGCCAGCATCCTGCGGACGACGCAGGACATGCAGACGGCCATGCAGGCCCAGCTGCGCAAGCACGCCCATCGGCCCCCTGTCGCGGGCCTCTTCGAGGCGACGAAGCACCTGCTCACCGAAGTGACCACGCTGGTCAAGAAAGCCACGGGGGTGGTGTGATGGCCCAGGTCCTTCAGTTTCCAGGGGCCCGAGCGGCCCCTGCGCCGACGGAGCCCGTCCTCGACGAGGACGACTACGTCGAGCCTGCTCCCCTGCCCCCCGAGGAAGTCCTCGCGGTGCGCTACGCCGAAGTCGACACCTGGTGCCTCCAGCTCCCGTTGTCTGCCCGGTGGGCGTACCAGCGCGGCGTGCTCCTCGACTACTCGCGCACCGACAAGGACGGCGTCGCTCATCGGCTGCTGGACATCGTGCAGCTGGGCGAGCGCGTCCTGGGCGAGTGGCCGCAGATCGCCATCGAGGTGTTCTGCGTGCTCTTTGCCGACGCCAAGGACGTCACGCAGGTGGACCACCGACCGTGCCCCGACCTGGGCGCGGCCTTGTGGAACTACCTCGAATCGAGCGAGGAATGGCACGAGCTCAAGCAGGCCTGCAACGGTCGGCGGGCGCTCTCCATCGGTGCCACCACGAGCGTGCTGCGGGAGCTCTACTACGAGGTGCTGCGCCTGCAGGACCTGTCGCCGACACCCGACGCCGTGGTGCCTCCACCGCTGCCTCCGGCCTTCTTCACCGGCGAAGGTGAAGACACCGAGGGCGCCGGAGGGGACGAGGACCCGGACGGCGAAGGTGGCGAGGACGAGGACGACGACGGAGGGGAAGCAGCCGCCTATGCTGCCGCCGTCGCTGCCTCTGTCTCCCACCGTGACGGCATCCAGCGGAAGCTGCACCGGCAGACCAACGGAGCGGCGCTGCTGTTCCAGTGGCTGGCGGCCATCCTGTCCAACGTGAAGAGTCTGGCCGAAGCAGACCAGGTGCTCCGCGGGGCCCTGGACGCATTCAGCAAGGCGAGCGGCGGCTACACCCCCGGCGGCGCCACCGACCCCGTCGTCGAAGACACCATCGACCTGGAGCTGATGGCCAAGCTGCGACGGCTGCCCCAGCTCAAGGAGATGCTCGACCTCGTGGGGCGCATGCAGCGCTCGGCGAACGTCGACCCGGCCCCCGGCACCGTGCGGATTCAGCCGGACGGCATCGCCCCCGGCGCCGTGCTGCACGACCTGTTGGCGTCGGAGCACATCCTCGAGGAGGAGGCCCCCGACCTCTGGCTGCAGCGGTACCTCGACGGCGAGACGATGCACCTCACCCGCAAGGGCGAGGACCCCCTGGGTGCCGGCGACCTGCTCACCCTCGTCGACCACAGCATCTCAATGCAGGGCAAGGCCTGGACGTGGGCCAATGCTCTCGCAGGCGCCTTGATGTTGGAGGCACTCACAGCCGGTCGGCGCGCCGTCATCGCCCGGTACAGCGACATCGAACGATACGCCGACCAGGACGTGCTCTGCCTCGCCGACATCAAGCCCGCCCTCGACATCCTGTCGATGGCCCCCGACGGCGGGACCGACACAGCCCTCGCCCTGCAGAAGTGCGCGGCGAAGCTGGCGCCACCTCTGCGCGAGCCCGACATCGTGCTCATCACCGACGGCGGATGGCCTGAGCTCGACGAGATGACGATCAAGAAGATCAAGGGCCCTGACGGGCGCGGCAGACTCTTTGTCATCCTGCTCGAGCCCGCCGGCGGCAACATCGACATCCCCGCGGCCACCCAGGTGTGGTCCATTCCCTCCCTCGACCTCAAGACCACCGACGCCGTTCTCAAGGCTGTTCGCACCTGAAGGAGTTCATCATGGCCAACCAACCCCTCCCCACCTCGACGCCGTCGAGCCTGCTGCACCAGCAAACGCCGTCGCCCTTCTGGGCCGTCGTCTGCCCCGTCCCCGGGGCCACGCCGAGCAAAGCCGTGAAGGCCTCCACAATCTTCGAGGTCATCGAGAGCGCCTACCCGTCCTCACAGCAAGGCGTCGCCGACGGCGCCTGGAGCGCCAGCATGGGCCTGCGGGCCGGGCAGCAGGCCTTTCAGCTTTACGCCGAGCACTCCCCCGGCCTCGGGTACCGGCTGCTCGGCAAGGTGACCTACACCGGCGACAACACGTTCCGGTGGGAAGGCGTCGACTTCCGCCGGGACCAGGAGCAGACCGTCGCGCTCGTCGAGGCCACCGGAGGGTTTGACGCGCCCGTCATCGTCGCCGTCGACGAAGTGCTCGCCCGGCGGGCGCTGCTGGCGAAGGACTCCGGCGACTACGAGCGCATCCTGCGCCGTGTCGAGGGCGCCGGCGGCCTCGATGCCGGACCGCCCCCGGGCTGCGCGGTCTGCGACGCCCACTGGAACATGCGCCGAGGCGGCGCGCAGCCGCTGCTGCTCCAGCACCTCTGCACCGCGGGCCACGTCGCCCTCGAGCAGGGGCTGTCGGTGCAGACCCTGGAGGTGGCCGTCCTCGCGAAGAGCCGGGGCATGTCCCTGGTGCGCACCGAGGAGAAGCCGAAGGCCGCGCCGACGCCGCTGGCCGACCTGGTCGAGGCCCTCGTGCAGCGCACCGCGTTCGTCGAGAAGGCCAAGCAGGACAAGGAGCAGAAGCTGGCGGCGATGCAGTCGCTGCAGGCTGCCGCCGCCGACGTTCGCGCCCTGCTGATCGACCTGGGCGCCACGGCCCACCTGCAGCCGCTGGACCTGCTGCGGATGGCGCAGCAGCAGGTGCTGCGGGCCATCCTCCGCGAAGACCTCGACTCCGTCGACGCAAGCGGCGCCCACCTCGCCAAGAAGTCCTGACACAACACCACCGAAGGAGCAGCCACATGGCCGCACGCAAGAAAGCCACCGTCATCGAGGTCATGGAGATCCTGCTGCACAACGCAGACAGGCTCTCCCCCGTCATTGACCAGTTGTTCGACGCCCAGACCATCAGCCGCCCCGACCAGGGCGACCTCGTCGTGAGCCGCAAGACCCTGAAGGAATCCGTCGAGGCCTTCGCGAAGCTCGTCGACCCGAAACGCGGCGCGGCCTATGCCGCCAGGCTGCATGCCCCGGGGGGCACCATCTCGTGGCGACCCACCCACGCCGGCGGCCCCGTGGCCCCCTTCGTTCGCGTGAGGCTCGACCGCTACGTCGAGGCTCTCGACATCTCACCCCCCGACGAGCCGAGCCCCGGCGGCCGGAAGTACAGCGACCACCGACTGCGGTTGGAATACCTCCCCGACCGCGTCATCCTCTGGACCGACAAACTCTCCACCGACATCGAAGACTGAAAGGAGTCCCATGGCCACGAAGAAGAAGAAAGCTCAAGCGAAGCCCGAGCCGGAGCAGCTCGAAGAGAAGTTCACCCGGCAGCTGTCCGCGGCGCTCAAGCACCTCGTCAAGCTCGAGTTCGCCGACGACTCGGCCGACCTGCGTGCGGCGATGGTTGAGACGACCATGGTCACCGAGGAGGTGCTGCGCACCGTCCTGACTGGTCAGCTGGCCCTCAACCGGAAGGACCTCCTCGACGAGATGGAGGGCGACGACGACGAGGACGACGACGAGGACGACGAGGACGAGGACGACGACGAGGACGAGGACTAGCCCGTCGAACGTCCCGCGACTACGCTCGGTGCTCCAGCGCGAGCCCGCCACCTGGCGGGCTCGTTTCATTCAAGGAGCAACATGAACGACAGGGTCCGGCGAGCTCTCGACCAGGAGCAGCACTTCAGGAACATCACAGCAGCCGCAGCCGCCAACCGGATGCGCACCACCATCACCGCCGAGGACAGCGGCATCGACATCGCCCTCGTCGAGTGGCCCACCGCCCCCGGCTACGGATACGACCACGCGAAGAACACCAGCCAGCTGGCCGTCCACATCGGCGGCGCGCTGAACCTCAAGGACGCCGAGCTCAAGGTGCTTCGCACGGCGGCCTTCCTCCACGATATCGGCCGGAGGGCTCCCTGGACCGAGAGCGATCCGTCGCACGCCCAACGCTCGGCGGAGCTGGCTGACAGCATCATGCGCCGGAGTCCCTGGTGGAGCGCGTCAGCCCTGCGAGAGCAAGTGTGCAAGCTCATCGTGGCGCATGACCTCAACAATGGCCGAAAGCCGACGGACCCCCTGGCTATTGCCCTGCATGACGCCGAGTGTTTCGAGGCTTGCAGGCGCATGCATGACGGCACTGCTGGCGCCGACCTGATGGCTACTCGACGCAAGGCGTGTATCTCCGAGTGGGCACTCGACGACGGGTACCATCGGCGGTGGCGGGCGAAGTATTTGAGCTGAAAAGTTATCCCCAGCGTCATCCCCACCCAGAGTAGGGATGCTGGGGATAAGGCTTTGCAAAGCCGTTTCCAGCTGGGTGGTTTTGGGGTTCCAGCTGGGTGGTTTTGGGGATTGAGCCCAAGTGCAACCAGGTGGGAGGCCCTCCAAGGCGCCGCGAGTTTCGCGGCGCTTTTTGTTTCTGAGAAAAACCTCGAAAAACGCTCGAAAACGGGTTTATCCCCGGGGATGCCACCTAAGATTGGGGATGAAGTGGGGATGGAATCACCCTTGAAAACACGGCGTTTTTAGAATCCCCCTCAATCCCCACTGTTTTTTGGCCTCGGGCGGATGCAGATGCGCACGCCCACGCGCGTACTCATCTGTGAAACTAGAAATCTATTGGACTTTTCTAAGGGGATGACCAAAACCAAGGAAACGGCTTTGCAACGCCAACTCCCTCTGTGGCGAAGCAGAAGGCCCCTCCAAGCGCCGCAGAGGGCGACCCGTCCACCGACACGAGGTACCCCCCGATCGTGGACTGGCGGGCCGTCAGCGGGCTCCGTTTTAGGGAGTTTCCGCGGAAGCAAGAACCTCGAAAGGCGAAAAACCAGGGAGGGGTCCTATCCTTTTCGGGCAACGGAGGGGTGTCCTGTATCGGATACTGACCGCTCAAGGACCCGCCTCCCTGCGGTGTATGCTTTCGACAGGCAGGCAACCAAGGCTAGGATATGCACGTTCGCGGCCCCGTTGACGGGCTGGGAGCCTCCGGGGTACGGGTGGAGCCCAACACATCCGCGACGAGGCAGCTGAATGACCCTGTGGTTTTACGCCGGCGCGAATACGCACGGACCCGACCAAGCTGCGGCTTTCGAGGACGAAGACGCCGAGTGGCACGAGGCACTGAACGAGGTGCGTGTCGCTGGCGACAAGGCCGGCAAGGTGGCGAGCCCTGCCGTATGCGGCGCCGAGTTCGTCCCCGGGGCGACGACGAAGTTCCAGGGCCCCGAGAACCTCATCGCGGTGCATGCGCTGATTCTCGACGTCGACGACTGGTCCTCGCGGCCTCCGTTCACCGAGGAGGAGATCCGGGACATCCTGCAGGGGTATCGGTTCATTGCCTGGACGACGTGGTCGTCGACCCCCGACCTCGTCAAGTGGCGTGTGGTGGTGCCACTGCTGACGCCCATGCCGCCGGTGAAGTTCCAGGCGCTGTGGCGGAAGCTCAACGAGGTGCTCGAGAACACCATGGTGGAGCAGTCGGTGGCCGACCCGGGCCGCCTGGGCTTCTTCGGCACGGTGCAGTCGGAGACGGCGAAGGACTACTACCACTACTTCATCGCCCCTGGTGAGCGGCTCGACTGGACCCTGTTTGACCTTGAGGACTCCGACGTCGGGCTCACCCGTTCGCTAGAGCCCGCAGACCTGACGAGGTCCCCCGACTGGTCCAACGACGACGAGGCACTGCGGAGCGCCAAGCGCTACTTCGGCAAGGTGGGCGCCGACGTCGAGGTGGGCGGGCGGCACGAGACGCTGTTGCGCATCGGTTGTCGTCTCTGGTGGGACTTCGCGGCGAAAGACGGCCAGTGGGTCTACGACGTGCTCGCCCTCGTCAACAGCAACTTCCCCGAGCCGAAGGCCGACGAGGACGTCTGGGCGGAGGTGGAAGCGAGCCGGGACCGCACCCTGGGAGAGAACCGCGTCGACCAGCCGACGATGTATGGGTACGAGCGCGAGCCGATTGCGAGAGCCACGCTCACGGGCATTCAGGAGCACGCGAAGGCGCTGAAGCGGCAGGGGCGGGAAGACTCGCGGGCCAAGGGCCGCGCGCTCGACAGCATGGCGAAGGGGCACGCGTTCGCTGAGCCCGTGGAAGCCCGAGCACTCGCCTATGCAGCGGCGACGGAGCTGGCCACCATCTACGGCCGCGAGCAGCCCGACCGTTTGCTCGACCTCATGCGCCCGTCGCTCCAAGCGCAGCGCTCGAAGAGCTCGGTGCATCCGGTGCCGTCGGACGTAGAGCTCCTGACGAAGATCAGGTGGAAGCAGGCCGAGATCCGGCGCCGTCAGGATGACCGGGAGAAGGACCGCCAGGACGGCCAGCGGCGCTCCGTCTCCGAGGCCTTCGACGGGCAGCGGGACGCGCCCTACACGGCGAAGGAGTACAAGGAGTTTGAGGCCCAAGGTCACGGGGACAACCGCTGGATTCTGCAGAAGGACCGAGAGTTCTACTTCTTCGTCGGCGGCAGCTACCGCGGCCCCTATGGCGAGAAGGTCAGCGGCAACTACGCCCACGTCATGCTCGCCCCCGCGAGCGACAGGGTGTCGACGACCTACGTCAACGAGAAGGGCAAGGTTTGCCACCGAGGCATCGACGAGCTGGCGAGGGAGTACGGCACCTTCGTCAACAAGGTGGAGCACTGCCTCTACGCCTCGGGGTCCTCTTTCGAGGAGAGCGAGCGCAAGCTCGTGCTCGCCGAGCTCAAGCAGCGCAACCTTGAGCCCACGTTTGTGCCGGAGGTGGACACCTGGCTGCGGCTCTTCGCCGGCGCCCGCTACGACGACCTGCAACTGTGGCTGTCGGCCTGCGGCTCGTTCGACCGTGAGCTCTCGGCGCTCATGCTCGTCACCGAGCCCAACCAGGGCAAGAAGCTCCTCCTCGACGGCCTGTGCCGCATCTGGCAGACGGCTGGCCCGAAGACCCTGGAGAAGGCGCTGCCGACGGACATCGCCAAGTGCCCCGTGCTCCTGTGCGACGAGCGGCTGCCCTTCTACTGGCGCCAGGACGTGGCCTCTCGCATCCGAGAGATGCTCAGCGAGTCCAACCGGGCGCTGCGCCCAGGCGGGCCCGATCTGCGCGGGTTTGTGCGCCTCGTGCTCATGGGCAACAGCGCCGCGATGCTTTGGCGCAACGTCGAGGAGCTCACGCCCACCGAGCGGGCAGCGACGAAGCAGCGGCTGCTCACCATCGACACCCGCGGCAACACCGACGCCGAGGAGTACCTCGAGAAGCTCGGCTCCATGCATCGACAGTTCGTCACCCAGGACCTCATCGCCAAGCACGTCCTGTGGCTGCAGGAGACGGTGGCACTGCCTGCGGACCGCTTCGTCATCAACGATGTGCTCAGCAGTGCGCCAGTACCCGCTCTGGCAGCAGACCATCTCAGCAACCCGCTGGTCGATGAGATTGGCATGTGGTTCTACCGTGTCTTCTCGGATAGCCGCATCCCCAACAATGCGCTGATGGCCTACGAGGACGACTTGCTCGTGCATATCCCAGAGTTGCTGAAGGTGTGGTCACAGCACTCGACGGACCAGAAGAACATGGACAAGAAGAAACTCGGGCTCTTCATGGCTGCCTTCTGTAGCAGCAAGACCGAGCGGTACATCACCATGGCAAAAGGCAAACAGCAGCGGGTGCGTCTCCGGCAGTTCAAGCTGGACGCATACGAGCAGTGGCTGATAGAGCAAGGGCTGGACGTGGACGATGTCGTCCCAGGCATTCAAGAGGTCGCTCTCCGCCGGAGAGTAAAGTCGAAAGGGTGAAGGATGTTGGACTACCGATCAGCCGTGTTCGCGTTGCGCTCTCTGGTGTTGCCCCCCGCAGTGCCGTCGTCTGTGCTGCTCTACGCGCCCATCTCCGAATGGCGGAGAGGCCGGGAAGAAGGGCAGCCTCATCTGAAGCTCCAGAAGGTGTGGCGAGGCGCGTTCTATGTCCGTCGAGGGCAGATGCCCATGGCCGACTCGGCGGGGTGGAAATGGGGGAGGGCCGCCCGCCTGCAGAGCCCTTGGAGGGACAGCAGGAAGATCAAGGAAGGCTCGGACATCCACAGGTACCGCGTGTGGGATGTGAACGACTTCGCAGAAAGTCTGACAGACCTCCCTGATGCACAAAAAGTGACCGACGCCCTGGTTGACCTTCTGGTTTTCGTCGCAGAACACCGGCAAGCGCGCCTCTACATCAAAGCCGAGTTCGTCGAGCCCGGGGACATCACAGAGTGATCTTCAGCAAGCTGACCGTCGTCGTGAAGGAGGGCGTCGTCGGGCGCCCCACCAAGGAGGACCTGGTCTTCCTGTGGCACGCCGACGACGGCTCGTCGTGGGAGTACGAAGGCCCCACCGTGTCCCCGAGCGGCTACGGCAAGTTCGACGCCTGCCGTCGCAAGTGGGGCCTCTACGCCATCGACAAGATCCCGCAGAAGGAGAAGGCCGCGTCGAAGCTCGGGCTCGAAGCGCACGGCTACCTCGAGGACTGGCAGACGCTGAGCATCCCGCCCCCGCCGACGACGGTGGGCTCGAGGATGCTCGACACCGGCGTGCTGGAGCACTTTCCCCCGCCGGGCACCGCGAGGAGCGAAGAGGTCTTCGCGTTCGCGTTCTCCCCCACCGACGACGTCGACGACGCCGTCGTCTTCTGGGGGTACAAAGACGTCGAGCTGGACGCAGAGGTCCTCGACCTGAAGAGCACCGGCGACATGCGTTGGGCGAAGACCCACCAGGAGCTACTCGAGGACCCCCAAGCAATCATCTACGCTGCCGACAACATGCTTGTGACACGGCAGCATTCAGCGACATGCACTTGGGTGTACTTCACAGTCAAAGGAAAGAAGGAGTGCAGGGTTGTCTCGGTGACGATGGGCCTCGAGCACGTTGTGCTCGGCTTGTTGCGCTTCTACCCACAGGCTCTCGAGATGACTCGTATCCGTTTCGAGAACGTGTTACGGGGAGAAGACCTTCCGCAGAACGCCACCCATTGCGGGGCGTTCGGCGGGTGTGACTACATGGACATGTGCAAGGGCACATTGCGCAAAGGTTCGGTACTGTCGGCGCTTCGTCGGCAGAGCAAGCTGGAAGTCCAGCGGAAGGAGCATGAAGATATGGCAAGCGTGATGGACAAAGTCCGGAGTGTGATGGCGAAGTCGGGCAAGGAGGCCCCGCCTCCGGCGGCCTCGGTCCAGGTGAACAAGCCCCCAGCGAGGCCTCTCCCGGCCGCAGGCAAGGCTCCGCCTCCCCGTGCTGCCCCCGCAGCACCCCCGCGCCCCGCGGCACCTGCGAAGCCTGTGGCGCCGGCGAAGCCCGCGTCGAAGGCAGCCGTCGTGGCTCCTGCCAAGGGCCGCCTGGCCGCCGCAGCAGCCGCTGTGGGCACCGGGAAACCGCACACGCCCGCCCGCGGCGTGAATCCCCCCGACGCCGCCGAGCCGAGCCTGGAAGCGGACGCTGACGACCTCGAGGCCGCCGCCGAGGACGACGGCGAAGCCGGCGAGCAGGAGCCGGAGGATGTCGCCGAGCCCGAGCCGGAGCCCGAGCCCGCTCCGCAGCGAGCTGCGCCTCGTGCGCCGGCGAAGCCCGCGGTTGCTCCTGCGAAGCCCGCGCCGGCGAAGGCTGCGGCGCCCAAGCCCAAGCCCGCGCCCGCTCCGGAGCCCGAGCCCGCCGAGCCCGTCGAGGAGAAGATCCCCGGCTTCGCGTTGCTCATCGACGTGGTGCTCACCGGCATGGAAGACGCCCAGGACGGCCAGGCCCTGGTCGACGAAGCGCGCCACGCCCTCGAGAGCGAGTCGGGGCCCTACCGGTTGATCGAGTTCAACAAGGGCCCGAGCTTGCTGGCCGTCCAGCTCTCCGAGCTGCTCATGGGCGCCCAGCCCGCGGGCTGGTTCACGCTGACGTCCCAGCGCCTCGACCGTGAGGTCCTGGACGTGCTGATGCGTCACGCCTCCATCGTGGTTCAGGGTCGCTGATGCCGGTGCTGTCGTCGGTACTGCGGGGCGGGAAACACTCCGAGCTGTCGGCAGCTCGTCCCGCAGTCCGGCGGTCAGCAGAGTTCAGGCGCATCGAGGCACTCCCTCGGCGCGCGTTCGTCGACGACAACTCCCTCGCCTTGACGGAGTGGTTGAAGACGCCCCAGGGAACGATGAAGCTCAACTTCGAGCAGGGCTGGGGCCTGTCGGAGCTCTTCGAGCGGCCCGGCCTGTTGGGCCACGTCGAGGTCGGCGGCGGCAAGACGCTCCTGGCGATGCTGGCGCCGACGGTGGTGCAGCGGGCCTGGGAGGACGAGCGCCCGGGGGAGATTGTCCGGGCCTGCATGGTGGTGCCGGCGAACCTCAAGAAGCACAAGACGCTCAAGATCGACGTGCCGTTCTACGGCAAGCACTTCGACATCTACGACTGGCACGACGAGAACGTCATCAGCTACGAGCAGCTCGGCCGCGAGAGCGCCGCCGGTGAGCTTGAGCGCAAGATGTTCAACATGTTCGTCTTCGACGAGGTCCACAAGATCAAGAACCCCGGGGCCGCCGTGAGCGCCCGGGTCATCCGGTACCTGGAGAGGTACCCAAACACCGTCGTCGTCGCCCTGACGGCGTCGCTGACCAAGGAGTGCATCCGAGACTTCGGCCACATCGCCCGGCTCACCCTGGGCGACGGCAGCCCCCTCCCCATCGTCGACAGCGAGCTGTCGGACTGGGGCAAGGTGCTCGACCACGGCCTCGCCGACGGGGAGCGCATCGACGCCGGCGCCCTGAGGCGCTTCTGCACCAACGACCAGGAGCCTGTCCGCGAGGGGTTCCGTCGCCGGTTCGTCGAGACGCCCAACGTCATCGTCTCGCGCGAGTCGGACCTGGCCACGGGGCTGACGCTACTGGAGCGCCCGCTGAAGGTGCCCGCGCAGGTGGGGCAGCTGCTCGACGAGATGCGAAAGGGGCGCAGGACCCCCAGCGGCGACGTCATCCTGACCGGCCTGGAGATGCAGCGGCACTGCAAGGAGCTCGCCTGCGGCTTCTTCTACCGGTGGGTGTGGCCCGACGGCATCCCTGACTTGGAGTGGCTGGCGGCTCGCAAGGCGTGGCGGAAGTTCGTCCGCAAGTGCATCCGCAACTCGGGCGAGACATCGGTGCGCGGGCTGCTGCTCGACAGCGAGAAGCAGGTGGAGACGGCCGTCGTCGGCGGCATCATCGAGCCGGACGAGGGGCAGTGGGATGATTGGTCGGCCATCCGCGGCCGGTGCGACCCTCGGGTGCAGTCGGTGTGGGTGAGCGAGTTCATGATCGACGCCATCGAGGCGTGGATGGACGAGAGCAAGGAGCCCGGGCTCGTCTGGTGCCAGCACACGGCCATCCTCAACAAGCTGCGCAGTCGCGGCAGACGAGTGTACGGTGGAGGGCAGGACGAAGTGGTGTTTGAAACACAGACATGTGCTGTGTCTTTGGATGCTCACAAAGAAGGTAAGAACCTTCAGGCGTTCAGCCGCAACTTGTATGTCACGCCACCCATGAGCGGCCTGGCTTGGGAACAGTCCATCGGCAGAACACACAGAACAGGGCAGCAAGCATCCGAAGTGCGAGTCGAGGTGTTTCTCCACTCGATGGATATGTGGTGTGCCTTCAGAGCAGCAAGAGAGGAATCAGCGTATGTCCGAGAGATCATAGGTACAAAGCCAAAGCTCGAGCGAGCAACCATTGACATCTCGACAGAGAAAGAGGTTATTGCTCGTTCCAAACAACAACCGCCGGACCCTCTGTGGCCGGCAAAGTAGGAGAAGACCATGGGCGTCTACAGCAAGTTCAAGGCAGCGAAGGCCAGCGGCGGCAGCTTCAACTATCTGCTCGAGGGGCGTCACCAGCTCCGGCTCGAGTCGGCGAAGATCGACAAGACCCGCAAGGGCATCGAGTTCTTCGCCATGGAGTTCACCATGCTCGAGACGACGAGCGACGCAGCTGCCATGGCCGTCGGCAGCCGGGTCCACTACATGACGGCGGCTGACAAGGACCCCTACGCCGGCAACGTCAAGCAGGCCGCCGGCGCCACCTTCGACGTGACCGAGGACCAGATCGACGCGATGGAGGAGGACGAGTTCGAGGAGCTCATGGAGGCCTTCGTCGGTGCGGTCCAGGGCGGCACGGGGCGCATCATCGACGCCGACTGCGTCGAGCGCGTTTCGCAGGCGGGCAACAAGTACGTTGCCACGCGCTTCGCTGCGGCCCCCGAGGAGTTCCAGCCCTCCGTTGAAGAAGACGCGGGCTGAAGGGTGGAGCTCCTCGCCTTCGACAACGAGACGCTGCCCTTCCGCAAGGGCCTCGCGGCCCCTCCCATGGTGTGCATGGGGTGGTCGCATCTCCGCGAAGGCGAGGTGCTCGCAAAAGGGCTCATCACGAAGCGTGGTGAGTTCTTCGGCGACTTGCCCAGCAACCTGGTGGGCAAGGTGTCGTTCGCGAACGCGCTGCGGGCCTTTGCGGCCTACGCGCGCATGCTCGGGCCGGACAACTGCCGCATCGTCAACCTCAACATCGTCTACGACTTCGGCGTGCTCTGCGCCGACGACGAAGAGCTCATCGACCTCATCTTCGACCTCTACGACGAGGGCTTCATCGAGGACCCGGGGCTGCGCGAGCAGCTGCTCGACATCGCCGCGGGCTCCCTGGGCTGGTCGACGAAGCGCCGCACGGCGAAGGGGACATCCCGGCCGAAGGACTACAGCCTCGCCGAGGGCGTGCTCGAATACTTCGGCGAGGACCTCGACAAAGTCAGCTGGCGCATGGGGTACGGCAAGCTCTTGCACGTCCCGCTGGAGCAGTGGCCCCAGGGCGCCATCGACTACGGCATCGACGACTCGGTCTGGGCCGGGCTGATGTGGTTCGCCCAGCGCGACAAGGCCCTCGAGGAGGGCTCCGAAGACGGCGAGGTGCCCGACAGCCGCAACCAGGCGAAGTATCACTGGGGCCTGCACCTGACGTCGGTGTGGGGCATCCGGACGGACCCCAAGCGGGTCTTCACCTTCAAGGCGATGCTGCAGAGGACGAAGGCGACGCTGCAGCAGGTGCTCCAGCAGGTCTACGTCGACATCTACGACCCTGCCTTCGCCGAGGCCCAGGCACAGTGCGAGCACTCCTGGCGGCAGAACAAGCAGGGCCTGCGGAAGTGCCCCCACTGCGGCGCCCGCAGCGAGCCGTTCATCAGGGCCAACGGCAAGAAGGTGATGGCGTCGATCAAGTCGGCGGTGATGCAGCTGTCGAGCAGCAAGGGCGTCATCCCCGAGCTGACGAAGACGGGGCTCAAGAAGGCCAAGTCGGACGAGCTCACCGAGGAAAACCTCATCCAGTATGTGTCGACGAAGGCCGACCACATCGAGGACATGCTGAAGCTCTTCGACGTCGAGGTGCCCCAGGACATGGGCGCTGCGATGACGATGGGCCAGAAGATCCTGTCGGGCGAGCAGACGCCGGACCTCTTCGACGGTCTGACGGTGCTTGCCTGGTTCATGAACGCGGACAAGCTCCTGGGCACCTACATGCCCTGGCTCGAGCAGGGCACCAGGCTGCCCGTCAACGCGCGCTATCGCCCGCTGGTGGAGACGGGCCGGGCGAGCTGCGCCAAGCCCAACATGATGAACCTGCCGAAGGCTCCGGGGGTGCGGGAGTGCTACATCCCCCGGCCCGGGTTCCTCTTCTGCAGCGTCGACTACGAGGCCCTTGAGCTCCACACGCTCGCCCAGGTGTGCCTGACGATGCTGGGGGAATCGGCACTCGCTGAAGCCCTCAACAACGGCCTCGACCCCCATCTGCTGCTGGCGGTGGAGTGGCTCATCGGCGGCGACAAGCTGTCCTATGACGAAGCCAAGGCCATCCGGAAGGACAAGAACCACGCCCGCCACGACGAGGTCGTCAAGGCCCGCAACGTGGCCAAGGCGGCCAACTTCGGCCTGGGCGGCGGCCTCGGCGCGAAGAAGTTCGTCGACTTCTGCAAGTCGTCGGGCATCTACCTCTCCCTCGAGGACGCCCAGCACCTGAAGGAGGCGTGGTTCAAGCAGTGGCCCGAGATGCGGTTGTACTTCAAGCACATCAAGGGCTTGCTGCACATCCCCGACGACGCCGTCGAGAACGAGGACGGCGAGCTGCCCTCCTACGTCACCGTCGAGCAGGTCTTCTCCGAGCGCATCCGCGGCAAGACCCGCTACACGGCGGCGTGCAACAGCTACTTCCAGGGGCTCGCGGCCGACGGCGCCAAGCTCGCGGTCTATGAGCTCTCGAAGCAGTGCTATCGCAGCGACGGCACGCTGCGCGGCTCGCGCATGGTGGTCTTCGTCCACGACGAAACCATCCTTGAGCACCCGGTCATCTCGCGCGAGGACATGCACTTCCGCTGCTTCGAGCAGGCGCGCATCATGACCACCTGCATGGAAACCTTCACGCCGGACATCCGCTCGAAGGCCGTGCCTGCGTTGATGGACCGGTGGGACAAGAGCGCCACCGACGAGTACGACGAGGACGGCTTCATTCAGGTCTACCAGCCACGAGAGGCACACGCATGAAGCGGCACATGGAAGCAGTGACCCTGGCCGAGGCGCAGCCGGCGAACAACGGGCCCCGGCCCCCGCTGGCCGGTTGCCCGGACCAGCTGCTGACGTTCGACCCGGGCACGCACCGGTCGGGCATTTCCCTCTTCGAGGAGGGCTACCTCGTGATGGCTCGGGCGCTGGTGACGACAACGGCAGACCCTGTGGGTCTGCGCGTGAGGCAGCTGGGGCGCCTGGTGCAGCAGTTCCTCGAGGACATGGACAAGCGCAGCACGGGGCTGAAGCGCAAGGGCTTGAACAAGCGGGCCGAGGTCGTTGTCGAGTTCCCTCAGGTCTACTCCAAGGGCCCCAACGCGGGGAAGGTGAACCCGAGGGACATCAACTGGATCGCAGCGGCGGTGGGATGCTTCCTCGGGCAGCTGCCTCCGTTCGCGGCCGTTCACGACGTCACGCCCAACGACTGGAAGGGCCAGATGGACAAGGAGTCCAGCAACGCCCTGGTGCTGGAGTCCCTCTACCAGGAGGAGCTCGACGTGCTGGAGACGACGCGCAAGAAGCGGGACGGCACAATCGTTTACGACGACAACATGCTGGACGGTGCAGGGCTCGGCCTCAAGCACCTCAAGAGGATGCGATGAAACAAGAGAAGCTGCAGCGGCGTCCCCAGGTGCTGCCTCCCGAGAAGAAGGCGCCCGTGCTGCTCGACCTGGTCGACGGCATGACGCAGGCCAACTGGTACGTCGAGGTCCTCACGGACTACGACATCCCCGACGACGAAGAGGCAGCGGCGGCCAAGGTGCTCGCCCTGGCCGTCGCAAAGGAGCTCAAGAAGTGGGAGGAGCAGCGCGAGCTGGCGACGCGTGCGCTCAAGACCGAGTACGACACCCGCCGGGGCTTCTTCAACCCTGTGCTCCAGCGTCTGGAGCAGGCCAAGAAGTCCTTGAAGGGCCTCATCGGCGACTACGCCCTGCGCAAGGTGCAGGAGCAGCAGCGGCTGTTTGCGGCGGCGGCAGCGGCAGCGACGCCCACCGAGTCGATGCAGCTCATGAAGGCGGGCCGCGTGATGGTGTCGCCGGACGTCAAGGGCACCAGCACCAAGGTGGTCTGGGTCGCGGAGCTGGTTGACGAGACGCTGGTGCCGGAGGAATACCGTCGCTACGTCATCGACATGGACGCCGTGCAGGCCGCAGTGGACGCAGGCGCCCGCAGCATCGACGGCATCGAGATCAAGCAAAAGGCCTTGACCACCCTGAGGAGCTGAGATGGACCCCCTGCAGAAGACCGACCAGAACATCGCCACCCTCCAGGCGGCGCTCGTCAAGCTGCAGAAGGACATCACGCAGTCCTTGGCCGACCAGGAGCTTGAGATTCAACGTCTGCGGGATGCGCTGCGGAGCGCCGAAAGCGAGCTCGGGCAGCGGGACGAGCCGCCGGCGGGGTCTGAGTTTCCGGCGCCGGGCACCCGGTGGAGCCACAAGAACGGCAACGTCTACGAGGTGGTGATGCTCTCCAACCTCGGCTCCAGCGACGTGCAGCGCTACCCCGTCTACATCACCTACAAGGGCGCCAATGGCCTGGTGTGGACCAGGGCGCTGCACGACTGGCACCGGTCGATGACGGCGCTGCCGTCTCATGGTGTGCAGCCATGATGTGGCTGGGTCTTATCGTTGCGTGGGTCATCGGCTTCGTCGCAGGCCGAGCACCGCACGGTCCGCCGAAAGAGCACCCCGAGGCGTCTCGGTGCTGCATCGGCTGTGGTGCTCGGTTTGACCGACCGTCGCCGGGCTGTGCCTGGTGCCGAGGCAGGGCAGAGCGCTGATGCTCGTGCCCTCCGGCCGCTTCCGCGGCACCGAAGTCGTCGACGCCAACCGCAAGCACCTCGAGCCCGAGGAGCTGCGCAAGGTGTTCGCGCAGCCTTCGATGCAGTCGACGTACTGGAGCGCCTACTTCCGGCTCCAATACTACTTCGGCTGCCGCGTGTCGGAGCCGGCCATCCTGTTCCGCGAGGATGTGTCGCTGGCGACGAGCGAGGTGCTGCTCAAGCGTCTGAAGAAGCGCCAGTTCGGCACCAAGGAGGAGGAGCGGGACGGCAAGATGCGTCGCGTGAAGGACGAGTACAACAAGCTCGGCGACGGCTTCACCGAGCACGTCTACGCGCTCCCGCCTGCTCTGCTGGCGACGCTCGACACGCACCTGCGGAGCCTGAAGACGAAGAACCCCTGGCTGTTCCCCTCGTCGAAGAAGCCGCGCCGCCAGGGCGCCAACCTCGAGCGCATGACGCTCATCCGACGCAGCGGGGGCTTCAGCGCCATCTCCCGGTGGGCCGCCGAGGACGTGTTCAAGGCCGCCGCCGGCGCAGCCGGTGTGCCAGAAAACCTCCGGCACTCCCATACACTGAGGCACACCCGCGCCACGCTGTTGCTGGCCGAAGGCGCGAGTGAGGAGGACGTCAAAGACCTCCTCGGGCACTCCAACATCGCGACGACTCGCAGGTATCTAGGTGTCGCACGAGCGCTGCGGTTGCGCCTCAACACGACTGCGAAGCTGGGGCTGGGGGAAGGCTGGTAGGCCTGCTACCCTCGGGGGGTGTCACTGCTGTCCACGTTTGTGCATGCCATGTCGAAGGTCTTGCCGACCTGTGCGGTCAAAGGCTGCCCAGGGAGCGGCGTGAAGGCTTGCCCTGCCTGTTCAGGGGCTGTCTGCGGCGACCACATCTTCATGACCATCGCCTCGCCAGGGCTCAAGTGCGCCAACTGTATCGCCAAGAACGTGCAAGAGCTGCATGCCCGCCCTGGAGTGCCCCATGAAGAGCCGTGACGTCCTGGAGCCTGACTCCATCGACGGCTTCGAGGAAGCCTTCAACGCCATCGTCCAGCCGCTGGTCAACGAGACTCGCAAGGCTGCCGAGGACACGGTCGCGAGCCGTGGTGGCACCCTCGTCGAGGAGATGCTGCGTAGCAGCCAGTTCAACCGCGTCATCGTCAAGGTCGAGGAAGCGGCCAAGCGTGCCGTCACCGAGGAGGTGACCCGCAATGCGCTCGCCCTGGGCGGCCTGTCGCTCGCCTGCGGCGTCGTCGGCGGCGTCTTCTTCAAGGGCCGCACGGGCCTCGCCGTCGCCGGTGGGCTGGCCGTCGTGTCCCTCTACTTTCTGACCCGGGCGCAGAGCGCGCCACAACGCTGAGAGGCCTCCCGTGAGCTACATCGACGTGCAGGGCCCTGTGGCCGGTTGGGCAGGCTGCGGCATGTGTGGCGGCATCAACCACTCCACGCACCAGCATCGGCAGGCGCTCGCGGCCTCGCCGTCGGACGACCCCCGCACGGCGCTCATCAAGGCGGGCATCACGGTGCTCACCCAGGCGAACCAGCGAGCCAAGCAGCTCGCCGAAGCCATCGTCAAGCAGAGCACGCTGTTCAGCCGGAGCGCCACGCAGGAATGGGCCACGCGCTTCACGGCGACGGTGGAGAGCATGGTGGTCCGGGCCATCACGCCAGGCAAAGACGGCAACATGCCCTTCGAGAAGTCGCCGGGCCTCATCAAGACCATCGGGGACTTCGTGGCCTCCGAGGCGTCCGAGGTGTCCGCCATGCACACAGAGCTCCTGAGCCTGTCGGGCGGCCTGAACCAGGCTGCCGAGGCCATCGCGAAACAGGCGGTGGACTTGGCAGTGGCCGCAGCCACCGGCGCCATGAATGGCTTCCCGCCCATCAAGACCAACCCGATGGTCTACGTCGTCGGCGGCCTCGCGGGGCTGGCGCTGCTCGCCTACGTCGTGCGGGCTTTCCGCTGAAGAGCCTCTGAGGTATATCGAGCCCCATGCCCGTCAAGTATTTCGCCATCGACCACGAGAGCGCCTTGCAGGTCGTCGAAGAGCTGGTCGACGGCCTCGACGTGTGCGGGTTCCCGAAGCCCCTCGAGGCCTTCCAGAACGACGAGTCTCAGCTCTTCTCGTGGGCCCGGACCCTGGAGGATCGCGAGCCCGCCGAGGTGCTCAAGGAGTGGGCAGCGGAGATGCTCGCGCTGCAGACGAAGCTGCAGGCCTGGAACAAAGAAGACCCGTCCACCAACCTGAAGCAGGCGCTGCAGTGCCTGGCGATGGCGCTCAACGAGATGAAGGAGTGCTGCAGCACGGAGGAGGAGTGAGGGAGCCGGCCTGGCTTGAGCTCGAGGTCATCGAGGCCTACGTCGAGCTGGCTCGGGCCCTGGGCGTCTCCGAAGTTGCCCGCAGCCGCCGGGGGTTCCTGGCGCAGTATCGGGCAGCAGACGGCGACCCGGACGGGCTCCCTGACATCTGGCGCCGCCGGCGCAACGGCTTCGTCGCTCGGCACAAGGCCCAGCTCGACGACCGCGGCGAGCCGCTCTTCGTCGACGGGCTCCCGGCCCGGCGGCACCTGGCTCTCATCATGTGGGCGTACAGCCCCCGTCCGTCTCAACTGTGAGGTCCCCATGGCTCCCAAGTCCCTGACCGCCAAGCCCGTGCTCTTCGACCCCTACTCGGGGGAGGTGACGCGCATGAACCCGGTGCCTGCTCAGGCCCAGGCGGAGCTGAAGGGCGGGTCGGCCACGGGGGCGCTCAAGCAGGCGGGCGTCGGGCGAGTCAAGTGGAGCGCCGTCGTCGGCTACGTCGAGGACTGGAACGCCAAGAAGTCCAAGAGCGCCCTGGCCAAGTTCGTCAAGCACTTCCGCCTGCTGGGAGCCGCCGAGATTGCCGAGGGCAAGCCAGCCAAGGCCTCCGACCTCGAGGACGCCTTCGTCGCCAGCAACGCGAAGACCGACAAGGAGCGTGCCGAGACGTCCCGGTTGGGTGAGATCGTGGGGCTGGCTCTGTTCCCCCACTTCTACCCCAACATCCTGGCGGTGGTCCCCGACCAGTTCCTCGACGACAACGGCGTCGTCGACACGCCGATGCTGAAGAAAGAGGACGAGGGCTTCGCCCAGCTGAGTGAGCTCGGCGCCGAGGCGCGGGACTACTTCAACAGCTTCGACGGCACCACGCGCGAGCACGCTTCGGAGTTCACGGGCATCTCGCCTGCGGGGCTCTTGAACTTCTGCGTCGGCTCGTCCTCGGCCTGCCGGTCGACATGCCTCGTGCTCTCGGGGAACAACCCGGCGTCGACGCCGGCGGTGGCGAAGAAGGCCAATCTGACCCAGGCGCTGCTGACGAACCCGGCCTTGTTCGTGGCCGGGCTGTTCGTCGCCCTCGACGACTTCGCCAAGCGCCGGGCAGCCCGCAGCATCGACACGGTGGTGCGCTTCAACATGCTGTCGGACATCCCCTGGTACAGCGCCTGCCCCGAGCTCCTTGAGGAGCTGGCCAACCCGGCCCGCGGCGCCGCCCGGGTGTTCTTCTACGACTACACCAAGCTCCCCTTCTGGGAGTCGAAGGACTACGCCGCGCTCGGCTCGCGCATTGGCCTGACCCCCGCGGAGGTGCTGGACCTGACCTTCTCGTTCTCGGGCGACGAGGCCAACACCCGGCGCTGCCGCAAGGCGTTGGACCTCCGAGATGCGGCGCTCGGCTATCCCGACGGCGTGCGCATCGCGCTCGCTTTCGCGCCGGCGGACCCCAACCGCTCGGCGTCCTTCGGCAGCCGGACCACCTGGCCTGAGCTGCTCGAGGCCGGGCAGGCAGATGGCTCGGTCACGGTGCAGGGGGACCAGGTATTCATCAACCTGCCCGAGCTGGGGCGGCGCGAGCTCGTCGACGGCGACGGCAGCGACTACCGCATCGACGACCCGGGCGGTTGCATCGTCTCGTTGAACTTCAAACAGCCTTCGGTGAGCGAGGAGAGCGTGCCCGGCATCACGGCGCGCAACCGCGCGGCTCGCGAGACGTTCACGGCGAAGGTGTCGGGGGGCAAGGAGTGGTACAGCGACCACGAGCGGGCCGTGAACGCCGTCGCCGACAAGCAGGAGACGTACGACGATCTGAAGCCGGGCGCCAAGAAAGACAAGGCGCTCGTGGCCCTGCGCAAAGCAGAGGCTCGGCTGGCTGAAGTGCTGCGTCAGCGGCCCCGCAAGAACCCAGGGCGCAAGCGGGGCCTGCCCATGGCGCCCGTGACGGGGGACGCTCCCGAGGCCGTCGCCAACGGCGACCTGCGCTACACGATGTTCAAGGTGGGCAACCTGCTCATCGGGCCCCACGTCCCCACGCTGCTCAACGACTGAGCTCAATCACAAGAGCAGCAGTCGCTGGGCTCCAGGCACTCGCAGCAGACCTGCAGGGTGTGCTCGTGGTCGGGCACGAACGGCGGCGGCTGCGTGGCGTTGCGCCGGAGCTGGACGGCTTCGTCGAAGACCTCGGCGAAGAAGACGGCGAAGGGCTTGGCGAGGACGGTGGCGCCTTGAAACACGGGAGCTCCAAAAGAGTAGGCCCTCTCTTTCGAGAGGGCCCACCCCCAACACAACAACCGGAACGCGAGGTCAGACATGGACAGCGCGGAGGACAAGACCGCGAAGGCCGGAAGATAGCGGCAGGACACCCGGGCGTCAACGCGGTAGACTGACGCTGCCCCGCGGGGAGCTCTCCCCGCCCGTCGACAGCGTTGCCGACGGTATGAAAGGATCGCTCCCATGCCAGCCATTTCCGCCACCCCCCGCCAGAGCGGCAAGCGCTCTGCCACGTTCACGCTCCCCACCAGCGCCGGTGCCGACACCGTCGCCAACGCCCAGATCATCGCGGCCTGCGAACCAGGCGGCGCTCTGCACAGCCTGCTCTCGGCCACCTACGCCGACGCCGCCGCGTTCTCCGTCGCCGCCGCTGAAGCGGGCCTGTCCACCTCGGTGTCCCCCGTGGGCGCCACGGCGACCCCGTCGGTCTTCGCCTGGGCCTGCGGCGCCGGCGCCGCCCCGACCCTGGCCATGACCGCCGGCGCCATCGGCGTCGTCATCGTGAAGCTCAGCGTCTCGCACAGCCTCACGCGCTGAAGCGAGCAGTCCTCAAGAGGCCCCGTCGGCGTGACGGGGCCTCTTCCAGGAGGTAAGGCATGCCGGCAGTTCTGCCACTCGTCGGCGAAGACCTCGTCGAGTACAACAACCTCCCCGCCGTCCCCCAGTTCAACCCCCTGGGAGACATCATCAACGCCCTTGCGGCGGGGGGTGGTGCGGTCACGTCGGTTAACGGGCAGGTGGGCGTCGTCGTCCTCACCGCCGCCGACGTCGGCGCCACCACGCCAGCCGAAGCAGCAGCCGCCGCGCCCGTCCAGAGCGTCAACGGCTTCACCGGCTCGGTCGTTCTCGACGCCGGCGACGTCGGCGCCACCACTCCAGCCGAGGCAGCAGCCGCTGCCCCTGTCCAGAGCGTCAACGGCTTCATCGGCTCGGTCGTCCTCGACGCCGCCGACGTCGGTGCGGTCACAGCTGCGGAAGTCCCCGCTCTCTCGGCCGTGCTCTCGGTGAATGGCTTCACCGGCGTTGTCGTGCTCGACGCCGCCGACGTCGGAGCCACCACCCCCGCCGAAGCTGCGGCAGCCGCGCCGGTCCAGAGCGTCAACGGCCTCACGGGCTCCGTTGTGCTCGACGCCGGCGACGTCGGCGCGGCCAACTTCGCGGAAGTGTTCATCCGGACGCTGGGGGCTTGATTGTCCTGGAGAGCACCCAGACGCTGACGGTGACCCTGTCGGCAACCCCCTTGGTGGAGTGCTCCACCATTGCGTGCTTTCGAGAGCTGGGCCCCGCGTCGAGTAGCTACACGGCGGGGGCCGAGGTCGCTTCAAGCAATGGAACAACGCCAGCGCAGGTGGTGACACCCCCTGCTGCAGGTCACCGCGTAATCGACTCGCTCACGTTGAGGAACCCCGGCACCGAACGGGTGGACCTTCTGCTGGCTCTTGGCGCCGCAGGCGGCAGCACGCCCCTCTGGAGGGGTTCCTTGGCGCAGGACGAGGCAGTAGGCTATGTCGCGAGCCTGGGCTGGCAGAAGCTCGATGCGGAAGGCAGAGTCGCGTGATTGTCCTCGGAGCCACAACCCAGAGCCTGGAGATTGTCCTCGCCGGCGCCGTGACGTCGGCCGAGTGCCGCGCAGCGGCCTGCTTCCGCGAGATTGCGGCGGCCCCCGCCGAATACACGCCGCAGTCGGTGACGGCGCCCACGGCCGGCGTGACCCCCGTGACCCTGGTGGCAGCCCCCGCCGTCGGCAAGCAGCGCGTTGTCGACCTCATCACGGTCACCAACACCGACACGGCGACGGTCGAGGTCACCATCCGCATGGACGTCTCGGGCACCCCCGCCACGCTGTGGAAGGGGCCGCTGCTCGTCGGCGAGGCCATCAGCTACCTGGAGGGCGCGGGCTGGCAGAAGCTCGACGCCGACGGCGTGCCCAGCAGCGTCATCGCAGGCACCGTCGACGTCGTCGCCACAGGCGAGTTGATTGAGCAACTGGCCGCGATGCGCATTCTGCTTCAGGGCATTTCCCGGGGGGTGGGGCTGGCCATGCCTGACGCCTCCGGGCGTCTGCTCGTCAACGTGGCCACAGGTGCCGTCTCTGTGTCCGGTTCGCTGACCACGGTGAGCACCGTGACGACTGTGACGACGGTGGCCACGATGACGAACCAGACCAACATGGGCGGCTACTCGGCGGCGCCCCAGATTCCCTCGTTGATGAACATCAACGCCAACGGCCTCCGCTCTCTCATCCTGGTGACCTGATGGCGACGACAAACGGCACCCGCAAGATTCTTGACCTCAAGCGCTTTGAGTTCTGCTCTCCCGCGCCAGCCGCGACAACAGCGGGGCAGTTCATCATCTCCACGCGCCAGTACAGGCAGCAGCAGTTGCTCGTGCAGAGCGCCACCGTCGCCTACCTTTACAACCCCAACGAGGACGGCTGGGTGCAGGTGCCCTCTCCCGCTCTCACAGGGACGTTCGGCGCGGGCGCCTGCGGCACGGCAGCGGGTTGGTCGACAGGCGCGACGGCTGCTGTGGCGTCGTTGACGGCGACGGCAGGCACGACCACCAGCATCACCACCAACCAGACGCTGGCCCGGGACCTTCGCGGGTACTCAGTCGAGATCCTGGCAGGCCCAAACGCTGGCGAGACAAAGACCATCGCGAGCAACACCGTCGGCGCCAGCGCTGTCATCACCTTCACGGCGGCGTCCGGCTTGGCCTTCTCGGCGGCGACGGTCTACCGTCTCGTCACGCCCAACTTCTTCGTCTTGAGCGCCGGTGTGCTCGCCGCCAACGCCTTCAAGCGGTATGACTTCGCGACCAACACTTGGGTCGCGCTCTCCATCACAGGGCTTCCAGCGACGGTGAGCGTGGACAGCAGACTCGTGGCCACGCCTTCGATGGTCAACGGCGCGGACAACAACTTCGCGACGGGCACGGCGACAGCGGGCGGCGCATCGACCCTGACGAACGCCGCGAAGACTTGGACGATCAATCAGTGGACCAACTACCAGGTGCGCATCGTGTCGGGCACCGGCGCGGGGCAGATCCGCACCATCGCCTCCAACACAGGCACCGTGCTGACGACGAGTGCCGCGTGGACGACGGCTCCTGACGCCACCAGTGTCTACCACATCGAAGGCAACGACGACTTCCTGTACTACATGGGCAGCAACGTGGTGACGTTGTTCCGCTACTCCATCTCGGCCAACACCTGGACGACGCTGGCCCCTGGTGTGGCGCGCGCTGCAGCCCCCGGCGCAGGCATGGGCTGCGCGTGGGTCTGGGGCGTCACGGCGACTGATTGGACGAACGAGAGCGCCATCCTGAACGGCCGCTACCTCTACTGTTTCCGAGGCGCTGCCGGTGCCGTGCTGGACCGTTATGACATCGCGGCCAATGCGTGGGCTGTGGTGTCCTACGCCCCGGGGACCGAGGTCTTCGGCGCGGGCACCAAGTACGCCTATGCTGGCGACTACCTCTACATGCAGAAGGACGCCACCGGCCGGTGGTTCCGGTTCTCCTTCGCCGAGCAGTGCATGGATGGCTGGAGCACCATGCTTTACATCCAAGGCGCAGCAGTGGTGGGGGACACGGCTTTCGACGTCACCTACGACGACGGTGCGACGTCTATCACCTATGCGTACATGCTCCTCAACACGAGCAACATCCTGCTCAGACAGATGGTGATCTGATGACCATTGCCCAACTCATCGAGATGGCCAAAGCCCGTCTCGCCACCCTCAGTCAGCTTCGAGAGTCAGCGGTTCGCGTGGGTGATGTGCAGCAGGTGCTGCAAGCCGACTGCGACCTCGCCGAAACGCAGAAGACGCTGGACCAACTCCAGTCGTTGCCCCAAAATACCCCCAGCCAGGAGTGAGAACATGAGCCGCCGCAATCCAAGCACCCCCGCCGTCGAAGGCGACCCCGCCGTCGAGGAAACCCCCGCCGCCGAGGGCGCTGTCGTCGAAGCGAGCGAAACCCCCGCCGAGGACACCCTCGAAGTCCCTGCTGCCGAGAGCGCCGAAGTCGTTGGCGTCGGCGTCACCACCACGCCCGTCGAGCCCGACTTCACGTCGCAGCTCTTCGTGCCCGTCGAAGAGGCCGTGGCGATGCGCAAGCAGATCGTCGAGCTTGAGGAGCTGGTTGCCAAGCTCCGCACGGCGGCTGCCGTCGTCGAGGAGCAGCGCGGGGTCGAGAAGGCCGTCGTCGCCGCCGACAAGGAGCGCACCGAGAGCGAGCACCTGCGCTTGCTCGAGGAGAATGCCGGGCTGCATGTGCAGCTCAGCGGCGCCATCAACGATGCGTCCTTCGCCAACGCCCAGGTCACGCTCTACCACAAGCAGGTGGTCAGCTGGCGCGAGGCCCTCAAGTCCTTGGCGCCCCTGGTCGCCTATGTCGAGGGCAAGGGCGCGCACATCAAGGACGAGGGCGTGATCATGCGCCTCGGCGATGCCTACATCACGTTCGGGGACCTCCGCTCGTGGGCGGGAGTCTTCAAGACCTGAAGGCAGTCGCAGAAGGGCCCCTCTGGCTTGCGCTGGAGGGGCCCTTTTCTTTTCAAGTCACTCGGCCGGGCCCGCCGCCCCACCCGTCTTTTGCGCCGAAGGGGCTCTGCCTCCAGCGCGTCTCCTCGTCGCCGCCGCCGCCCTCATCCCCGTCCATGTCGATGCCCTGGCCGTGCCCTTTGCCGTCGCCATTCTCCCAGAAGCCGAAGACGCCGTCGCCGTCGCTGTAGCCCGCGGAGAAGTCGTCGCCGCTTTCGGAGCTCCTCATACCCAGCCCCGGGGGCCGTCGCCAACGCCGAAGCCGTCGCCAGCCCCTTCGGCAGGCCCGTCTCCGCCCCATTCCAGCCCAATCAAGGCACCCTGGCCGTAGCCGTCGCCCTGGCCCGTGCCGACAGGGCCGCAACCGTAGGCGTCGGCGCCGCCTCGAGGAGCGCCCTCGCCGCCGCAGCCGGGGGCGTCGCCTGATGGATCACTGCGCATGGTCATGCCCAGCTCGAGGGGCCGTTGCCGCTTAGGTGTTCGGAGGAGTTGCCGTCGCCGTTGACCAGACCGCCGCCTCGCCCGTTGCCGTTGCCGTCAGGGAGCTCCGCGCCACCGCCGGCGCCCGTGTCGTCGTAGGCGCCCCAGCCGTCTCCCTCTTCGTCCTGCTGGCATCGGTCGCCGTCGTCGCTGCTGCGCATGCTCGTGCTCCTGTCAGGCCCAGCGTGTGGGGCCATCACCGCCAGAGGCGAAGGACTGGTCGATAAGTTGGCCGCCGCCGTCGCCGTCGTGGCCGTCGAGGCCGGGGTAGTCGATCATGACCTCGTCATCGCCGCCGTCGCCGTCTTCGTCACCATCCCCGCTGAAGCCTTCACCGTTGTCGAAGCTGCGCATGGTCGGTCACCTCTTCAGCAAGAACATGGCGTAGGAGACGGCGAGCCGCTGCGTCGCCTGCCAGGTGGACAAGCCGAAGGCGCTGATGTCGCCGAGGCCCGGGGCCTCGCAGTGGGGGCAGAACACGTCGTTGCGGATGGTGACGGGCTCCTCGACCACCTCGGCAGTCATGCCCGGAATCACGCGCAGGCGCCGGAGGTAGTGGCAGTGCGAGCCTCGTGGAGGAGGCTGGCGGGTCCACCAGTCGCGGGACAGGCCGGCGCTCATCAGTAGTGCCCCAAAGCCTCTGCGTCTGCTGCGTCGAGCATCTGCTTCAGCAAGTCGGCGTCTATCTCCACGCTCTTGTCGTCGAGGGTGACCCGGATGGTCCGTTGCGGTTGCGTCATCGAGCCGTAGCAGTTGACGCCTTCCAGGCGGAGTCTTTGGTCGGTCTGACTCATGCGTTTTCCTGCGGGCCGTCAGCCGCGTAGACGCCGAGCACCAGGGCGACGGGGATCACCGAGGTGCATTCGTGGTCGCGCTCGTCGGGGCCCTCGCGCGGGTCGGTGTAGACGAGGGAGTAGCGGACCTCGAGGTGGTTGTGAGCCTTGTGCTTCTCGACGAGGGCGAAGATGTCCTGGCCGATGAACGCCTTGCGAGGGTCCGTCACGGCCAACATGCGGTCGAGCTCGCCGTCGGTGGGGAACTGGAAGCGCACGACGCTGCCGACGTCGGGCAACGGCGCCGGCGGCACAGGTTCTCCCTCTGGCTCGGGGAGCAGCTGCTCCTCCAGCGACTCAGCAAGCGCTGCTCGGTCGGCCCTGTCGGCGTCGTTCTCGGCGGCCTGGGCGAGAGCCTCTTCGACGGCTTCCTCTTCGCCAGGCTCGGGCTCGGGCTCGGGCTCGGGCTCGGGCTCGGGGTCGGGCCAGGTGCGGTGGGGGGCCATCCGGTCCTCGAAGCCGCTGCCGTCGATGGGAGGCAGGGCCGCCTTCTGGGCGGGGGACAGCTGCGGCAGCTTCTTGGAGCGCGCCAGCTTCGCCGGGCGGGCGGGCGTGTCGTCGGCAGGCTCGAGAGGCGGGACAGAGCCCGCGTCGGTGTCCTGGGGCACCACGGGGGCCTTCTTGGCCTTCTTGGGCTTGGTGACCACAGGGTCCGCCGCGGGCGCCTCAACAGCTGCGTCGGTCTTCTTCTTCTTGAGCATATCCATGAGGGACGGCACGGCGGACTCCTGTGTGTTGGTCAGGTCAGGCGAGGATGCTGGAGACTTTGCGGATGCCCACGATCATGATCTTGGGAATCTGTTCGGTGACCCGGGGCTGCCCCGAGACGGCCTCGTGCATGAGCACGACGGAGAGGCCGTTGTCGTCTTGGATGGTCCCGGTGATGCCGGGGAACTGCAGCCCCTCCTTGGTCATGGTGGGCACGTTCAACTTGACCTCCACCTTGACGTTCATCAAGAGGGGCGAGACGGGCCAGGAGTGGTCGCTGGGGTGCTGGGGCTTGTCAGACATGGGAGCTGCTCACTTCGGTTTGACGTCTTTGGGCCACCAGCGCCGAATGCGCCGGGGACGAGGGACGACGATGCACAAGTCATCTGGTTTGGGGGTGCCGTCAAGGCAGTATTTGCAGGCCTTGCGGCGGGGACGGAATGCAGCCAAGGGGAGCCGCTGCTTGCACAGTCGGCACACCTGGGCGAAGGCGTGACCCTTGGCGGTCACTTTGGGTCCACCTGCAGCTGGGGCACCTTGCGGAACTCTTTCTGCAGGCGAGGGATGGTCAGGAGCCGCGACGCGCCGGCGGGCAAGACCTTGACGAGCACCCGGTCCTGCGGCCTGAGCTCCTCGACGACGACGAGGTAGTCGTTCGCCCCGTAGTGCTGATAGACCTCGCCGACGGCGGGGACGACGTTCTTCTTGATGCTCATCGGAGGTTCTTCCAGCGCTGGGTGGGCTTGCGTGAGGTGGCACGAGGCGCAGCGGGCGGCTCCGCCGTCGGCAAGCCCAGGCCCGCCTTCTGGATGAGCGAGCTCACCAGCGCCACGCCGACGAGGACGAGCCCGCCGGTGAAGGGGTCCATCCCCTGGCTCGGCGCCGCCGGAGGGGCCCGAGGGGGCTCAGGCGCCGGCGCAGAGCGTCCGCGGGGGCGCTGCTCGGGTGGGAGGACTTCGTCGGGGGTGAGGGGCTTGCTCAAGGTGTCTCCTGCTTCGCGTGGTGGGTCCGGCCAAGGTATTCTTCCATGTAGGGCACCCGGACGTCGAGTCCTTCCAGCGTGCGCCACTGCTTCCAAAACTCCATCAAAAACATTTTGACCATGTAGCGCACTGCTGCGGCGTGTCGATGGGCGTCGCTGCGGCCCCAGGGGGCGTTCACGCCCTTGCCTGCGCAGTTGCTGCAGGGCTGGTCGTCGTAGACCTTGGCCCCCTCGCAGAGCATGCAGACGGGCACGATGGTGTTCTGCTTGCGGACCTTGTAGTCGTCGTAGAACTTGCGCCAGGGGCTGCCACACTTGATGAAGCTGCCGCCGAGGACGGCGATCATCTTGGACTTGAGCCAGGGGTTGTAGGTGGTCTTCTTGCCCTTCTCGCGCCGGGCGGCGTGGCCGCCGACGACGTCGAGGCCGCACCACTTCCAGACCGACGACACCGTCGACGCCTTGTGGACGTCGATGTAGGCGATGAGCACGCCGGCCATGGTGGGCCCGCAGCCCTTCTGGGCCCGCAGCCACTCGTAGATGGGGAAGGGCCTGCAGAGGCGGTCGACCTCTTTGAAGGCGTCGTCCTCGAGGAGCTCCAGCGAGGTGGAGGCGTACTTGGTGAACTGCCTCTGCTCGGTGTTGAGCTGCACCTCGGCGCCGGGGGCCTGAGGGCCTGCGCGGTTGCCCTGCTGCACGCGAGTCTTCTGGAGCTGGTAGGCGAAGACGACGGCCTCCTTGAGGGTCGCCTTGGGGTCGGCCGGGTCAATCGGTGGGGGCTGCTCTTCGCCGTCGACGGCGGCGGCTTCGGTGCGCTGGGCGAGCACCCAGTGGGCACGGCAGCGGGTGCAGAGGGACTCGGGGTTGAAGCCCGCGTGGGCGGGGTGCTCCGGCGAGTCTGGCTGGATGGTCGAGGTGGGTGCCGAGAGGGAGATGCGCCCCTTGCAGAGGGGGCGACCCTTGTCGCTGGCGAGAATATGGCCTGCTCGGACGTAGAGGACTGGCTGGTCGGTCATGGGCGCCTCGTGGGTTGTGTACACTCCACATACCCCACCCTGCCCCTGCAGTGCAACTCGAAAGTCAGCAAGGGCTCAGGTGTCCGTCTACTGGCATGAAGCGCATTAGACCCCCACAGACAGCCAAGGCAGCCAAGGCAGCGGGCCTGGACTTCGTCTACTTCGAGATCCGCCCCACCGACCTGCTCACCCGCCGGGAGGGTGACACCTGGTGGGCCTACACCGTGATCGAGGGCCCTCGGGGGCTTCGCGTGGAAGGCCTCGTGGCCCGCGGCGCCACCGAGGCGGAGGCCCTGGCTGCAGCACAGGGCAAGGACTGGCGCAACGGCTGCTCCATCAAGTTCAGAGCGTTGCCGAAGGCCTGAAACGAAAACAGCCCCCTTGCGGAGGCTGCTCTCAACCCGTGGGAAGCGCTCAAGCGTCTTCGGGGATGTCGTCGTCGGCGTCTTCGAGGTCCACGTCGTCGGCGTCAGGCGCGGCCTTGGCGGGGACGACGTGGATGGCGCCGTGGGCGAAGTCGACGACGACCTCCTCGCCCTTGGCCAGGTGCAGGCTGGTGACCGGCAGGCGCAGGAACGGCGAGCCGTCCGAGAGCTGCTGGATCTTGTAGCGGCGCTTGTCCCCCTCGACGGGAGGCAGGCGGCCACGGTTGGGCACCAGCGACAGGCCGCGGCTCTCGATGTGGACGTCGAGGGCCTTGACCGGGGCCTGGTTGCCTGCCCAGGGGCTGTCGGGCTGGGCGACGGCGAAGTCGATGAGCTCCTTCAGCTTCTTGAGCACGGGCAGCGACGGCTTGTACTCGGCGAGGGCGGCCTTGAAGGCCTCCAACCCGCTCAGGGACAGCGTGCTGATGAGCTGGCTGGAGTTGACCGCCGGCGTGGGAGCAGGCTTGGGAGCAGGCTCCTGGCGCCGAGCGACGGCCTTGGCTGCCTTGTCGGGCTGGGCCAGCTTCGGTGGAGGCTGTTTGGTGGGAGCGGACTTGGCTTTCTGGGTGGACATAGGCACCTTCCTTCCCTTTCAGGTGTAGGGGCAGGTGCCTGCTCCCGTCAACCCTTGCGTGGAGGGGTCTGGAGTATCTCCACGGATACTTCCGTCACCCCCTTGGCAATCAGGTCCAGCACCTTGGCAGCTCCTTCCGACACGTCGATGATGCGCCCGCCGACGTAGGGCCCCCGGTCATTGACCCGCAAAACCACCGATGCCCCCGTGTCCAGGCGGGTGACCTTGACCACCGTGTTGAAGGGCAGAGTCTTGTGAGCGGCAGTCATCTCCGCCGGGTTGAATATCTCACCGTTTGCGGTCAGCCTGCCCGCATAGCCGGGGCCGTACCACGAGGCGAGCCCTCGCAGGACGCTGCCCACCGAGGGCTTGCCGCTGACCGCATACAGACCCGCGCCAAGGAGAAGAATCAAAGTGACCGGAACAAGCACATCGAGCTCCTGTGAAAACTGCCGGTGGCATCGAAAAGAGGAACGCCTCCGGGTCATCCGAGAGGTCCTGGACACGATAGCAGAGGTCGAGGACGACAACGCCCTGCACTTCCTCTGCATGGCTCCCCAGGGCCCCCACGCAGGCAAGGAGGTGGGCCTGTTGCCTGTGCTGTGTCCGAGCCACGAGAGTCCTGCTGCTCGCGACAACAAAGCCACCGACGACAGCGTTGCGCGCGCCATGGCCCGCTTGGCTGCTCGGTCTTCCCGGCAGGAGTCGTGATGGGCAGCCCCGTCGTCTACAAGTCGCCGCTCCCTCGTCGCGTGGTGTCGGAGGGCATGGTGGCGTGCCCTCGCAAAGGCCCGACGCACGACCTGGTCGCCAACGAGAGATGCGTGACGATGCGCGAGCGCAGCCCCGGGGCCTGCGGTGCCTGTCGCCAGTTCGTCGAGGCGACGCTCCTCGTGGCCATCTCTCGCAAGGGCGACGGGCGCAGCCGCGTGGACCCTCGGTGGGACTTGCAGTGATGCACCACCGGAGGGGGGTGATACACTCCGGAGGGTCCCACCAACTCCGAGGGTACGAACATGGCGCAGCTCCTCATCTCTCCCCCGCTCGGCGCTGTGGCCGGTTCGTTCTGGGCTGACCTCAACGCCGGCGCCGCCGGGCTGCTCCGGCCCGTGGCGGCGCCCTTGAGCGAAGCCCTGAAGGCGGCCGGCGCCCCCGCCGACCTGCGCACCAAGCTCGTGTCGCGCCCCCTCGACGCCATGCTCGACATCTTCGACCCTGCCGAGGACGCCATCGTCCGGGCCGTCAACCGCGTCATGGCCCGCAAGGGCTCGACGCAGACGTTCTTCGGCCAGCGCATCGACCTGCGCATCGGGCAGCCCGTCGACGCACAGATGGATGCGTCCACGCGCAACCTGGTGCGCAGCCTGCGGACCATCTCGGCGTTCGTCGTGCTCTTCTGGACGGCGCCCCTCGAGCTCGCCCAGGAGATGATGAAGGAGGGGCTCGATGTGGCCTCGGGCGCCGCGGCGGCCACGGTCAAGCTCGCGACCGATGTGACGAAGGCCGCCGGCAAGGCAGCCCAGGACGCCGCGAAAGCTGCCGCCGGCGTGTGGACCTCCATCACCAACCTCTTCGGCATGCCCGAGCCCGGTGACGGCATCGGGCAGGGTGGCCCGGCCGAGGGCGTGGCCGCCGGCGCCGCCGTCGCCGCGGCTGGCGGGGTGTCTCTCGAAGCGGTGCTCCTGTCGGCCGTCTCCTCCATCGTCGCAGCTGTGACGGCGGCCATTCCCGGCGTGCTCAACACAGCGGCAGGCGAGGGCGTCAAGGCTGTGCTGGGCCCCAAGGGCTCCACAACGCCTGCGGCGACCACCCGTGACCCTGTCGTCATTGTGGCGCAGCGCGGTGGGAACATCGGCCCGGCCACGCCCCTCAACGTCAACGGCCCGGGGGTGCCCACCTGGGCGCTCGTGCTGCTGGGCGTGGCTGCTCTGGGCGGCGTCTACGCAGTCACCCGCCGGTGAGCCGAGGGGGATGACGCGCCCGGAAGCGGCTGCTAGTTTGCCGCATGGCCATCCCCTCTCAGCAAAAGCAGCCGCTCTTCCTGTCCAGCTCTGCGGCGGCCCTCGGGCAGTACGTCGCCATCGCAGCGGACTTCGTCACGCCCACCGACGTCTTGCTGAACCGGGGTATCTACTGCCTCACGGCCGTCGACGTGGACATCACCTTCGCCCTGGACGCCACCGGCGCCCTCGACGGCACCAACGGCGCTCACATCCCCGCGGGGGACACGCGAGTCCTCTACGTCGAGACGGCCACGCAGAACCTCACCATGTGCCTCGCCCCCGGCGACAGCACGGCGGGGTCCATCAACATCGCGCAGCAGCGCAGCATCCCCGAGCGCTTCTGATGCGTCGGGTGTTTCTCGAAGTGCTCGGGACGGTTGTCATCGCTGCCCTCCTGGGCGTCGGCGTGGGCCTCATCGTGCCCGCGCTGCTGCGCGACTGCTTCGCCTTTCTCCAGGAACCCTGAATGCCCATCCGCCCTCATCGTTCAGCCCTGGGTGAATGCCGCGCCGTTGTTGCGGCGCTCAGCCCACGTGCGCGCGGTGGGGGCGGCGCGGCAGCGCCATTGCCTTGGGACTACTGGCACGTCGACCTGACCGGCGCGACGACAGGGTATGCCGCGTCGGCCTTCGCGCCCCAGCCATCTGCGCAACCCAGCGGCGCCAACAGCGCAACCCTGGTGACGACAGCCATGCGAGCAGTCCCGCTGTTCGTCGGGCGGCGTGGGCGGTTGGTCACGTCGCTGGGCGGGCGGCTCACAGCGAATCCTGCCCTAGGCTCGGTCCTCAAGATCGGCATCTACGACTGCCTCCCTCCC
>Ga0181338_1000025_pt1 | contig 49112 bp, 68 predicted proteins | sample Sp13VDMM110SD_FD_122168 | JGI IMG/M metagenome (GOLD analysis project Ga0181338, IMG submission 122168) | Freshwater viral communities from Lake Michigan, USA - Sp13.VD.MM110.S.D | ecosystem: Environmental > Aquatic > Freshwater > Lake | place: USA: Michigan | collected 2013-04-23
CATTCCTCGCCCTTCTTAGGCGCGAGAGGATCGATCGGCTCGCTAGGCTGCACGTAGCTCGCCGTATACCCTGGCTTTAGCATGCCAGAGATGGCAGGCCCGTTGTCGCGCTCCGCATTGAACGGTTGGGGCGCAACAGTGGGGGCTTGCATCCACCTCGGCTTCGGAGCGGCTGGCTCAGAATCCTGTGCGTTGACTTGTGGAGCTTGTGCCCAGCGAGGTTGAGGAGATGGAGACATCAGGGCTTCACTCGCGGGATGCCGTCAGGGCCAACAAATTGCGCACCCGATGGCAACGCATCGAAATCATCATCGCCTTGGATCTGCACAGGCGCACTTTTGCCGCCCGGCCCCGATGGGCGGCCCATCATTCCCTCTAACTGCTGACGGCGCCTGACTTCTGCTTTGCGACTATCCCCGATGTCGTTTTCAAGAGCCGTCTTGTAGCGCTGCAACTTCTCCTTGAAATCCTTCGCAGCAATTCTGGCTTCTGATTTGCTCATCGTGACAGTCATCAGGCGCGTCGCCGCTGCCGTAACTCGCGCGCCTTCAGCATCTGACAGGGAACCGCTTCCCTTCATGGCCTGGATGGAGTCAAGGAACGCGCTGCCGCCCAGCTGCTCCAGAATAGCCATTCCGTCCGCGCGATTTTGATCCCAAGCGACATTCCAGTTTAGGACATCGTCCTTCTTGCCTGTCGGGTTTATCACGTTGCCGTAAGTGGCATCGAATTTTGCTTTAGCCTCTGGCGTGCTCTCGTCGGTAAACCGATTCACAAGCGCAAGGTTTTCGTTGATTGACGCGAGGCTGGACTTTCTGACCCTTTCTTTCTCGGTCAGTTCACGGTCGAGGTCGTCCAGCTTGAACTGGAAGTTAAGGGCCTGATTGGTTGTAAGGCCGTTGCCAACGCCAACTCCCTTGGCCGGGAGCGGCGCTTGTCCGAGTGTGACCTTGTCGGTTGGGTCGGCGTCGTTGTACGCAATAACGCCGTCTCTGGTTGTGGCCGTGGTGTATTTGGCTTTATCGCCCTTCGCCAGCTTCACCCTGTCCGCAACGCTCATCGTCTGGTCTACGAACGCCTGAATTTCCTCGTCCGTGATCAGGCCGTCCGCGCCCGCGCGCTCGATTTGAGCCATAACTTGCGGGTTTGCATATGGCGAGTTTTGCAGCGCGGCGATGGCTTCCTGTGCGCGCTTTTCTGGTGCTACGTTCTTGAGCCCCATGGCGGTCTGGGCAAGGAAGTTCATGCCCTCGCCAAACTGCGCTTTCTGGTTGTCGTCCATACCGGCAAGCGTCTGGTCCATGTCCTGCATGGTCGCGAAGTCGCCTTGCTGGCCTGCCGCTTGGCTCACGGCTTCATAGCCCGCGCGACGATCAGGCGTCGGACCAGTCCCCATGCCGGTCTTCATCGCATCGGCGTAACTTTGGGTCCGGGCACGCGCTTTGCGCTGATCGTCCATCTGCCCATAGGCGTTGGCCTCGTCCACCATCCCGGCGCCCATCAGGCCAGTGACCGCGCCTTCGACATTTCCCATGCCGTAAGCTTCGGTAGCCTTCATCCGCGCTTCGTCTTGGCGACGTGTCTTCGCCTGCTGCTGCCCGGCTTCAAGGCCCGTCTGGAACGCGCGGAACGTGCTCATGAGATGCGGCTCCTGCCGAGACCACCAGAACGCGCACGCCCGCCACTGGATGGCCCAGAACCGCCGTACATCGTGCTCGACCCGCCACCGCCGCCCATGGAGCCCATATTGCCCATGCCCCAGCCGATCCAGCTTGCGAGGTCGCCAACCGTGTTGGCCTGGTTCTGGCCCTTGTCCATCGCAAGCTGAGCCGCGTTCTGCCCGCCCTGCAGGGTGATGTTTGCGGCGTTGGTCGCGAACTGCTGCCCGCCAGATGCAATGCCAGTGTCGGCCGAATAACCCCGGCTCGTCACGTCACCCAGCGCGCCGTAATAGCCGCCGAAGTTGCGCAGCTTGGCTTCCTCGGAGACTTCCGCCATGCCGCGCGCCGTGCGTCCTGAAAGCGCTGCTCCCTGTGCGCCGGCAGAGGCAATGAAGTTGTCTCCAGCGTTCTTAGCCTCCATCGTGCCAATCTTGCCCCACGGGCTGGCCTCGAAAGCCGCCCATGCCTGTTCCTGCGTCTCGGCAGGGGTTGCGGTAGGATCTGCGTTGGGCTGGCCCCCTCCGGTATTGGGAACCTCGCGACCGCCGTAGTTCTGCGCGTGCCATTGCCCATAGGCTGCCGGATCGCCGCCAAACATCGCTGCGACTTTGGGCTTGGAAAACTCCGCCATCAGGTCAGGATTGTTGCGGACATACGCCGCATAATCTGGCTGCGCTGAGCCCATCGCCCCGCTATACTGTCCACCCTGTGGCGGCAGGCCAAGGAAAGCGTTCTGGCGGCCCCGCGAGGCGTTGCCTTCAACCGAATACTTGCTGAGCACGTCGCGCGCCTGATCACGCGATTCACGCTGGAATTGCAGGGCCTGATCTTGCGATTTCTGCTGAGCGTTCCCGGCGTTCTTGATCGCCTTGGCGTTCTTGTTGCCAGAGTAGATGGCAGCGCCAGCGCCAACTGTCGCCGCGCCTATCGTTGCCGCAGCAGCGGGACCACCAACGGCGGCAATAGCCCCGCCAATCAATGCACTGGTAACGGCAACCATCAGGCAGCCCTCATGAACGACAATTCAACCGGCGCGTATCCCGCCCGGTCATAGATCGGAGACACGTCGCGCACGCCCATAATCATCACCATGTTGACAATCTGCGCGCCCTTGGATGCAGCCCAAGCCTCGAATGCTTTCATCAGGGAAAGCCCGTTTGATTCAGACCACCAGAACAGTTCGCTTGCGACAATGACGCCCGGCGAACACCACATCGCACCGAGAGCCCCGCCGATGACGCCACGGTCATGCACAAGCAACGCTGCGTCCTCGCTCTCAATCATCCAGCGCAGCTTTGCCTCAACCGCGCCAAGGTCGCGCGGGAACTGGCTGGTGAGCGGATGATAGGACAGGAATTCCGCCGCATAGCCCATCAGGCGCGGCAGGTCGTCCAGGCTAGCCGGGCGAACAATCACGTTAGATCAGCATAGCCCAGCCGTTCCGCCTTGGCCTTGCGCGGCGCGGGCGTGTCGTCCTCGTCCTCGGCCTTCTCGCGCTTGGCCTGCTTCTTCGCAGGCTTGGCCGCGCTGATACCCAGCTTCGTGCGCAGCGCCTTGCGCAGAACGCGAATGGATTCGTCCGTGATCTTCTGCTTGCTCATGGGGTCACTCCGTTGTGATGGCAAAGCGGACGCTGTGTCCGCGATCATAGTTCAGGACTTCATTGAGGTTGCCCGAGCCGCGCTCAAGGGCGGCGACCACAGGCGGCTTCTCGCCCACGCCGAGGCTCTGGCCCGTGCGCCCGCCGACAAGGTCCATCAGCGTGTCAAACCACTCCTGCGGGATATCCAGAATATCGCTCGTCAGGCTCACATCCTCGGGCACTCGCTCGTATGAGATTCGCAGCGTTCCCGCCGCAACGGTCGCATCAGGAACAGGCCACAGATAAACCGTTGTGGATGTCCGCTGCCGATCGACGGCAAACACGGTCGGGCGTCCCGTGCTCGTCTTCACGGGGATGCGGTCATAATCGTCCATGTTCCACTGCTGAAGCTCGAGATCGAAGCCAGCAGTGTTGCGATAGTAGACGCGGTGGACACGATCCGGCCTCGGGCTGCACGTCACATAGGCTTGCGCTGCCACCATGGCAGGCGTCTGCGTCGCCCGGCGCCACTCGCTCGGGCCTTGCGTCACCAGCAGCTTCAAAAGCCCGTTGATATGGCTCTTGGCTATCGTCCACTGATAAGCCGATGCAGTCTGGCCGTCCCCGAGGATCTGAACGCGCTTCAGGGCCTCATCAACAAACTCGCCCGCCGTATAGGTGAGGGATATGCTCATGTCGGCGGCTCGTAGGTTGTCCCGTCGCGATACGCGAATTCCAGGTCAGCATCCGCCGCCTCTGGCTGCGTATCGGGCCGCGCACCCGGAAGCGGCGCACCCTCGCCAGGCCTCAGAACAGGCGTGGACAGGTGGACAGGTCGCGGGTCGTAACAGCTGTCACAGACCCGCGAGTTAGACCATTCCGTCCGCAGCTCATCCAGCCTGACCTTTGAATAGCAACGGTCACAGACCGCGTAGGGCCTGCCCGGCTGGTATGAGCCATGCCACGTCATGTGTACTTCTTCACCATGTGGAGGATGATGGTGTAGGTGTCGCCGGCAGTGTGACCCAGCGTCGTGAACTGGATATCGCCAGTCACACCGGCCCCAGCGTTGTTCTGGATGCCGCCGATATCGCACAGGTCAATATCGTCGGAGCGATCCGCCGGAAGCGCCATCAGTAGAACGTCTGCGGTTGCGTCCCAGAGCATGCTCACGCTCATGCCCGTCGTCGAGTAGATGACCCGATCTACCCGAACAGCGGTGGGCGAACCGGAGAGGGCCGAAACGTCCACTTTCGTGATCGCGCTCTCTCCGGTTCCATCCGATACGTTGGTGAATTTCATCACCGCGTTTCTCGGGCCGTCTACTAGCGTTTGGCTAGTTACAGCGTCAGCCATGGGTCACCTATCGTTCGCTGGCGCAGTAAATGTAATCAACGCTCAGGATTTTCGCGACCGCTTCACCGTTCTGAAGGCCGAACGAAATCGTCAGTTCTTCATCGTCAGGCAGGTTGGTCGTCGCTAGCGAAGCGATCTCAACGCCGTCCTTGTAGAACTCGACCGCGTCCACGCCGTTGTAGTAGAAGCCGAGGACCGCATAGGTGTCGTCAGACAGGGTCGAGGCCGCAGCGCTCGTGGTCGAGGTCGAGTCCTTCGTCACGTAGCAATCAAGGTTTGCGTCGCCGTCGTCCTTCATCAGGTAAACGCCGTCCGAGACAGCCAGGGGCGATGTGTCGGTGATCTGCAGGCCGATCACGAAATCTGATTGCGTGGCGTCGGAAATCTTGCAGCGCGCCTTGAACCACAGCTTTTTGCCAGCGACGAACTTGAACGTCTCTTTCGCCCACTGGAAGAAGTCGTTATCATTGTCGGCCGCGTCATTGGTGACGACCAGAATGCCGCCATCCAGATTGCCAACCGCCTCGGTAGCCGAGCCAGCGCCCGCCTCTGTCGTGGTCAGGGTCCAGTCGCCTGCCGTGTATTTGTCGAAGTCATCGAACCAGACGTGCAGCGTCGTCGGGTCCAGTTGCGTAAGCATCCGCATGTGACCGGATGCAGCTGAGTTGGTAACACCTTGGGAATAACGGGTAGGAGTAGCCACTTGGGGCGCCTTTCTTGAAATGAAGGCGCCCGGTTGTTACCCCGAGCGCCCCGTCAGTGGTTGTCAGTGGTTGGTGGGCCTCAGACGCCCTGCACGCCCCACCCAGCGCGCCAATCGACCCAACCCGAGATGTAGCGCTCGGTGGCCTTGGCCTTGGCATTCTCGGTGTCCCAGTCGTTGTCTTGGTCCATTTCGAGCTTGCGGCGCTGAAGCGTAACGAAGCCTTCCGGCACGTTATCGACCATCAGGAACCACGCCTTCGCATCGGTGAGGTAATCCCACACCGAATAGCCGCCGCTCATCGACACCGACTTGTTGGCGTTGATGTCGTTGTTGGCGGTGCCGGGCTGTTTCTCCGACTTGAGCAGGCGCTCAGCGGTGTACTCCAGCTGCGGCGGAACGATCAGCTCCTTGGCGCGGAAGTACATCTTGAGGCCGCGCGAGTTGGTCATCAGGCGGATCGAGATGCGGTTGTCTTCCAGCGAGGCTTCCGACAGGTCAGCGTTGACGGAAGGCTTGTTGGCCTTGTTGCCGGCAATCGTCGGGTGAGCCGTCGAGAACAGGGCGGCGCCATCGCCGCCAGCGTAGGACGTCGAGAAGCCGTTGTTGAAGTGAGCCGCGTGAACGATCTCCTTCGACTGACCCATCGAATAGGCGAGGTTACGCGAGCGACGCGAGGCGCGGCTCTCGTATTGATTGTCCTCGATTTCTTCGCGTGACGCCATCCAGCCCAAGCCCCAGACCACGCTCGTGAGCCGGGTCTTGTAGCCTTCGCTGTCGGTGTCGAAGCGGATCGCCTGACCTTCGCCCTTGATGTCCGGCAGGCCGAACGTCGTCGATTCCACGAACTCTTCGTAAGCCTTGTCGGACGACTTGTCTTCGAAGTAGCGCGTGTGCTGCGTCGGCATCGACTTGTATGCCTTGCCGAAGTGAGCCTTGATCCCGGGCCAGAGGTCGGCCGGGTGAAGTGCACGAGTCATAACCATGGTTCATGCCCTCCTTACAGGCCAGCCACAGCAGCAAGACGCCGCGTGTGGATGTTGATGCTGCAGATGTACTTCGCGTAGGCCGTGGCCGCCTCGTTATCGACGCGGGTCACGATGTCGCGAATGGTCATCTGGTAGGTTGCGTCAGAGCCAGCCGAGCTGCTGTCGATCATCCAGCCCGACTTTTTCGTGTACGTATTGCCCGAGCCCGACACCAAGTTGATGTTGAGGCCGATCGACGCCACCGCGATAGCGCCGCCGACCGCATCTTCCTGAAGTTCGAACAGAAGGTCCGGGGCGTCCGCAACGATCGGGTAGCGCAGCGTGGAAGCCGCGCCGTAACCGAGCGAGACGATGCCAGGAGTGGGTTCGAAGCCGATGATGAAGCCGGTGATCTGGTTTGTAGCGCCCGCCGTCGCGAGGGCGACAACCTGATGCCCGGAATCGCGCTCGCCAGTCACAACGACCGGGTCGCCGATATAGAGTGCAGTCGCGTAATCGGCCTTAGCCGTGTACGTGTTCGCCTGACCGTTGTAGGGAGCCCCGACCAAAGTGCCGATAGGGCGCCCACCAGTCGGCGCGTTAACGTTCGCCATTGTTTATCCTGTGGGGTTTAAGGGGTGTAGCTGCCCACCGACTTGGTCGGGGTCGCAGCGGCAATTGTGTTGTTCAGAGCGTAGCTCTTGCCCTCATCATCGGGCGTTTCCTGCGGGGCCTTCGCCGCGCCGCGTTTGAGAGCCTTCTCACGCTCCCGATATTCGGCAACCTTGGCGTCCTGATCCTCATCGAACCAAGGCTTCCACTTCTTCATCAGTCGGCCTTGCATCGCCTTGCCTTCGCGAGACGTGCCTACCAGTCGGGCCATCGGCAGCCCATTCATCTCGTCCGTGCTGACTTCTTCCCATTCCTGAGAGCGCAGCGACTCGATATTGCCGGTTTCCTCATTGCACCAGCGATAGGAGTAATTGTTGAGATCGAGGTTCGCGCCGGCAACCGTCAGGCGCTGCTCGTTCGTGTAATCGTTGCCCCCACGGGCCTTGCGCTCGGCGCGGCGGGCCGCAAGCTCAGCGTTCGGGCCATCGGTGCGGGCGCGGAGAGGCTTTCCTGCGGGCTTCTTGGGCTCGGCAGGCTTCACGGTTTCGTCGGTCATGTTCAGGATTCCAGTTTGATGCGCTGCTCGGCGTACTCTTCGAGGGAGCCGAACAGGCCCTCCTTCACGAAGCGGGCGCCGATCTCACGTTGTGCGGGCGAAAGGCGAGAGGCGGCAGAGACGCCGCCACCCGATCCACGACCACCAGGGGAAAGCACGGGAACGCGCTTGCCGTTCTTGGGCTTTTCCTCGGGCTCGTCGTCCATGTCCTCGTCCTCGTATCGATCCGGGTACGCTTTGCGCAGCGCCTTGTCGGCCTTCTCTAGTGCGTCAGCGAACGGGATGCCGCTGTCCACATAATCAAGCATGACGCGCATGGCATCGGGGTCTGCATCGTCGTCCAGAATCCAGGCATGGCCGTCGTTGTAGAACCGCTTTTGAACCTGTGGAAAAGACGGGGTGAAAGCCTCAACCCATTCGTCCTCATCCGCCTCTGGCTCATCCTCGGCTTCATCGATCTCGTTGGCCTCGGCAAGCTTGGCGTCGCGCTCGCGGATCAGCTTCTTTTCGCTGGCTTCGTCGCCCTTCTTGATCGCCTCGCGGATGTACCAGTCATATTCGGCGTGCATCTCCTCGATGGTTTTTGCACGCTCCTTGGCGGACTGCTCCTCCATGCGCTTGATGCGCCTGTCGGTGTCGCTCCGAAGCTTCTTCAGCTCCTTCTCAACGTTCTTGGCCCGTGTACGCTGGGAGCGGATGAACTCGGCCGCAGAGGCAAAGCCACCCTCGGGCGGGTCGCCCTTCCATTCGGTCTCAGGCTTCCAGCCTAATTCGCGGGCGACTGTTTCAAGGTCGTCGGCCTTGGCTTCTGGCGCGTCAGCAACCGGCGCCGGGGCTTCCTGCTCAAGCACGTCGCTCATGCCGCCACCTTGGCAGAGTTCGCATCGGCTGTTCGTTCGCCAGTGACTTCCTTGTCCTTCATGATCCGGTACAAGCGGCCATCAGCGCCAACATAGGTCTTGCCGGCGTAACGAGCGAACGTGACGCGCGCACCGATCTCCGGCGCCTCGCCAAGCTCCTCAAACGCTTGGATGGACTTAGCCACCAGCATTCCTTCGTCTGTGCCCTCTTCCTCGCGCTCCTTGGAGCCTTGCGGGATGAAGACCGAACCTTGCTTCTCCGCGATCTTGCGGACCAGCACGACAACGTTGAACTCGTAAGGCTTAAGCCCCGGGTTCAGCGCCTCCATCGGAGGATACGGTTCGAAGTTCAGGGTGTAGTGAAGAGAGGACATCTGTTCCCTTTCTATGGATCACGTCATCAAGCGTTCGCGCCTGAATTCTTAGTTGGCGTAACTGGTCAGGCGGTGGGTCTGCTTCCGATTCCCATACCGCCCGCGTCCAGTCCGCCTGTAATGCCTTCTGCTCGCTCAGCAGCGAGTTGAAGAACGCCTCCGTCACCGGAAGCGTCCGCCAGGCTTCGAACTCATCCAGCCATTCCGCGCGCTGTTGTGGGGTCATGCCGTCAGCAACAAGATTATGGCCGCCTCCTCGTCGTATTGACGTTGCAGGGCGGCCACCAAGGCCGCCTGCAGTTCCGCTTCAGCCTTTGCCGCCAGCAGCTCTGGCGTTTCCAGAGGCTCAGCTGGCTTTCGGCTAGCCTTTGCCCGTTTGGGCTTGGCCTTGACCTTGGCCGGCGAAGCATCTGCTTCGGGTTGTGGCGTCTCGATCCGCGCCAGATCCGCTAGTTCGGCTTCCAGAGCCTCTAGGCGGTCCTTATCCCGCTTCTCACGGGTCTCCCTGTCGCGCTTCTTGCGATCTAGCCAGTAACGCTCTCCCGGCCCGTCAAGGACGTTGCGGAAGTCCTGCGATGCCCCTGTTGCGGAGCCCTGCTCGCCTGCGCCGCTAAGCGTGAAGTCGCCCAGCGTTGCATCAAGCGCGCCGGTTGTAGCGGTCGCGCCGGTATGCTCGCCGGCCCCTGCAAGGGTAAAGTCACCAAGTGTTACCGCACCGACGCCCGAGAACGATTGCGCGCCAACGCCGCCAAGTGAGAACGCATCGAGCGTGACGCTGGATGACCCGTTAGCGCCGGCCGAACCGACGCCAGCAAGGCTGAAGGCGTCGAGCGTGACAGCGCCCACACCCGAGAACGAATTAACGCCCGTACCCGCAAGGGTAAATGCGCCAAGAGTGAGCGAACCTACGCCAGCAAACGACTGTGCGCCGACACCGCCGACAGCGAACGCCCCAAGAGCGAGAGCGCCAACGCCGTTGAAGCTGTTGACGCCTGTTGCGCCCAGCGTGAAGGCCGACAGGGTTGGCGAACCAACGCCAGAGAATGTTTGAACGCCCGTGCCCGCGACGGTGAAGTCAGCGAGCGTAGAACTCAGTGTGCCGGTTGTAGCGTCAGCCCCGCCCGCGACGACAATCGCCCCGAACTGGAAGGCGTCGCCCTGAAAGGCGTCGTGCTGAAAGGCCGATATAGGATCGCCGCCAGCCGCAGCCTTGAACGTCGCAATGACGCCCGACGCCTCGTCCTGCCCGGTATTATCGTGCGACCACTGCCCGACAACTGCGGTCGTCGCCGATACGATCTTATGCGAACCCTCGAACCCGATATACGTGTTCGAATCCTGCTGCACCCCGATCCGGGTGTAGCCAGCAGGCGTGTCAATCGCGATGTTTGCGTTGCCCGCAGACACGCTCGCCGCGATAAATACAATCTCGTCAGCCTGCGCCAGCGTGCCCGTCGTGCCGGTCGCAACGTCGCCCGTCGTGCTGATCGCAGCACTTGTGGACGCATCAAGCGGGGCGCTTGTGTCCTGCCCGCTGACCTCAGAAGCGATGACAACGATATAGTTATCAGCGCCGGCCGTCGGGTTGGCCGTAACCGTATGCGTTCCAGACGGCGTCCCGATGCTGGCGCAGTACCAGATCGAGACTTCGTTTAGCCCGGTGTTGCCGCCGTTGCGGTCAAGAACCTTGGTGTAGGTGTTGCCCTGGTTGTCCGAGACGCTGGCGATGTTCGCGCCCGGAACAGCGCGCCATGCGCTGACCAGAACAACGATCATGTTGCCGGCGCTGGGCAGCGAGGCGAAGCTCGTTGCCTGAGACGATACGGCGGCGCCGCTGGATATCGTAGACGATTTGACCAGCGTAAGCGCCATATGTGCTTACCTCCGGGTCAGGGTCGCCTGCATGTCCTGCGCCGCTTCCTTGTAGTTCTGAAGCGCGAATTGTTGATATTCTACGTTCCGAACGTTCAACGACGGGTGCATCGAGTAGCCCCACGTCGCTTCGAAGTCGCAGTCATAGCCTTGCGGCCAGTGTTTCTTGTCCGAGTGCGGTGCGTTTCCAGCCCGCCACTCGCGGCTCAGATAGTAGAAGAACATCTCAGAGACCGGAGGCCACTGATGCGTGGGGTCGCCGTAGGCCCTGTTTGAGCCCCAATGCGGGACGATGATCGTCGCCTTGGCTCCCGGCTTCATCACCCGATGCAGCTCGTTGAGCAACTGACAGCGTTCGGTTGCCGTCAGATGCTCGAGGAAGTGCGAGGCATAGGCTTCCTCAACCGTCGCGTCTCCGAATGGCAGAGCCTCGCGGCCTAGCTGCACGACATGGTCAACGCCGGGAAAGGAGTGTTGGTCTAAGCCGATGAACCCGGCCTGCTTGTTCGGCCCGCAGCCGATGTCGATCTTCACCAATTTATCCCGCTGCCAGAGTCAAAGTGCCCGACCAGCACCCTGCAATCGACCGCGCAGCGGTAGCCGTGCTTGCGTGCGTCGTTCCAGAAATCCAGATCCTGCGTGCCGACACCCTCAATGCTCGCCTTGGTCTGAAACAGCGGGCGCTTCAGCTTCTTGTCCTTGAACATGCTCAACCGCCAGAGATTGAAACCCATCCCAGTCCCGCAGCACTCGACCACTTCGCCGGGCACAGGAGGCTGCGGCCGGAAGTTCAGTTGCGGGTCCTTCGGGTCGCCCCAGATTTGCGGAACGCCACCCTCGCCCTTGGTCCAATAAAGGCCACCGACGCACGCATATTCCGGGTGCTTGTCCATCGTTTCGAGAAGCTTCAGCACGCCATCCGGTGGCGGCGTGTTGTCATGCTCGACCGTCAGCACATATTCCCAGTCGCAGAGATCAGGCGTCGCAAGGATGTGTTCAATCGCCTCCGAGTAAGCCGCGCCCACTTCCATGCCCAAGCACAGCATGCGGAACGTCGCGTTGTTCGGCGGGAAGATCAGGCCGACGTGGCTCAGATAGACCTTGGCGTCGATCTTGTTCGCGCTGGGAACCAGCACGATGATGCGCTGGCGTTTCCACTGCGCCGACTGATCCATCTTGAGCGTCGAGAACAGCAGGTCAGCGTTGCGCAAGCCCCCATCGAGCGTGACGATTTCCGGCTTCTGCAAATTCAAATCTCAAACTGGTGATAGAGGATGGCTTGCGAGATGGCGTTGGTCATCGCCGTTTTGGCGACAGCGGAAGGCATAGCGCCAGTGGTCGTGTTGTAAACGCCCTGAGCATAGTCACCCACATGAGTTGAGTTGCTTGCCAACAGGGTCGTCGCGTAAACCTTTCCGATGGTCAGGTTGTTTTGGATCGTCTGGTTCAAAAAAGCCAAGCGCAGCGGACTCGTGCCAACTGTCGTTGCCGATGACACCAGCAGTCCGACCGCATATTCGCCGCTTGCGCTCAGTGTGTTCGTGAATGGCAGATACAGGTGTTTGAGGCCAGTCATCAGGGACGCAATCGCCGTGCCGCCGCTCGTGGTCGTGTAGCTCCCCGCGCCCTGCGAGATCGTGAACCCCATCGCCGTGTTGGAGTTGAAACTCGCGCTTATGATTATGCTCGACGTGGCAATCGAGTTGTACGAGTTGTTCGTGTCGAGCGAGTAAAGCCCGTAGCGGATCGTGTGAACCGCTACCTGCGAGTTGGTGGATGAGACGAACGAGCCAGAGACCCGCATCTCGATATTGTTGAAGCTGTAATTCAGGTCTGGCCGGACCTTCTGCATATACAGCGAGTTCTGGCCCTGACTGGAGAACGTGGTGTTGTTCCCAACCTGAAACGGCTCCCATCCAGCCAATGTGCCGCCACCGCCATTGCCAGCGCTAATCCCGATGGTCGCGCCGCCGCCGATGAGCGTGATGTTGTTCCCGCCCGAAAAAATGACGTTGGTGCCCGACGCCGTCGATGCGCCATTCGTGTTGCCGGTCAGCGTGTAATACTGGTTGTGCGCGCTGTTCCAGTCTCCCGGGCGAACCAGATTGGTCGCCGCGACCGTCTGTGTCCCTCCCGTCGAGTTGCCGATCGTGACCGTTCCGGTCCAGTCAGCAATCGTGTTCGATTTGATGTGCGAAATAGCCACGGCTAGGCGTTAGGCGCTGTGATGGTGAAGGCAGTAATCGTGAACGTCACGCCGTTCGTGAAGCTGGTCGAGTCAACCACAAGGTCATGCGTGCCCGTGCCCACCGTGCCGTCAATAAGGCCATTGGTGACGCCGCTGTCCCAGATGCGGAAGTGCGTCGCCGTGCCGGTTGCGCCGGCAGTGTTGGCCCATGTGCCGCTCAACGCCTTCGTGCCGCCCGATGCCGCCGCCATCCAGTCTGACGGAAGCGTCTCGGTCCAGAGCTGAGCGCCAGTGATGGCCGCAGCCGGGTTGGCAGGCTGTGAGCCGTCATAGATGCGGATAACGGGCGACGTGCCGATAGAGGTCTCGATGGCGTCGAGAATAGCGTTACGAACGGTCGTGCCCAGTTTAAGGTTGAGTGCCATTAGTTATTCCCCGTAAAATCTGGCCTTGCCGCAACGGGCCTGCCATTTTCATCATGCACAAGAACGCGCGGCGCTATCATGATCTGGGCAATCTGTTCCTGGTTCTTCATCATGACGTTGAGGCCGTCAGACATTGACCCAACAGCCTCCAGCATCGCCCCAAGGGCGGCGTCGAATTTCTCTTCACGCCCATTGGCTTCTTTCGACTCGCTCTCTTTCAGAGCCAGTTCCCGGTCAGCTTTCATTTCATCGATCTGCAGCTTGAGCCGGGTGATCTCCGCTTTGGAGTTCACTTCCATTTCGCGGACATCCATATCCCGCATCTTCACGGCCATATCCCGGTCAGCGAGTTCCTGCTCACGCGGGTCAACCTGCTCTGGCGCTTCGACCGGCGCTTGAGGTTCCAGCGATCCGCCGCCCTCCATAACGCCACGTTCAAACGCCAGCTTGCCGGCCTCGTGGAAGGTCTTCTCGGCTTCCTTCGCAGTCTTCTTGACCTGCTGTTCCTTCAGATCGTTATCGAGCCCCAAGCCGCGAAGCTCTTCCTTCGCCATCGCCGCGTTGTGCTCGTCCAGCGGACTCGGGCCTTCAATGAACGCCTTGGGCCAATCCGAGATGTTGGCCGCCTGAAGCTCCTGCTCCTGAATCCACTTGTTATCGATGCCCGGCTGACCCTTGAACTGCGCCAGATACTGCGCCCGCATCATCCGCTGCATGTCCGTGACCGAACGGGGATCAGCCCCCGGCGCCACGTCCATGTTCTTGAGGTCGAAGTCCTTCGCCAGTTCAGCCAGCCCATCGGGGCTCAGCTGCAGCTTCTGACGCTTTGGCATCATCACGCCGCCCGGAGACTGTTGCATCCCCTGTGGCGGCATCTGAATGGGAGCCGCACCCTGCGGCATTCCCATTTCTGGCATCTGGCCCGGCATTCCACCCGGCATCTGCGGCGCTTGCAGGCTCTGCGGGAACATGCCGCCCATGCCCGTCTGAGGCATACCTTGCGGCATCTGCCCCGGCGCCGGCATGCCCATCAGCTCGAGGAACAGTTCCTCATCATCAAGGAATTCCGCATAGACGGCAGGGTCGAGATAGCGCGAATTCAAGCGCATCAGGAGCCGGAACTCCTTGCGCATCGCACGGTAAATACGCGTGTAGATCGTCGAGAAGACCTGCATCCCCTGTTCGATCAGGGCGAGCGTCGCTCCCATCGCCTGACCGCTCGGGGCCTCGCCCGTCATCACGTCCTTGACGCTGGTGATATCAGCCGCGGCTCCGAGCAGGAATTCCACAAGCTGGAACAGCACAGGGCTAGGCCCGGCGAACTGAAGCTCGTGGATAGCGTCTGACACACGCCCCGGAACGTTGACGTTCAGGAACTCAGCCGGCTTGATGCGGACTTCCCCGCCTCTCAATCGCAGGCCTTGGCTAATAAAGCCGCCGCCAGCGTTCTGCCTGTGCGCCGCGTCGAATATCTGGTTCAGCGCCGTGTTGATCGCCCCGCCCAGGCTCTCCAGCAGCTGGCCGAAGCCCATGCCGTAAACCGAGCCCTCGATATCGGGCAGGAAGCTGTAGTCGATCCACGGGCTCTCCCGCATGATCGTCTCAACCTTGCCGTCCATCGTGTTGACGCGGATCGAGTTGGCCCAGAATGCCGCCTCCAACCGAACTAGCTCGCGCTGATCCTTGGAAATGGTGGCAATATACGGCTCCATCATCCCGTCGCCGTCGAGGTCGTAATACCTCACCTGCTCGAGATAGACGCACGCCTTCTGGCTATCCTCGTCCTTCTGGCCCTCGTAATCCCGCTTGTGGTTCAACCACTTGCCCGAGCCGATCAAGCGATCGATCTCGTAAGGATACATAGGGGTCGGCTGCGTCATGCGGGGCGCACGATCGAAGCTCGGTGAATCGTTCGGGACAACCACATCCTTCGCGCTGGTGAATTCCAGCGTTGGGCGTCCCATGTCAGCGCGCCAGTATCCCTTGCGGAACCCTGCGCCAATGACGGGGAGCATGTGCAGCAGCTTGTCCGTGCCGCTGTCCCACTCATCCATCATATACATAAGCTGGTAGTTACCGAAGCGGCTTAGACGGTCAGCGCGCTTGGCCTTCAGTCCTTGCGGGTCTTCTCCCACCACCTTGCAGATCATCGGCTGATCAGAGCGGGTCACAGCGCCATAGGCACGCGCACCGAACTGGTTCATCGCCGTCGTCAGCAACGGATACTTGATGTTGCTTGCACCCTCAAACGGGTAATTCTTCTTCTCGGGCTTCTGCCGAGCGTTCTTGATGGCGCGATCAACGCCGTTCAGCCACTCTTCGCGGCTTTTCTCGTCGTGTTCGTATTCCCGCACAGCCTCTTCAGCCATGCGCTTGCGGTCTTCATCGCTCAGACGTTCTGCGAGGTTGCCGTCATATTCGGCAATGGTCGCCAAGTTCTCGGCTGTCTTGCGCGAGCCACGGCCCTTGCCAAGCTTGTCGGCATCGCCATCAAGCTCGCGGTTATAGGCGAGGTTCTTCGCCATCAGTAGCCCGTCACGTCGGATGCTGAGCGGCGGTCATAGCCTCGGGACTGTTCGCCGGGGCTTGGCTCGTTGTTGTAGAACATGGCGTCCAATAGCCCCTGATAATCAGCCTCGGCAGCCGTGCGGAACCCGTCCGCGCCATCCGATGCAATGTTGTGAAGCGGCGAGGACTTCCAGACAGACAGCTTCTCGTCCCACTCGCGGCGGTAGTTCTTCAAATGCTTGAGCCCATTGGCGCAGCCGGCGCGGTCAAACTCCGACACATCAATCAGCGCCTTAACGAGGTTGATCGATGACGTAAGGCTAGGCCCGCTCAGATCCTTGGTGCGGCTCACCACCTGACACGGGTAAATCCCAAGGTTTTCCAGCGCCGTCTGCCGGCTCTCGCTCGAGATCAGCTCCTTGCGCGATCCGTCATGCGGCAGGAAATGCGCGCCATAAACGCAGCGAAGTTCCTGCTGCTTCTCTTTCAGGAGCCGCGCGTAATAGGGGAAGCTTTCGTCCTGCCCCTCAATGTACTCAATCCAGCGCCAGCGGGATGGCCCCCTGCGCTGCCCTAGCCAGATCGTCATCTGATCCGACCGGCCCAAGTCCCAGAACGTGAACACCTGCCCCAATTTCGGATCGAACGGGTATTCGCCAATCCTGCGTTGGTTCGTGGCGTGCACGATTTCCTGCGTATAGTAGGCGCCCTCGATCGGCGCATCGAACGCCTCTTCCGGGTAAGACGGGAATTCCCGCCTCATGTCGTCCTTCTGCTGGTTCGCTTTCTGCGAGTACCAGGCCTGCTGGGCATCGGTCAGCTTGATGCCGTGCTGGCGGTCCAGCTCTTTGAAGTATTCAAGGTGCTTCGCCGGGATCGTGCGGCTTGTATCTATGCGATAGCGTGTGTCCCGCCACCACGGAGCGAAGTAGAGCTTGAATTCGAGGTCCGAAGGCTCAATCCCCTGTGCCTCACGCGCCTGGGCTTCGGTAACCAGATCATGGAACAAGCCGCCCTGCCCCTCGGCAGTGGACTCAATGAAGATATGCTGGCCCGCGTGAACCGTGTTCAGCGCACCCGATTTGATCTCCCGGGCTTTCTCCGGGTATTTGGCTGCAATCTTCCCAAGCTCCGAGACATGCAGGAACTGGTACGTACCGCCCCGTAGCGATGTGCCCACCCGGATCTTTGACCCGTTGGAGAAGCTCATCTCCTGCGCCGCATCCTGTGTGGCGACTATCCGGGTCCTCAGCTGCTCAGGCAGCCGGGCGTACACCTCACGCAGCTTCTGGTTGAAGATGTCCTTGGCGGTATCGATGTCCTGAGCAATGACGCCCATATTCGTGTTGGCGTGGAACAGGCAGGTATCCAGCCCCATGATCTCGATCAGGGTGGAAAAGCCTAGCTGCCTCGCTTTGAGGATCAGGTTTAGCGTGTGCATCTCGCTGATGAAGCGAAGCTGCTCTGCGTTGGGCCTGAATGGACGAACCACGCCCTTTTCGTCAGCGATCGTGTAGAGATTGGATACCCGCCATTTCCAGTTGGCGAGGTTGGCCGGCGACGTCACTTCGATAGCCGGGGCTGGCCGCCCATTGTTTCAAGGAACTTGGCCAGCGTATCGGCCATGTCGGGGTTCCTGATCGTCTCAGAACCAATGCCGTGAAGCTTGGCGATGCCTAGCGTGGCAGTCGTGCGGGCTGAGGCGCTTCGCATCTCGGTAGCGAAGTTGCGGTCCTCTAGAAGCATGCGGGTGAGCGTGCTGACGTCTGCAACGAACTCGCCGTCGAATGCCTCCGTGCGGGCGAGAGCTTTCAGCTCTCCGACCCGTTGGGAAATGGCTGGCGACTTCTTTAGCAGGCGATTACAATTAACCGCAGCTACATTGTTGTTTTTAGCCGAGAAACCGGCGCTAATGTAGGCGGCTGCTTGTGATGCGCCCTTAGCTAGTTCGTGTGCCAGAGCTTCCTCTCGGTCGTCTTCTAGTGCGGGCATCTTCCGCTCTTCATGTTTGCGCCTCATTGGCGCGGGTCAAATCAGGTCCCCCTTGTCGTAGTAGAGCCTGAGGGGAATGGTTGTTTCTGCCCAAGCGCCGCGTTCATTGCCCTCGTTGATCTGGAAGATCACGCTGACGATTTCCGGGTGGCAGTGGCAGGCGAGTTCCGTGTTCAGTCGCCGGCCCTTGTCGTCCAGTATCTGGTTGAGGCGTTCGGCCAGGATTTTGTGAAGGTTCGGGCTACGCTGGGTAATGTCGGGCCAGACTTGGTAGATGCGGAGGAGTTCGCCTGACTGGCATAGCCAGAGGGAGGCGGCGTCTAGTGCGGCCTGTGCTCGTTTTGGGGTCGGGTGCTTCTGGTGGGAGAGGATGGGATGGCGCAGGGGGTTAGCCATGTCCCCTCCGAACGAGAAAGCCCGCCGCGATTTCTCGGGCGGGCTCTATATCTTGTGGGTCGCATAATTTTCGACCCTGCAATTCGGAAAATGATCGTGTTTTACTAAATCGTCAAGCGCTAGTCTTCGATTGCATCGGGGGCAATCACAATGTCCCCGTGTTGACTGTGAATAACAGAGAAGCCCTGCTTCTCGTAGGCTTCGATTTCGTCAGCATCGAGACGGCCGGGAACAACCTCGTGCCTCCAAACTCGCAGCCAGACATCCATGTCTTGGCGAAAGTTTGGGTCGGCTTTGAGCGCCGCCACAATAGCTTCCTTCACTGGCGGGGCCATGTTCTCAAGCTCTTCTGCGGTCAAATAGTCAAGCTCGCTGACGAACGCAGAGATATACCGGCCGTCTCGGCGCACCCGAACAGCGATGGTGTCCAGATCGCTCACGCCGCCTTCCTTTCCTCGAAGCCCAGATGATCGGCCAACGCAGTCAATCCTACTGCAAGGGCTTCGAAGTTCCGGGGGGCTGATCCGTGCATGATCCGCTCAACCTCCTTCAGGCTCCGAAATGAATAGCGGCGGATGGCGAGGGTCATGTCCTGATAACTGGCGACCGCAGCCTTGGCCTGTTCCTCGTCCATGCCTGTACCGCCGCCGCCCTGGATGTAATCCCTGAGCTGGCCGGCTGTCACCCGGGGGGCCATGATAGCGATGCAGTAGCGGGCGTAAACCGTTCTGGCGTATCTCCCAGCCCATGCCTGCTCGGTTGTCAGGCGGCTGCTCAGAAGATCGATCGGGCAGCATAGTTCGCGCTCAGCCTTGTGGTTCCCGAATGCCGCCGTTCTTCGGGCTATTGTCTCAGGGGTCGGGTCGATTGTCTCCGGCGCCCGCTTTGTCATGCGGCGTTCCAGTTCTTCCGGTGAAGGACGCAGCTTGCCAGAGGGATAGCGCGGCCCGTTTTTACGTCTGCGTCCTACAGCCATGTGAAGTGCTCCCCTTTTTCCCCTGATTTGGTCATGCCGGCCTCCAGAACAGCCAGAGCATGAGAACGGTTCCGGCGCACAGGGCGGCCATGCCGGAGTAGATCCAGAAGCGGAGGCTCATGAGACGCCTCCACAGACCTGCTTGCCGGATGCATCCAGGCGCGGACTGAGATGACCTTCACGCGTGGACAGCCACTCGCAGCCGGTGCCGTAATCCATGTGGAGCCGAAGATTGCTGCGAACGAAATAGTTCGCGTCAGTGCCGTCTGTTGGCGACAGCAGGGCGAAGATCGCGGTGGCCACGATAAGGGTCGCGAACAGCCACCGCAGCATTTCGAGCCACCAGTTGAGGTTTTTTAATAGCCGCTCGCCCTGATCGACCATCACGCCAGCTCCTTCTTGCCGAACAGCCTCGACAGGTCGAAGCGGCGAACCTCAGGCTCCTCGGCTTCGGCTTTTGACTTGGCGTCTGCTTCAAAGCCGTTGGCCCACATCAGGGCGTCTGTGTCTGGGTCTTCGATAGCGTTTACCAGAGCGAAAGCTGCTGGCTCTTGTCCTGTGGTTTGGAGGGGGCCTCCGTCTATTCGGAATTGGATTCCAGATGGGAGGGGCTCTACTCGGTCTTGTTCCGTGGGCGGACTATCTACCTTAGTCCGCTCAGCGTCGGCGGGCGTCTCGATTACCTGATAGGCGATGATGTTGTAGGCCGATTGCGAATCAGCATGCGTCCAACATGCGTCGTTTAATTCGTGGTCCTTGTGCTCCTTGAAGAATGAGCCGTCTTCGAACTTCACCATCGTCGCTCCAGCGAGCGCATCGTCAGGCCGCGCGCCGCCGCTCCACGGAATGAAGCGGTCGCTGTATTTCGAGACAGTCGAGCTTGCTTGCGAACTGGATTCAGTTTGCTTTGGCTCTTCTCGATCTTGGTCAGTGGCCTGGCTCTCGTCCGAAGGTCGCTCAGCGTCGGCGATGATCCGGTAGGCGATGATGTCGAGGTGGCGCTCAAAGTCGAAGTGACTTCCCCAGAAAAAGGTTCCCGCGCTGCCCACTCCGCGCTGTCCGTCGCGCGTCATGGTTTCGACAATGGCATCGTCGGTGAGGTCGATGTGTCCTCCGTCAACCCAAGGGGTGAAGCCTTCGGGGATGACGGGGTTGACGGGTAACGTCGTGTAGTCGCTCGGGTACATCGTCGCGTTCGGATCAAACGCCGCCTCACCCTCCGCTTGGTTGCGAACCTCGTCATCGACAGGAGGGGATTCAGGATCGAGTAGACCTTCCTCTGTTTCTGTAGAGAGGGCGGCAATGGCTTTGTCGAGGTCTGCGATTGCTTCTTCTTCATCGACAATCATGCGTTGAGCGACTGCGATGTCCTCCGTCAGACCCTTAACGCGGGCGACGTGGTACTCGCGTTTCTCCTTCAATTCTTCCAGAAGCTTATTCATTGTCCGTTCCTCGAATGGGGTGTGTGAATCTACGCGGCTTGTTTCGTGCTTGATGGCGTGTGTTCGGCGCACCAATCGTCGCCTTTGACGCGAACGCTTAGACGTCTGCGGGCGAGGTAAGGCGGATAGCGACGGCATACGCCAACGCTCATCTGCGGGCCTTTGCCACCGTACCAGACGGGGCACCAATGCTTGCAGGTAGCGCAGCGCGGCGAACGGTGCGCTGCGCGAAACTTCATCACCGCCTCATCGGCTTCGTTAAGCTCGCCGTTGATGAACTTCGATGGAATCTTGCTGTCGTGCACGTGCGCCTGCACAATGATCCACGCGAAGACCGCGAGCAGCATCAGGAATGCCCACAGGAGGTCCCACGAATTGATGTCGCTCATGCCGCCACCTGTGTGGTCTGTCCGGTGTTCCAGTTCAGCAGGCGTTCGCGGCTCTCAGGCGATAGGTAATAGCCCTTGCCATGGGCGTTTCGCACTTCCATGCCGAACGGTTGTAGCTTCCTGCGAAGGTGACAAATCTGGACCTTGAGCACGTTGGATGCGTCTATCGCAGAATAGTCTCCATTTTGTCGGGTAGCCTTCCACAGCACCTCATCACGCACAGGTCTGTCATGCTTCAGAAGACAGCTTAGAATGCGATCGTGCGCCCTTGTGGTGTTAAATTCGGACGGCGCACACCACTCCGGCGCCAACAGGTCGCGCAGGTGTTCGACCTCAGCTTCGAGAACTTCGATACGCGCTTTCAGACGATAGGTTTCGTCGCTCATGCGACCCTCGCTTCTTTGAGGAGACGATTGACGTGAGAGGGGGTGACGCCCCAGTGTTTCGCGGTGTCGCGAACAGTGTGGCCTTCCTTGATGTCCGCAAGCATGTCGAGGTCGCGGTCGCGGTGATCCTGAACGCGCTCGGCCTGCTCTTCGGCGCTGATGTTGATCTTGCGCGGGCCAGTGCGGTCGGGATTGCGGACCAGACCAAACTTGCGGCAGCGACCAGCTACGACGCCCTTGGTCAGGCTCAAAGCCGACGCAATTTCCGTGTAGGTTTTGCCCTGATTGAACAGGCGCTTCAGTTCGGACGCGTCGAAATACTTACTCATTTCCCAGCCCTCCTTGCATCCATCCGATTTTGAAATTCCGCCACAGCGCAGACCAGCGGGCCTGCGGAGATCAGGGCGAGGCCGACGATGAGGGAGGTCATAGGGACCTCATCAGGTATTCCTTGAGCGCCACCTCAACTTCGCCCACAGAGCGCGCCACAAAGAACGGGCGACCCGTCTCCTTGCACCAGTCCCGCCAGCTCTTCTGCGACTCCTGGAGCACGCCTCCGAAGCTCTTGAGTTCGATGTAGATGTCGGGTCCGTGCGGCCGGCAGATGACCACGTCAGGAATGCCGGGCTTGACGCCCATGGCCTTGAGACGGCCAGCGGTGGACTTCTTGCGCCAGCCGCCATTCGGCGGATGATACCAGCGCCAGTCCTTCGGCAGCTTGTGGTCTAACCAGCGGGCGACTTCGATCTGGATTTGATCTTCGGTCTTGTAGGACGCGAGATCGGCCGCCTTGATGCGGGGCGTGCGGGCGATCAGCGGGATCACTTTCTGACGGGTCATGCTGCCATTTTCCCAATGCAGTTGGCGGCCAGATACGCGGCCCGGATACGCTTGGATTCGATGGGGTCGCGCTCATGAATTGTCGGACGGCCCCAGCCGCCGATCGATTGAGCGCCTTCGGTGTTTCCGTCAGACCCGCTCAGCCAAAAAACGCCTTCGTCCCGGCGATCTTCGAGGATGCAGGCGTGCGTCCATTGCGCGTGCCCGGCTTCGAGCACCTGGATGTAATCCTTAGCCGAGACTGGCGAGCCGCGGCTGATCCAGTGGCGGAAGCCAGGCCGGTCCAGCGCGAACTGCTCGGCCTTGTGGCGCTCGAGATGGCGGATCGCCTCATTTGCCGGTTTGACTTCGAGGAAGGCCTTGAACTTCGGAATCCAGAAGTCAGGCAGGTAGGTTCCACCGGTGGAAAGCTCGTGCCGGCCGGGCTCGTATTCGTAGCCGATACCGAGCGCCAGCAGGAAAGCCGACCAGCGCCCTTCAGTCAGCGAGCGGAACTTCACGCCGTTGTGCCAGACCGGAATGGCCTCCATTTCGCGGGTCACAGCAGGACCTCCTGCCGAACCGGCTTTGGGCCCCACGATGCGTCCCAGCGCCCCATGTTTTCGAAGGCGTAGAGCTTTTCCTCAAGCGTCAGGGTTGTCGGCTGGATCGCCACGACGTTGTCGCCAGAATCGTAACGCTCCTGGTTCAGGTAGACGTTGAGGCCGGGCACAAATTTCGCCTCGGTCTTGGCTAGGAATGCCATGATGGCGCTGCGGATGACGGCCGGATCGGTTTTCGCCGCCTTGCGCTTGAAGATTTCAGCTGTCTTGGCTTTTCCGGCGCCGCGGCCGCTGATCTTCGCGGACTTGTGCTTGCGAGCCCATGCTGCCCATACCTCTTCGAAAAGGCCCGCGGCCGCGTCTTGTTCTTTGGAATTGTTAGATGGTTCTTGTTTGTGTCGTGTGACACGACAGGACCTGTCAGGTGAGGCGACACGACCTGTCGTGTGAGACGACATCGACCTGTCAGGTGAGGCGACAGGTGTCACTACAGGTTGTGGCTTCACCTCTTCCGGCGCGTTCGCAACGTCAAGAATAACCCGATACCTGATCTTCCTCGTGTTGTTGTTTTCTATGTATCTTTCGACATAGCCCCAGCGGATGAGGCGCTTCATGCTTTCAACGACGAACTGGCGCGACAGCCGAGCTTTGACGGCAATCGTGTCCTGTGAGGGCCAGCACCAACCATCCTTGCAGGTGTGATAGCCCAGCGCCGCTAGGACGTTCAGGTCGGCGCCGGTCAGGCGCGTGTCTTCAATGGCCGCGGATGGGATTGCTGCGAACCGTGTCATGCTGCGACGCTCCGATACTCAGGCGCCAGATTGCCGATGGCGTTCCGGCCGATGTCGCAGAACAGGGGTGTTATCCCCGTCTTGCCGTTCCGGTTCTTCTGCCAGTCGATTTCAAGGCGGTGTTTGTTGGCGGCGGCCTCCCGGATTTCCTCGGGGGTGAGGTCATCCTCGCGGGCCTTGCGCTCTAGGTAATAGGCGGGTCTGAACAGCATCCCGACCATGTCGGCGTCCTGCTCTAGCGAGCCGGAATCGCGGAGGTCAGAAAGCTGCGGCCGCGGGTTGCCCCTTTGCTCTGGGGCCCGGGAAAGCTGGGACAGCGCGATAATGGCGATGTCCATTTCCTTGGCGACGGCCAGCAGGTCGGCGGAAATGTCCGTGACCTCTTGAACCTTGTTCCCGTTCCTGTTCTTGTCGGGTCGGGCCAGCTGGAGATAGTCGACGATCAACACTTCCAGCTTGCGGCCGCCGGTGCGGAACTCACGGTCCAGGCGCCGGGCCCACCGGTGAATATCGGCAACCTTCAAAGCGCTCCGGTCATCGATCGCCAGCGGGAGTTCGCGCGCGACTTCGGCGGCTTCCTCCATCTGGCGGATCTGATGCGGGTTGGCCTTGCCGTTCATGACGGCTTCGTATTCAGGGCCCGCCCCGTTCGCGTGGGCCAGATCGGACGCCAGCCGCGCCCAGATTTCGTCCGCAGCCATCTCCATCGAGACAAATCCGACGCCAAAGCCTTGCTGGGCCAGGCGGCGGGCAGCGCAGACGGCGAAGGCAGACTTACCCATGGACGGCCGGGCGGCGATGATCGACATCTTGCCCCGCGGCCAGCCCCGGATTTTGTTGTCCAGATCGCTCAGCCCCGTCGGGATACGACGGCCGGCGGCCCCGCCCCTGAACAGGTCGCGGCGGATGTCGCAGGCGAAAGCTGCACGGAAGCCGCTGGCACCCTGGTGATTGGTCACGAGGTCATTGAGGCCCCGCTCCAAACCCTCGACGTGCTGCTGCACGTTCTGAATAGTCGCCAAGCCACGCAGGGACTCGTTGCAGAGCAAAGTCGCCTGATTGCGTAGACGACGGTCCAGCAGGAACTTTGCTGCCTCCAGCGCCTCCGCAAGCGTCACGAACTCGGGGCGCACAAAGCGAAGGGCTGAGAAGCATTCCTCTTCCTTCAGCCCCGCCTCGCGCAGCTGGAGCACGACAGCGTTCCGGGTGACCCGGCCGCGGCGGCGGGCTTCAAGTGTCGCCTGCCAAAGGTTGGCAAGCTCGCCGTTCTCGAAATCTTCGACTGCCGGCGGGCGTTCGCAATGGTCCCAGAAGGCAGGGTGCAGAATGGCGGCCGCAGTTATGCTGGCTTCGGCATTCGAGCCGATCAGCGGGTTAGGATCGCTCGACATCGCCAACCTCCCGCTCATCAGCTTCGCGCTGGGGATAGTCAGGCGTCGGACGGCTCTCTATCGCCTTGGCTTCGGCTTCATTGCCTGCATTCCGGGCGGCGGCGGCCTCGGCGTTGATCTCGCGCCGGGCTTCGTGAATCCTGCGCGTAGCAGCGTTTTTGCGGCCTATGGTGGCGGCGGCGGCGCGCAGCAAGGTCAACTGCTGAATAGTGCTTTCCAGCCCGAAAGCCCGCTCATACCGGCGCAGCGATTGCGCCAGCTCGAGCGTCGCTTCCATCTGCTCGCTGTTTGTCGGCTTCGGAATCCAGAAGATGTCCGAGCCCTTGCCCAGGATCAGCTCGTCCAGACGAACGCCCAGCGGGATCGCGTCATCATGCGGCGTCATGCTGCAATCTCCGAATACGAACGCAGGCGATGCGGTGGGCGGGGCTGCGGACGCCCGCCACGACAGGCCCAAATGCAGGTGGAATGGTCCCTGTCGAACATCCGGCCGATCTGAGGGTAGGAGTAGCCAAGCTCATTGCGGATGCGCTGCATGGCGATCCTGCGGGCAGCGGCGACGGGAGCCAGGCGGCGAGGTCCGAGAATGTCAGCGACGGATATGCCGGTTTCCTTGGCGACTTCCGCGATGATGTGACGGCCAAGCCTGCGCGGCTGGGGCTCGATCGGCGTTCCGTCCAGCGGATCGGTTGTGATCTGGAACTCGCTCATGATTTTCCCTTGGGTTTCGGACAGCTCTGCGCCACCTTGGGCGGGCCGGCCTTGGAGCCATCGCGACGGAACTTCAGGCCCAGCACCTCAACCGCGTGGTTGATGCTCTCCATCGGCCAGCGCGGGTATTTCCTGCGGAACTGGGCGCGGGTTTCACAGGTGGAGGCTGCGGCGCGGAGTTCGGCAGCGCGATTTTCGATTTCCGAGGTCATGCCGCCACCCGCATTTCCGGCATGGCGCGGGCGGGCTGCGGAACGGTCGCAACATTGCCGCGTTCTGATGCTAGGTTGGGAAAGCTGGCGATCACGTCTGGGCTCCTGCAAGCCTGCGATTGAATGTCAGTGACTAGGCGGCCTCCCGTTCGCGCGGGGGGCCGTTGTCGTTTCAGCTTCGGTGTCGGGAACGGGTCGCGCCTGCGATTGACCGGGGGGCGGATGCAACCGCAGGCGCGGTCAGCGGGGAGTGATCGGCCGCTGATAGATGTGCTGCGGAATTGAATTGGCGCAGCGCACACAGAGATAATTGGCTAGTAGCCCTTTTCGTAGCGCGTACGGTGTCGCACAGTCTTGGAATGTTCAGGGAAAGTAGGGCTTGGGGGGGTGCATGACGCAGTGGGTAGACGGCGATCCCGAGGTTGGGACGGAGCTTGGTTTGGTGCGGATTAGCCTGCACACGTCGCGCGACAAGGATCACGCCACCAGCGACTTCGTCATGACGCCGGCCAGAGCCTTGAAGCTCGCCGCGCAGCTCAATCTCGTGGCGCTCACGGTCACCAGTGCGGCTGACAACGTCGCTGTGATCAGGAAGCGGGGCGCAAAGCATCGCTAGGCCCTCGCCTTCATGTCTTCAGCGGGGTAGATATCTGGCCTGATCTTGTAGCGGGGGATGCCCGTGGCGCGCTCGACGTCCAGAACCCTCTGCACGGGGATTCTGCCCCGGCTTTTCCACGCCCCTACGGTCCCGTCGCTTATGTCCTCGCCGGTCGTATGCCGGAGACGAGCCACGAGATCGGCTGTCCGCCCAAAAAGCGCTTCAAACTGGTCTGGCGTGAAAGGGTCGAATGTCATGACCCGTACCTTGCAATATGCAAAGACAGTCTGTCAAGTCGGCTTTGCGATTTCGATGAAGACATCTTGCATTCCGCAGGGGACGCTGGGGAATGGCAAAGAAATCCACAAAGGTTAGCCCCAACAACCTCAGAGCGTGGCGCGAGTATCGCGGCCTGACGCAGGATGAGCTGGCCGACCTTGTGGGGACCAACGGCTCCGTCATCTCCCTACTAGAGAGCGGCGCCCGTGGATTATCCCTGAAATGGCTGGTAAGATTGGCCCCGCCGCTTCAAACTACGCCGGGGATGCTACTCGATCACGACCCGAACAACCTCGATAACTCGATCCTGGAAATCTGGGGCCATGTGCCCGATACCCAGAAGCCCCAAGCCCGCGAAATTCTGACGACTTTCGCTCGGAAAAACAGGGCCTAACGAAAATTGTTCTTGCAGTCTGCAAGATTTCAGTTGCCTTTCGTCTTTGCATAATGCAATGTCTCCTCATCAGCCCACACGGGCAGGGAGATGAGAGATGGCGACGGAACTGGACTTCACCCTTCTGGAAAAACTCGGGCCGCTGAAAAATGGCGGCCACAAAGGCCCCGGCGATGGGGCCTGCGTGATGGAAGCTGTCGCGTTTGTCGCTGGCGAGCCTTGGTCCGATCACCCCGAATGCGTGTCGCCCGTCATCGGCGCTTTCCTCCGCAACTGGAACGACAACCTCCCGACTGATGCGGATCGCGACCGCCTTCTCAAGCCGCTGATCCCGCTCATCATCAACACCCGCTCGACGCAGGCCATCGAGGAACGGCGCTCCTATCTCGCGCTCGACTGGATGATCCGCACCTTCCTGCCGAAGTGGTTGCGCCTCGCGAAGATCAACGATCACGCTAACAAGGTCGAAGCGCTCTCTCCCATCATTGACATGGAAACGGCGACAGCCGCCGGCCCCGTCGTACGCGCCGCCAATGAAGCGGCTTCGAAAGCGAGGGCCGCAGCGTGGGACGCAGCGGGGGCCGCAGCGAGGGCCGAAGCGTGGGACGCAGCGTGGGCCGCAGCGAGGGACGCAGCGAGGGCCGCAGCGGGGGCCGCAGCGAGGGCCGCAGCGTGGGACGCAGCGTGGGCCGCAGCGTGGGACGCAGCGGGGGCCGCAGCGTGGGACGCAGCGGGGGCCGCAGCGTGGGACGCAGCGGGGGCCGCAGCGGGGGACGCAGCGAGGGCCGCAGCGTGGGACGCACTCAAAGAAACCCGTGACCAGCTTCAGCTATCCGCCGTCGATCTCGTCAAGCGCATGGCTGCAATTCAAGGAGCCCAATCGTGAACCCCGTCAACGAAACAGACTTGGGCCGTGAGGTCCGAATTGAAGTCGCCCGCATCCTGAAGCGCTTCGGCGATTGCGATCTGGCAGGGGTCAAGGTTTCGACCCTGCGCAAGATCGACCAGCTCATCAACCCAGAGCCGGAGACCTTCGAAATCCGCCCCACCCCCGCTCCCTACCTCGCCATGGAGCAGGCTCGTGTTGATCGCCTCCTGTTCGAGGTCGCACAATGAGCAGCTTCAACGATCACGGCAACGCGTTCAAGTCCGAGGGCTTCCAGCCCGACTACGCCCCGCCGCCGCGCTTCACCCTGCATGCAACTGACGATCTGGTCGGCCAGCTTGCCTTCAAGATGAAGCAGGAAGCAACCTCAGCGCGCATCCATGCCGAGAGGCTGGAACAGCTCTGCGACCAGAGCCTAGCCGATGAGGCTTTCACGCAGGCTCGCGCAGAACTCACCGCTTCGATGAAAGCCTGTGCGGATGCTCTGGCGGAAGCGATTGCGTATCTGACGCGCAACGAGCCGCAGATGATTGCGCATCCTGAGAAGGTGAGGGCTGCGTAGCCATGACCCTCACTGAAGAAGAAGCGAAGACGAAGTGGTGTCCTTTCGCGCGCGGCGCTCTGGCGCACGTTATGAGCAAGAGCGGTGACGAGCAGTTTGAGCAGCTCGCTATCCAGCCGGGCACTGGCTACAATCGCATTCAGCGCTCTTCTCAGGATCGCACAGAGACGCAGACCGGCATGCCGATGTCATGTTGCTGCTTGGGCTCTGCCTGCATGGCTTGGCGCTGGCGCGGTTGGGTCAACTTGATGGCTGACGGGTCGCACGAGGTCGATGAGACAACTGGCGGCTTTGCTTATGGACAGGGCAAAACACAAGCGCCTCACGGATGCAATCATCTTGGCTACTGCGGACTGGCGGGCAAGCCATGACCAACGTCATCCACATCAACTTCGCCAAGCCCCGCCGCAAGCCTGTTGATGCGATCTCGGAAAGCCTCGCTGAGTTCAGGATAGCAGCCCTGCGCTCTGAGAAGATCGCCGAGGAGCTGGAGAAGCTAGAGCGCGAGATTGAGGACATCCTGCGTGATTATCCGAGAGGTGCGCTGTGAGCGCCTACGATCTCGCCACCGTGCTCTTGGTCATAGCACTGGCCCTGTTCGCCTTCGTCATCATGCCACACACAAAGGACCCGCAATGAGCGCTCTAGCCAGAACTGAAGTCCGACACACCTCGCTCGAGGAAATGCAGGCGTTTGCCGAAGCTGCCGTGAAGTCGAAGTTCTACGGCTTCAAGAGCGCCGACGAGATGCTGCCGCTTATGATTATCGCGCAGAGCGAGGGCCGCTCATTCGCAAGCGTCGTGCAGGAATATGACATCATTCAGGGCAAGCCTTCATTGAAGGCCGAAGCGATGCTGGCGCGCTTTCAAAAAGCGGGCGGGCATATCCAGTGGACGGAGCTATCCGACACCCGCTGCGCCGCGATCTTCTCGCATCCCCAGTGCGCCCCGGTCGAAATTGACTGGGACATGAAGCGCGCCCAGCAGGCTCAGATCAAGAACCACATGTGGCAGAAGTATCCCCGCAACATGCTCAAGGCGCGCACCATCAGCGATGGCGTCCGCACCGCTTACCCGGCCTGCTTGGGCGGCATGTATACGCCCGAAGAGGTCTCCGACTTTACCCCCGCGCAAGTCTCTCCCCCCTCGCAGCGCGGCGGGCAACTGGCGGCTCCCGAAGAGACTGGACAGTCTGAAGCGCTTCGGGAGCCGACTTCTTTCCACGATCAGCCTAGCAACGTCCCGGGCGGCTTCAAGAGCCTGAAGACCATCGAGGTCGACGAAGAGCAGCGCACCGACCACACGCAGGACCCGGAATGGTCCGTTCTCTCCACCAGCCTGCGCGGCAATTGCGAGACGAAGGCCGATGTCCACACATGGTGGGATGCGAAGAAGAAGGATCTGAAAGCCAAAAAACCGCACTTCGCCCGCGCGTTTCATTCCCTGGTGGTTCTGCCCTTCGCGGATGAGCTGGCCGAGCAGGTTTGGCAGGACGATGACGAGTCGCACCCACACGATGTGGAGGCGTTCACCTGATGGCAACCGAGTTGCGCCTGACCCGAACGCTGCGAGGCTTTGAGCCAAGCGACGATGAAAGCCGTGAGGCCATCAAGGCTATCAAGATCGGCACTGAAATGAAGTGCGAGGTTCGCGTTGCCCGTGATGGCGCGCGGCTTCGCTACTTCTTCGGGCTCTGCAAGACCGTTCTCGATAACACCGACGAGTTCCTAAACACGGACGCGGTGAAGGAATCGATCAAGTTGGGCATTGGCTGGGTCAACCTGGTGCAGGTGTACGACGAGGAAAAGGGCTGGCGCATCGAACGGACGCCCAAGTCCATCAGCTTCGCGAAGATGGATGAGGTCGAGTTCCGGGAGTTCGTGAAGCAGGCTGAACACTACGTCTGCATGGCGCTTGGCGTGACGAGCGACCAGCTAGCCGACGCGCTGACGGACTACATTGCGCCGGGACTGCGCCGGGAAGCGGCCTCCCGTAGCAAGGTGGGGGTGTAGGATGGCGACCAAGAAGCGCAAGCCGCGCGCAACAAAGCCTACCGCCGCGCAGCACGCGCGAGCCGAAGCCGCGATGAAGCAGGCGATGCACGACCCTGTCACGCGCGACCTGTGCAGGCACGCCACGGAAACATGCGTTCGCGCCGTCCTAAGCGCGCAGGGGTTAGCTGATCTGCAGGCTGGCCGGGTGCTGATTGCACTGGAGTGCGCCGTTGCAATTCTGCTGGCTGAATCCGCGCGGCTGAAGTTCGCCGGAAAGCTTGATACTCCGCTGGGAGAAGTTCTCAACCAGCTCACTCACGACATGCTTTTCATGGTCAGCCCGGAGCACATCATGTCGGGCGAAAAGATGTTGATGGAGGCGGCGAAGCGCGATGGCTGACGACGCTCTCCCCTTCGGCAAAGACAGGAAGCCCGATCTGGCCAAGCCGGGGCCACGCTCCCCGCTGTCCAAGTTCGAATTTGCCGTGAAGTTCTTAGAACAGCAGGGGCGCTGCTACCTGTGCAACGGCAAGCTGGAGCGTGGCAAGGTCATCGATGAGCACGACCCGCCGCGTGAGACTATGCCCGCCGCGATCTGCGACAACCTGGAGTTCCGCAAGCTGGCCTGCCGCGCCTGCGCCAAGGCCAAGACGATTGCCGACCAAGGTGTCATCGCAAAACAGCGCCGCATCCGAGGCGAGAAAGGCCAGCGTGCCCGCCGCGCGAAGAACGGTCCTCAAATCCAATCCAGAGGCTTTCCCCAGATGCCCGAAACCCGCGACCCGAAGAAATGGCAGAGCGCTGGCTTCGACAAGACCCGGTCGAGGGGCTTTGACGGTAAGGTGAGGGAGAGGGCGAAGTGACCCATCTGCCCCGCCATGACAGCGACGTTGCTGCCGAGCTGGGCTACGGCGTCCGGTTTTTCCGCAGGATTCTGGACGCTACCCCCGGTTCACACTTGCTGAAGGGTCGGGAGAGATATTTGCTGCCGCGACACGTCGAGGTCGCGATCAAGGCCTTGGAGAATGCCCCGTGCCGCTCAAGCTCCACCCGCCCGGTAAAAGAGGCTTCACGACGTACTTCGCGCGCGGAACCGTCGCGGGAAGACGTGTGGAAGAAAGCCTTGGAACTCGCGACCGGAAAGTCGCAGTCCGCAAGCTCGCTGAACGGCAGATAGAACTTGAAGATACTGTCGGGAAATCAGCGCAGACGACATTCGCCGCAGCCGCCGTGGCCTATCTCAATGATGGAGGCGAGGGGCGCTATCTACCGCCTATTCTCAAATGGTTCGGCCCGGACACGCTGGTGGATGACGTGAGCATCCAAGACGTCGCCGCCGCCGCCCAAGCGCTGAAACCCAAGGTAAGCGCACAGACCCGCCATCGCTGCGTCATCACGCCGATCCGCGCGGTGCTGGAGCATTACCGGAGGGGCGGCCCGCGCCAGAAGCATAACGACAACGCCCGCACGCGCTGGCTGACGCCACAGGAGGCCGACGCGCTGATCGACGCCGCAGCCCCGCAGATGCGCCGGATCATCCTGACGCTGCTGGGAACGGGTTGCAGGACGAGCGAGCTGGTGAAGCTACAGGTGGGCGATATTCGCGGCCCGTCTGCCCAGATCTGGATTGCCGACCCGAAGAACGAACGGCCACGCTGGAGCGCTGTGGAGCGCTCACGGGCGCTTCCGGCATTGCTGGAGGGATTGCCCAAGCAGGGTGCCGCTTTCCGCACCCAGCACGGCGAGGCGTACACGATCCGGCCCAACAACTCGGGCGGTCAGTTCGCGGTGGCGTTCAATCGCGCCAGAGAAGCCGCTGGGCTGGGGGAAGACGTCACCCCGCACGCTCTGCGCCATACCTGGGCCACATGGTTCTACGCGGCCCACAAGGACCTTGCAGCCCTGATGGCGAATGGCGGCTGGGTCAGTGTCACGATGGCGATGCGCTACACCAAGCTAGCACCTGCCGATCTCCCGGCCCAACTGGAAGCGCATGGCTGGCGCTTTGAAACGGGCTCGAACGCTGGGAGGCGGCTCCATGCGGTATGAAGCAGGAACGTCTTCCCCCGCAGTTTCCCCCACCTACCACGTTCGTTCCGGGACAATCGCGGCCCATCGCGGACAATTGCCGGAGGCCGTTTTCGCTCAGAACCCCAGCAGACTGGCGGAGAGGATGGGATTCGAACCCACGAAGGGGTTACCCCCTTACGCCCTTAGCAGGGGCGGCATACGGTTCAGAAACTACAATGAAAACAGGGCTATCGCGCTAGATTTGGCTGGTATCCCCCATTTATCCCCCGTTTCGGGATATTCACAGGTTCCGGCATGACCCAGAACACCAGCCACGCCGTCATGCAGCAGCGCCATGAAGCGCACGACAGCCTAGACGACTTCCCATCGCCCCCATGGAGCGGTCGAGCACTCTGCGAGCATGTGCTGAAGGGAAATGGCCTAGGGCCTCAGGACGTGGTCTGGGAGCCCGCCTGCAATCGCGGCTATCTGGTTCGCGGCCTAGCTGACTACGTGGGCCGGATCCACTGCACCGATATCCATGACTATGGACTGGCCGACGCTACGCAGGAAGATTTCCTCATGCCGCTACGGAATAGCGCTGAGGCTGACTGGGTCATCACGAACCCACCTTTCCGGCTCGCCTCCCAGTTCGCGGAGCGCTGCCGGATCCTGAAGCCGCACAAGGGCTATGCCCTGCTCGTCCGGTCTGCTTTCCTTGAAGGCGTCGATCGCTATGAGACGCTGTTCAAGCCTCACCCGCCGTCGATCATTGCCCAGTTTGTGGAGCGGGTGCCCATGGTGAAGGGCCGGCACGATCCAAACGCCAGCACCGCGACTTCGTACACTTGGCTCGTCTGGCTGACTGGCGCCCGTGGGACGAAGTTCGTGTGGATCCCGCCCTGTCGTCGCCAGCTTCAAAAAGCTTCAGACGCATGACGCCCCACCCCCCCAGGAATAGGAAACTGAGAGATGCCAACGTTGGAGGAAGTTCACACGCTATACCCGACCAATTTCCGTGATCCAGCCGCAACGCTGCGCGTCATCGCGGATGAAATCGAGGCCGGAAAGCACGGAGAGGTTACGCAAGTCGCTGTCGTGCTTCTAGGGGAAACATGCGAGGTGTTCGGCGCTGGGCCTGACGCCGATGGCGGCACGGTTGCGATCCTGTTGCAAGCCGGTGCGCAGCGCATGATTTCGGCTGTGGCAAACCATGGGAGGGACGAATGACCCCCACCCTAGACACCAAGGCTCTGGAGGCTGCTGCTATGGCGCTGCACGCACGATACGAAGAGATTTCCCATTGGGTAAGGACGCTAAAGAACGCGCCACGCTCGCTGGAAGACAGCGGCCTTCGTGACATTTACATGCTCGACGCCAGCGCCGCCGTCTCTGCATATCTGGCAGCACTCACAGCACAGGAGCCGCGCTCGTGAGCAACCTGCAAGCCCTACTGGAGAGAGTTGAAGCTGCGAGTGGGCCGGATCGGGATATTGATCTTGAACTTGCGCTCATAGGTTACCCACACACAACGCGCGAGCATTGGCTTACCGATGAGCTTGGTCGGTTAGCGTTCGGGTCCCAGCGCCGCTACACCGCCAGCTTAGACGCTGCTGTTGGGCTGGTGGAGAAGATGCTGCCGGGTCGGTCATGGGAAGTTCGGGAACAGAAGCATTCCAGCTTTCCGAGAGCAATCGGCGCTCAGGCGCTGATAATGTCGATGTCAGAGAATGAAACCATGCGCGGCGATTCCTCCGCACGCGCCAAAACCCCAGCCCTCGCCCTGATCGCCGCGCTTCTAAAAGCAATGATCTATCAATCCAACCCAGAGAGACCTGGAGTTGAATAGTCTGGGGGGCTACTCGTTCGCATTCAGTGCTTGGCGTGATACCTTAGTTCGCAATTGATTTGAGGACGTTTCAACATGCTCACGGAAGACAATCACGCGACGCGCACCGCCACCGAAGTCTGGAGCGATGCGCGCGGACGCTCGCAGAAGCGCTTTGTCGATCAGGTTTGCAATGACATGCTGGACGGTGTCCGCGCTTATCCGCGCGTTCCCGGAGAGCTTCCCAAGCATGATATCGTGATGACATCTGAAGGCCCGGACGCAATGCTGGAACGCTTCAAGCGCGAGCCCGACATGCTCGCAAGCTTCCTGCCTGAGGGCTTCGCAGTCATCGAGCTTAGGCATCTCGACAAGATGCTGGAAATGCTTTCCGGCGCGATCCCAACGCCGACGTCGCCTTTCGCCAAGTCTCTTGGCCCCGTCGATGGCAAGTCCATGGCGGAGTATATGCTGCGGGTGTCAGCCGATCGCCTCTATGGCATGTCAGAGCTTGCGCGGCGCCAGCACGACGAGAAGCAGGAGCGCTCCCGCTAACCCTTCACAATCAGAACAATCGCCTGAAGGACTATAACCAGACATCCTATCCCAGCTACTCCAGCCACCCACCCCGGAAGATCCTGACGTCTGCGCCCGGGAGTTCTGAAGGTCAGGCTCGCCGGGCGCTTGGTCGGGAACATCAGGCGCTCTTCACCTGAGGGCGGAGGGTCCAGAAATGCCACACCACAAGCCAGATCGCCGCGAGCGACAGGACGTCCATCAGCCATGCGATGGTGATCAGAGACCGCAGGCCCATCGGATCGATCCCGGCGAAGCGGACGGAGATCACCCACACGACGAGGATGGTATAGGCAAGCCGTCGAATGTAGCTCCACGACACGTCAGGCACGTTCACTTGTTTGGTAGCCATTCTAGTCTCCTCGGGTTAAGCCTTGCAGCCGGCAGCGAGAAACTGCGCGGCGTTATTGGTGACGTAGGACTTCGCAGCAGCGGGCCAGCTGTCGTATTCGGCGCGGGAGATTTGCTCAGGCGTCTGCCCGCGACAGAACTCAATCAGCAGGGCGACACGCTGATCTTCCAGCGGCTTCACCGCCTCTTTAATCTCGGAAGATGACGCCCGCGATGGGGTCTGGCACGAGGTCAGAACTGGGAAAATCAGGGCTAGTATCACGAGCGCGAATAGCCTGGTCGGCATGGGTTCTCTCTTCATTGATGATGGTTGTGGAACGCTCGTTTACAGCTACGCGTACTTCGGCTTGCTTGACCTTCACTCCGTCCAGCACGTCCTCCCGCACTTTGGCGTCGTGTCTGGCGATGATGAATTTACCGGTGAGAAAAAGCATGACGAACGCCCCGCCCCACATGAGCGCGGTTCGCACCCAAGGCGGAAGGCCCTGCCAAAAAAGGGCGAGGCTCATTGTGTGACCTTTCAAATGCTCCTAGATTCATGACGGCGAAGGGAGCGTTGGAGCGCTCAACCTCCGCCTGACCACAAGGCTCTTGGAGGAGCATCATGGCTACTCAACGGATATGCACAATTCCTGGGTGCGGCAAGAAATTCTACTCACGCAGCCTATGCAAGACCCACTACAATATTGACTACCACAGCAGGAATTACGTTTCTAAAAGAAAACCCCGCATCAGCCCCGGCCTAGTCTTTATCAAAGAGGCCCTGTCATCCGATACTGACGACTGCATTCTATGGCCATATGCGAAGGTCAGCGGAGGCTATGGCACAACCCGCATCAGCGGAAAGAGCGTTACCACTCACCGATATGTTTGCGAGCAAACGCATGGCCAATCAAACTTATACGCGTGCCACAGGTGCGACGTCCCCGCGTGTGTGAACCCTCGGCATATTCGATGGGGAACTCCGAAAGAGAACTCATCTGACATGCGCCTTCGCGGCAGAAGTCTAACCGGTGAAAAATCTCAAGCCTCTCGGTTGACCGAGTCCAATGTGAGAGAGATCAGGAGCGCGCTTTCCAAGCCACTAAAGCGCGGAGATATCATGAAGCTTGCTAGACGCTACGACGTAGACAAAGCGACCATATGTGACATCCGCGCCGGCCGAACTTGGAACCATATTACTTGAGCGGTCTGGTCGCCTTGCGCTCGCCTATGCGCTGAACAACTTCACCTAGCATCATCACCATGAAGCCGGAGAACATTTCTGTGACGATGGGATCTGAGACCGCGCCAAGCACAGCGTTCGACCCGGTCTTGAGCATCCATAGGCGACCGACGACGACGAGGAACAGGCCCCAAAATCTGCGGCTGAAGATCATCGACTTGGCCGACTCCGACCAATCTTCCGCCTTCCGTGTTGCGTCTACGGCGCTAGTCTGCTGACCGACCGGAATCGGCGGGTCGGGAAGCTTCGGCGGAGGCAAAGGACTCACCGGCCCCGGCGGGCTTTGGGGGGCAGTTGGTACCGGGGCCGGTGACGCGGGCTTACTGCTGCCCGTGTTGGGAACTGAATGGGCAGTCGGCTCCACCTCGGGTTGGGGGTGAGATGGAGCCGCCGCCTTGGTGTCAGGGATAGACTCTGACGCCGCAGGGGTATCCAGAAGAAGCTCGTCCTCTCCAGGTAGGGGGAGCTGGACGGGGATTCCGTCTGTGGGGGCTCGCTCGATGGCCTGATCGATCGCCTTGGGCCACGGCGCCTTCAGAACGTCGCTCACATCAGGGCGCATTATGGGAACGTCCTGACGCGCACGCTCCAGCGTTTCCTCGAGAGAGGTCGTCGCGTAAGGGTCGGGATTGCCGTTGGCGTCGAGTTCAAGCCGGACAATGTTTTCGGAGCACGCCGCTTCCCACGGCAGGTCGGAATAGACGCAAGCCTCCGCTAAACGGCGACGAAGCAGGCCACGCATCGGTACGCCGGCAGCGCGACAGTTCCTCGGAAATTGCTGCAGCGCTGACCCGTAAGAGCCAGGAGACATCTGGACGCCTTTGTCCGTGATGCCACCGTTCAGACAAGCGCGCATTGATCTCGGCACGCCGCCTTTGAGATTGAAGGCCATAGACGTCAGAGCGTCAAATTCGCCGGCTGTGACTGGTACGCTGACGGTTGCCCGCACCTTGGCTGCGGCTTCCTCAAGATCCTCCATCAGCCAAGCATCCGCCTGCGCCAACGTGCAGAAGTCACCTTCCTTGACGTCCTTGGTATGGCCGTAGCCAATCGTCCAAGGATCGCCGGGAAGCGTCTGCCAGTTTGAAGGCCGGTCCTCAGGCTTCATGCGTGAAGCACGAGCGCGCTGGCTGGCCGGATCTGGATACGCCTTTAGCGATAGCCCCTCGAACGCGGCGCAGAGGCGGAACGCCGCTTTGCCGGGAGAGCGTTCACTCGGCGGCTTGCGGACGGCGACGGGCCACGTCGTCATTTTCCTGCTCCTCGGTTTCGTCTTCGTCGGCGTCTAGTTCGTCGTTTACGGGGTCGTCAGGCGCGTCCTCATCAAGGTCTGCCTGCGTGCCGCGCTTCTCCGCGCGTAGGTCCTCAATGGCCTTCAGCTTGCCCCTGACGCGGTTCCTGCGGGCCGTGGTCTTGCCGCCTAGGGCTCCCGCTGCTTGGGCAGTCTTGCGCTTACTGAGGGCCATCTGGACGGCCAGAAGCGATTGAGCGCCGACAGAGCCGCAGGCTTCCAGCAGGATCACCCAGAAGATGGCGAAGATGTCCCTGAAGGTGACGCCGTCGAAGCCCGCGATGTAGCGAGCGGGAGCCTTGAACACGGCCGGCAAGGCAGGATCGCCAATGCTTGCCGCCGTCGCCGTCTGCTTGGCCGCGAGGCGTTCCGTTTCAGCCTTGGCGATAACAGCGTCTTGCGCCGCTAGTTTGGCCTCGGCGTCCGTCTGATATTTGGCGATGTTGGCTTCGTAAGTGCTGACATCATCGTTATTTGCGCGCCCGTCATCAAGCACGAGGTTCATCGATGTGCGGGCAGCGGCGACGAGCTGGTCACGGTCCGCGCGGATCGCTGCTTTCTCGGCTGTCGCACGGGCAATGATCGTGTCCGCGCTATCGGTCGTCGCCGTCTCGGTCTGTGTGATGGCCGCGTTGCTGCGGTAGTGATAATCATTGCCCTCTGTGACAAAGCCCAGCGCTGCGATGCCGCAAGCAATGAGGCCCATCACCCAGATAAAGCGCAGCGTCCATCCGCTCTCTTTGTTGAGCTTGTTCGTCTTCAGCCAGACGATTGCGAGGCCGCCGAAGATGACGAAGGTGCGGAACACAAGGCCCGCCGCCATGAAGGACATTTCCATGCCAGGCGGGGCGAGGCTGGAGTAGAATTTAGAGTCCCAGACGTACAGCGTGACGCAGGCCAGCGTGACTGCAAACCACAGGGCGCTAAACGTGACGAAGCTGACGGTGAAGGCGGGCGCGTGATCCTTGCACCAGCGCCCCGCGCCGATCCATTCGGACTTTGTGGGCCACCTCATGGCGCCACACCTTTGAACTCAGCCCATTTGTCTATCCCGAGCTGCAGGATGGCGAACAGGCCGATTGCCATGAACACGTAGGCAAGGGCCGGGATGCGCGCCCAGACGTTGCCCTTGTTGCTTTCCTGAAGCGTGTTCACTTCGCGCTTCTGGTGATTGAGATCGTTGGCGAGTGCGTCGAGCTTGTGCGCGATGCTGGTCAGCGTCGATTGGATTTCAGTGTTCTGGCTAGCCAGCGCGCCGAACTTGGTCCGCATCTCGGACTCTATCGCCACGACTTTTGCAACTACCTGCTCCACATCGTCTCCGTTCGCTTTGCGCTTCCGCAGCTGGTCCAGATCCTCCGAAAACTCGCGCAGCTCTCGTTTGAGCGCTTTGAGACGCTCGTTGTAATCATCGTCCATTTTCCCAGCCCTTTTAGGTTTCGCCTTACGGCTTCAGGTCTTCCGTCAGGTTCAGCCAGTTGCCGGCCGCGAAGTTCGCAATGAGCATCGGCAAAAGCCGGATCTTCTCTTCAGGGCTCAGAGGCTCGCCGCCGCCTTCGAAGTTCTCGCCCTCGGCAATGCCGAAGCGGAACAGGATCGAGAACGCGCGCTTGCGGAAATCCTCGGCGCTCTCGTCAGCCTCGGCGTATTTCGCTAACTGGTCTGGGATCAGCGTGAAGTCGGGAACGTAGGGTGCAGCCGGCGGGTCCGGTTCATCGAACTCAAACCTCGCCTCCAGCGCTTTGACGCGCGCAAATAGTTCGTCGATATCATTGCGCGCTTGCGTGAATTCGCCCACTCTGCGCGGCGTTTCTTCCGTATCCATGGGGACCTCAATGGAAAAGAACTTCTGGTCAGGCGGCGATGGCAAATCGAACCCGCTCGTATTGTGGCCGGCGCTTATCTTCATTGCCTTGATGATTGGCGGGCTGGTTATCAGCCCCCAATAAGGGCGCCCGTGAAGGTCGAGAGCGCTCCACCCTTGATGTCCACAACCTTCGTTGCGCCCGAGACGAAAATCTGAACGTAGGCGGTGTCGCCCTCTTCCATGTCCACAAGCGCACTTATTGCGCACCCAACGCGCGTGTTGGCGTCCGCTGGGATATCTCCGTAATCCTGCTGATAGTTCCGGTTGCTGGTGGTGATCGACAGGAAGACGCGGTCATTGCCCGCCGCCATCCCCGAAAGCGTGAGGTTGGTTGTCAGGAGATATTGACCCGTCTCCGGCGCTGTCCAAATGCCGGTCGTGGTATTGAACCCTCCCGATGGGTCGCTGACTTCCGTGTCCCAGATCACATCATAGGTCGTGCCGTCGCCGGTAACGTTGTTGATGTCGCCGGCTGATCTGGCCGAGAATGAAGCCCAGATCGGAACGCCCGTCTGGATGCCATTGAACCGCTTGTTGGTCTGGCCGAATGACTGGCAATTGACTGCGCGGTTGAGCGCGGTTGTATCGGCATCGCCAATCGCAACGTTGTTGAAAAACCCGTCGTACATGTCCTGAAACAGCGTCATTGTGTGCGTACCGCTGCCGCCCGCTAGCGTCGAGACGACATAGGCCGAATAACTTAGCCCTGCTTCCTGCGCCTCATAGGCGTCCAGCGCGTTGATGTAGGACGTCGCAATTGCCACCGTGCTGGTCGCCCGGATTGGAACGGGCCAATAATCCGTCGCCAGCGCCAGGCCGGTTGGCAGGGACCCCGACGTTGTAAAGCGGACGCGCACTCCCAAGGCGGCCTTGATCGGAGCTGCGCTGCTGACAGTCAGAAGCGTGGTCGAAGCGACGGTAACAGCCGCAGCGCCGACGTCCGAAACGGCAAGGCACTCCTTGAATTGGATGTTCTTCGGCCACGCCGTGTAGGGAGATGCCGCGCCACTTCCGCGCTCTGCAGAGAACCCTTTGATATTGGCGGCCGTCTGCTGCTTGGACCCACCGATGTTACGAGCCGTGCAGCCAACGAAATCGCAATCCTGCGTCAGGTTGAGCGCGCCAGCCGTCGTTCCAGAGGCAAAGAACCCGTAGAGGCCGGCCGCCTCTACTTCGACGCCAATAGCCTTGCAGCCCACTGCGCTGACCGCGAACTTAACCCCGGTGCTGTAGCAATGCCTGATGCTGCCGCCGTTGACCAGAATGTTGGAGTTGTGGCTATCGCCAGTGATATCAATCGCCTGATCCAGCCGGTATAACTGAGGATTGTTGATAACCCCTCCGCGACAACCACTGGCCGCAATTCCTCGGTTGTATCGATCACGGGAGGCGCTTGTTTGATCAGTCCGGCCGAACTTGCGGATTCGGGGCTGGTCGATCAGGAAGTCATCAGAATAAACCGCCCAGATACCCTGGATAACGTCATCGGCTTGGGCGACGTGATAGTAATAGAGATCGTGGATATAGGGCCGAACGATTGAGGCTTGCGGGGATAGCCAGACGACAATCCCGTTGCCCTCATCGTTGCCATAGACTTCGCAATCGATGACTTTGGCGCGCGGGCACTGGTCAAGCCAGATACCGGCCTGCGTGGTGATAGCTCCGCTGCGCCCGCCGCCGAACCTGTCAATCTTCAGGTCGCGGATCTGGATATTCGACGCGCCGGTTGCGTAAACCGTCTTTGTCGTGGCGCCGGGGTTCAACTGAATGATCGTCGCGCCGTTGCCATTGACGCGCAGATCGTCATAGCTCCAGTCAAGATTTCCGCTGACAGCGTAGGTCCGGCCACGAAGGTCAAGCGGGAGGTCGGCCGCTATCGCAGCCGCAGCAGCCGCAGCCAGTTCGTCCTTGTCGTCGGTCCCGTAAGCGTAGGTTGCGCTTGAAGCAACGGTCGTAATTGCAGCAGCGGTCAGCTCAATGGAAGTCGCTGAGTTGATCGATGCAATCGTGGTGACGTGAACCGCGCTTGCTGTGCCCGCCCCATGAATGCAGATGACCTTGCCAATATCGGCGCTGGTGAAGCTCGCAGAGGCGCTAGTGAAGGTGTTATCGGTTGCAGTCGCAACCCCGTCCGTGCCCTTGATAGCATCGCCAACGGCCCCGTAATCATCGGGGTCAACCACGCCTTCATCTGCAGCACTCGAATTATCGTTTGCGTAATCGCGCGTGTATTTTGTCGCGCCGTCGGCGTCCTTATAGACGAGCTTGATAAGCGTTCCGCTCGGAATCCAGCGTTCGGGTATGACGCCTGCTGCATCCGCCGTCATGACGTATCCCGCTGTCGTGGTCAGCGCACGGTCGGAGTAAATCGTCAGCGGCGTAGTTGTGCCGGCGCTGTAAACCTCAACGGTTGCGCTCGGCTCAATAGCGCCGCTGTCGTCCATCAGGCGATGGACGAGCCCCAGAATGTTGTTTGCCATGTGATCCCGCTATGCAGTCCAGGTGACAGAAATGGTCCCAGAGAGACCGGGCGCCGTGATTTCGTTAGTCCCGCTTGTGCGCTGTATCTCAAGGCGGATATCGGATTGAGCGCTGTTGTTTGCCGCGAGAAGCGTAGTTGGAAGCGAGTCCATACCCACGACCCAGGTTGCTGCCGTGTAGAGCGTTTCGCCGCTGATCGAGCCGTATTCCTGCGGCGCGGTGTAGGTCACACCCAGAACTCCAGTCGCGAGGACATACTCCGTGCCGCCGCCTGTGAGTTCTTCGACCACGCGCCACGCGCCCGTGAAGGTCGTATCAACCGCCCCCTCATCGTCGAGGTGGCCGCTGATAGCGGTGTCTGGGGTAATCGTGACTGTGTAATCCCCGCCGGCCCCTGAAGGGGTGACAACCACCGTGCCAATGGTTGTCCACGTCGCGCCAGCGCTCACACCGCCAGAATAGGAGGTTGAGTTGGATACACCCGTCCCGCTGTTTGAACCTTGCGCAGCCGCGTCCCCGGCAATGCGCGCCGCCGTCTCTGCGGCTAGTCGGGCTGTCTGTTCTGTCGCGCCGTTGATGACGCCCTCGAGAGCGTTGAAAGCCTCACCGCCATTGCGGTCAACCATACTGTTCCAGGCGTTGCGAAACCATTCAACCGGCGTTCCGTCGTCGTTGATGATCTTATTACCAGCATGAAGAAAAGGAACGTTCGTCACGAGCGCTGTCCTTCATTTATCCACGCGCCATAGATCGTCACGCCGGCAGGGTCAGTCATGCGGATTGAGATGTTCGTCGCCTCGCCCGGCGGGACCATGCCAAGGCCCCACAGGACCGGCTTCTGATAGCGTCCGTCCGCTCCTAGCTGCAGCGTGATTTCTGATCGGCTGTCATCGCGGATCGTTCGCCCGTCAGTTGAGATTTCAACCATGATCGATGGGTTTGAGCCCTGCCCGCTGAGTGGACGCCCGAACGCCTGAAGATCAACGCAGAGCGAGCCGATGATCTCGTCGTCACGAAAGGATGGCCGCAGGGTCGCAATGCGCTCCACCGTGTTTCCGGCATCCGTGAAAACGGTGTTGTCCAGCGTGTAGAGGACGGAGCCGCCTTCATCGACCTGAACGTCGTATCCGTAAGCTGTGGCGTGGAATCGCGGGAGGTAGATATCCTCCTCCCAGCTTTGTTCACGATGCCAAAAGCCGGTTGTGGTGTTGAGGACAAACGCCGCTGAGCCTGGAAGGCGGACTTTGAAGAACTCATTTGAGCCGTATTGATAGGCCATGCACGTCACAAGCGCGCGGTTTGCTGCGGACAGGGCCAGCAGTTCGTCTTCCATCTCGCCATTGCGAGGAAGCGGGTTGAGAGCAAAACCGCTCATGATGTATGGCGACAGGTTGCCCCCGATCAGGAACAGCTTGTCGCCCCGGATGGCGTAGGAATTGGCGCTTAGAATACCGTCCGACTCGTCGATCGACTGGCCGGTGATGTTGGCGAAGGGAAGCGTTGAGGACGTGGTTGCGCGGATAATCTCGATGCTGGCCGCGCCAAGCGCAAGGATCTGACCCGACAGGCGGATCATGCGGTAAATAACATCAGGCCGCTGCTCTGCAGTCGCAAAGCCCAGCGCCTCCCATGTGGTCCCGTCTAGCACGGCTGACCAGTAGAAGGTATCCGCCCCGTCTTCCGAAGCCACGAGCCGTTGAGACAGGACAAGCAGGCTAGTGGCGTTGGGCGCGTCGACATCCGCCACTTGCGTCAGGGCTGACCCGTTCCAGCGCCATGGCTTGTCCGCGCGGGCTACATAGAGATTGTCACGCAGACCGGCAAAGACCGCATTTCCTGAGCCGCCAATTGCGCCAATAGACGTCGCCGTCCATGATGACGAAATACTGTAAAGCGTGCCCCCTGCGACGACGAACAGCGCACCGCTTCGCACGCCCGCTTCGCAATAAATGCCCTGTATCTCTGCCCCAAGGTCAACGCGCTGGACGCGGCCCGGCGTAGGCACGAGCGCGGCCCGCACAGGCTTGCCGGTCTCCGCTGGGATCGGGACGGCGAACATGTTGAGCAGGCGCAGTGGCGCCATGCCGTACCGCTGCCGGCGGTCGGCTATCGGGACAACGGGGATGTAGGGAATAGCTGGCTCCGAACGAATGTGTTAACGTTTGCGCCTCGGTTAGGAGGCGCAGTTGAAGCTCTGGATTGCTGGTCTGTTGTGCTTGGTCTTCGGTGTTTACGGGTTCTTCCCGGCGTCGTTTCAGACGTGGATCATGCCGATCTGGATGAGCTTTTTCCTGATCATCTCAGGCGGCGCCATGATGCTGTTCTCAGGGGACGTTGCTACTACGCCGGATAGCATCGAGGATTAGCGCCTGATCGGCTTGCGCCTTTTTGACGTTAGGCCGCGTGTATTCGTAGGGCATCTTGAACGCGCCTGCCGTCCGGGCAAGCGCCGCAACCTGACCGAAGCGCTGGAACGCGATAGCCGCAGCCTCGGAGTTCTTTGCTGTTTCCAGTCGCGCCATAGCGATTTCAAGGTTGGCCGCGTTACCTTCTTCTTGAGCCTTATCAACCGCCGCCTGCGCTTCAACGGCTTCCTGATGAAAGCCCTTCGCAAGGTTTCCGGCGAATTCGGATTCGGCCATCGACGCTCCGATGACAGCCATATCCATCATCTTGAAGTGCTTGGTTCCAGGCTTGAACAGATCAAACGCATCTTTCGCATTCGCCTTAGCCATCCAGTCGCCATTGTCATCCGTCGTAAATGGAACGCCCTTCTTGGGCTCCGTGCCGAGGCGCTGCTTCAGGTTCTCGGATTTTCCAGCGCCACCCTGATAAAAGAACTCGTTGAGGTTTGACGCGCGCTTGCCCATCGCCTTACGGCCAATCATTGTATCAGATGTCGTCGGGGTCGCGTCTGAGACAAGCCGGTTGAGCGATGCGGCTTTTGTGGCTGACTCCGCTGCGGTCTTCTTAACCGCACCCTTACGCATCAACGCGCCAGCGAGAACTCCAGCCCCGATGCCAAGCCATGGCCCAAGCTCGCGCGCCAGTTCTACGGTCGCGTCAGGCTTTGTGCGATCAAACGCACCCTTCATCTCGATTTCAGCGCGCCGTTTTTCGGCCTTTCCTGAAATATCCTTTTCTCGCGCCTGCCCTTCGCTGATTGCGGTTTCAAGGTCTTTGCGTGCTGTTTGAATAGCCGCGCGCGTTTCAGGCCCAAGCTTGCCGTCTGGCTTTCCGTCCGCGCTGATCTTCAAGCCGCGCGTCTCGGCAAGGTAGGCCTGCTTTTCTTCAACCGTACCGTTGAGGATGATATCCAGCTCGGCTTCCAGCTTCTTGATACGCTGGCGCTCACCGTCGAGCGGTGCAAGGAACTCGTTGCTTGCCTCTGCCTCTTGCGCGTCAGCCACGCCGCCAAGCGCGCCAATGCCGCCGACGGCCCCGCCAGCGACCATGCGCTTGGTGGCAGACCGTGGCTTGATGTTCTTGAGGGCGTTCACACCACGCTTCGCGATGTTCCCGCCAACTACGCCGCTGACAAGACCGCCCATGGCGTTGAGGCCGCGATCCTTGTCATCAATGACGCCGTCTTGGTTCGCGTCTGTGGGGTTGCCGAAATAGCCAGCCACTCCCCCGCCAATGCCGCCTACAGCTTCCGGTGAAGCCCCCATCCCAGCCAGAAGCTTGCTGCTTCCTGATTGAGATGGGTCGAACTTCGCAAACTTGCCGCGAATGTTTTCAGGGTCGAACACCGCGTAAATATCGCTCGGCCCCGCGCCACCTTTGCCGGCTTCATCGCGGACGTTCTTGAAGATTACGCCGTCATGGCCATTCGCTTGAGCATAGTCGATGGCCTCGCGGAACAGAGTGTTGTCGTACTCTTTGATATCGTCCACAACGTAGGGATTGCGAAGGCGAGAATAGACTGGAAGCACTGCTGCGCCTTCGGTCATGTCGATCGACTTCTCGACCGAAGTCAGATTGTCTTGCGCCGCAAGTTGTTTGTCCCGGTCGACCTGTCCCATCCAATTCTTCTTGCCGAGCGTATCTTTCCACTCTTGGCGGGCCTTCTGATAGGCTGGGTCAGCGTTGCGCTTGTCGATACTGCCAGCATATGCCGCCTCATCAGCGTACCCGCTTGCAACCTTGGGACTGGTCGAGAAGAAGAACGCCTGACGCGCGTCGCCGTCTTTGAAGACCTTGCCGCGCATCGCCTTGTCAAAAGCTTCGAAATCGCTCGCCGTCCCATGATACAGCGGCGTATCGACATCAAACCCCTGCTCTCTCGCTCTTCCCATCCTTGAGGCTTCATCCATGGGGAGGGATTTAGAGGAGCCCAGCTTGACCTGATCAGACACCAGAGAAACAGCCTCGCCTCGTCTGATCTTGTCCTCTATCATGCGCCGGAATGTGGGATCGGCGATCTGTCCAGCAGAGAGCGCATCCAGTGCAGCGTTAGGATCGGACCTATCGACGAACTTGCCGTTCGAACCGATGAAGCCTTCCTCGATCCTCTCCTTGCCAATCGGGACGCCAGCAGCCTCTGCATCCAGCAACGCTTGATCATGCGTCTCAGCCGAGAAGACTTTGCCCTTATAGCGGATAGCCGCTGCGCGGAGACCCTTCGAAGAGCCTCCCCCAAATCCCATTCTCTCTGGAGGACGGGGGGCAGCTGACGCAGGCCCACCGAGGCCAGTCGTCGGCCCTGCCGGACCAGTCGGAGCGGGCGTAGGCGTAGGCGTACCGCCCCGGGGCTTCTTCCCGGCGAAGATGCGGGCCAGATTCTCGGGCGTGTCACCAGCCAGAAGCATCTGGCCCATGAGGTCGCGCTGGGCTTGCGTGTAGGAGCCGGATTGAGACATCCGGGCAAGCAGCGCCTCCAGAGGATTGCGGACTGCTCGGATGGCTTCAGCGGCAGCGGGGAGAGCCCCCTCGCCTGCGCCCATCATCGCCTGAGATGTCGGAGACCCAATGTTTGGGTTCTGCCTCTGTGAGTTCTTTACAATCGTCTGATCAGCCCGCAGGCGCGCGACCAGTTGGTCGGCAGTGTTTTGATCAAACACTGCGCCGAGAATCTGACGCATCCGTTCACTCGACAAGCCGTCAACGCCTCGGCCCTTTTCGATGTCCAGAGCCAGCTTTTCGACAACACCCATCTGTAGGGCCGTCAGCGGCTTGCCGGTGAGTTTTGACGCAATAACGCGGACCTTCTCAACCAGCAGCCCACCGCCAGCGACTTTCGCGCCTTCCTTGCGAGCGGCGCGCATACGCGGCGCGTCGGCTCCGTCGCGAACCGCCTTGTAGTCTGGCATGAGCCCATCAAGCTCATTCTTGACCGCAGCCCGGGCCTGTTCAAGCTCATAGGCCGCCTGACCGCCTGACCGCTTCTGGGTTTCGATGGTGCGATCCAGAGCGCGCTTGACCAGATCCCATGTGCGCGCGTTGCTCAGCGCCTGCCCTGCGGTCGTCTGGAGGCTTTCAGACGCCTGGATTGCGCGGCGCACATAGGGGCCGACGACCGGATCGTCAGCAAGCTGCATCAGGCGTTCAGAGTTGACCCCAGCGTTTTCTGAAAACAGCTTTTCGTAAGCCGGGCTGATTTCCTCGGAAGCTTTCTTGATGGCGTCGTCAATATCCGTCGAAACGGTCGCCGGGTTAATTCCAGTAGTTTCCTCGACGGCTGAAAACAAACGACCGGCGCGGTTTTTGACGATGTCCATGCTTCGTTCAACGGCTGCGTCTGGCGTTGATCCGGGCAGGCGGGAAAGGCCAACAGTGGTATTCAGGCCCTCCTGCGTCATGTCGGAAATAGACACGTTGTCATTATTTCCGAAGCGGGCTCTCTTGTTAGAGGAGACAGCTTCAGGCGACGGCATACCAGCCGCGACAAGCGGCTTGCGCACAACTCTGGCTGCAACGCGCTCGTCAAACGCAGAGCGGGCAGCAGGCCCCATCGTGGCCCTTCTGCCAGCCCTCCAGCCGCGCCCTGCCAAACGCGGGGCCAGCATACCAGCAACCGCGCCCGTCACAGGGTTGACGATATCGGGACCGCCGCCACCATCACCAGAGGCCGCAAACGAATCGCCAACGCCGCCCGCCATAGCGCCCACACCGCCGCCGACAATGCGATCAAGGTTCCTGCGCACGACACCGCGTCCCATGGGCTCAGGCGGGGCTGAAAACGGCTGTGGGGCCTCCTGCGGGGCTTCTTGTACGGCGGCTGGCTCAACGACGGGAGCAACCGCCGGTTGAGGCGCTGCTTCCGCTGCTTTGACAGCATCAAACCCTTCCGCCGCCCTTGAGACTTGAGCGCGCAGAGCGCTGCCGGGCTTGGTTATTGTGTTGCGGGCGGCATTTACGGCAGCAGACCCGAACGGGGTGACGCCCAGCGTACCCATGAGCAAGTCGGGCGTCGCTTGGCTATACTTGCTCTGCGCTTCAGCCATGTCGCCAGAAACCGCAGCGCCAGCCGCGTCTCTCAGGCTCGTCAGTCCCCGCCCCGCCAAGTGCGTTGGCTCCATGGCGTCAACTAATTCAGCAGTTCCGGCATACGGGTCTTCAGCAATCCTTGCGGCAGCGTCAGGAATGAACCGGACCACGTCGTTGTTCGGGTTCTGCCCGGCGAACGGGGTCACAACATCGCTTATGAACTGAGAGCCCTTGCGTTCGGGATCGATGGCATCCATCACGGCTGTGGAGCCTTGGGACAAGGCTTTATCGCCTGCATTGAAAGTGCCAAGGATCGTGTCGCTGACGGCGTTCATTGCCGGGCCGCGTTTGGCGCGGAAGTCCTTGTTCTCCTTCTCCGCTTTGCGAAGATCGGCTGTGGCCTGCATACGTTGGGCGGCTGCTTCCGGTGACAGGAACGGGCTGACGGGAGCCGCATTCGCCGCAGCTGTCCGATCAACCTTGCGCCATTCCTCGCCCTTCTTAGGCGCGAGAGGATCGATCGGCTCGCTAGGCTGCACGTAGCTCGCCGTATACCCTGGCTTTAGCATGCCAGAGATGGCAGGCCCGTTGTCGCGCTCCGCATTGAAC
>Ga0181338_1000026_pt1 | contig 48392 bp, 68 predicted proteins | sample Sp13VDMM110SD_FD_122168 | JGI IMG/M metagenome (GOLD analysis project Ga0181338, IMG submission 122168) | Freshwater viral communities from Lake Michigan, USA - Sp13.VD.MM110.S.D | ecosystem: Environmental > Aquatic > Freshwater > Lake | place: USA: Michigan | collected 2013-04-23
CCGTAAATGCGCCCGCCCATGATCACACCTTCCAGGTTGCCGCTTTTCCAAGCAAGATCTCTTTCCTGAATGACTCGATGGCTGAGCCGCGCATGGCTTTGCGGTTGCGGGTGAGCCACAACGGCAACGTTTCGTGCGGCTGCTCGACCCGCAGCGCAGGGTGGTTCTCCGCGCGGTAGCCTCGCGAGCCCGTGACTGTTGCGTGGTAGCCCCCTCCACCAACGTACACCGTCATGCCTTGCGCCACCAGCGCCTTCAGCTCCATGTCGGTCTTGGCAATCACAGCGCCGGGGTGCTTCTCGCGGAAGTGCTGGTAGCAAGCCTCCTTCACCATGTCGGGCGAGTCGTACTTGGCGTACTCCAGATCCGGGCATTCCTGCGCGATGAGGTCCGCGATCCGCGCGTAGTCTTTGGTCTCGTACCACATGTTGCAAGTCAGCGCGGCCAGCTCCCAGCCGCTCACCGTCTGCCGATCGCGCTCTAGCCGAAGATTTTCTGGCTTAACGTTGTAGCCGAACTCCATGTCGGTGTTGCAGATGAAAAGGCCACCGACGTAAAGCTCCTTCGGACGGTCGAGCAAAATGTCGCCAAGCGTGGTTTGCTTGATGGCGCCAATGTCATCCTGCATGCGCAAGCAGCTTGCCACGATGTCTGAAACATCTTCTTTGCTCAAGCCTTCAATCTGGAACGTCAAGCCGTTGTTCACCTTGTTGGGCAACTCCGTCTCGTCGATCACCAAAACCTCGCAGCCGAACCTGCGATTGAACCGGAAGCGCGGCTTCCAGAGCTTGTTGCCATTCAACACACCAACCTCGTAGCCCATGCGCGTGAGGACCAGCAGCGCGATCTTGTAGCCTTCGCCGAAGGAGCCGATCGCGTCCTTGTCGTCTGCCTTGCTGGTTGCCCCGAGTAACAGTGTCTGCGGGGAGAGCGTCGTGAACTCGCTGTTCAGGCGCAGGCCGAAAGTTTCGTTGTCTGCTGTGATGAACTCGTAGACGAACGGAGATGCGCTGTCCAAGGCGTTCTGGATCAGCTCGCGGACGGCTTCCTTCATGCCCCAGCGGGACACGTACTCTTTCACAAGGCTCAGCTCGTAGGTGGTGGTTGCTTCCATGGATTGCTTTCTGTATAAGTTGAGGTGTTTTTACGCGCCGTAAGGGATCACGGTGCCGGTGAGGAAGCGATGGTTGTCCTTGTTGCGCAGCAGGTAGGCCAGGAACTCGGCAACGGCTTGCGGTGGCGTTTCTTCACCGGCCAGCAGGCCTTGCAGTTGGTAGGCCTGAGCCTGCTCCTTGGTCCAGCCACGGGTCCGCACAACTTGTTCGTCGATATCGTCGCTCATGCCGGTGCCCTTGAGCTTGTTCGGTGCAATGCCGAAGACCGTGATGCCCCACTTGCGCGTCAATTCGCGGGCGAGCTGCAGCGTCATGATGTGAGCCGCGCCCTTGGAGGCGTTGTAGGCCAGCGAGCAGGTCATTGGCATGTGCGCGGCGTTGCTCACCACATTGACGATGGTGCCCTTCGAGCGCGCGAGCATCGACAAGCAAACTTGGCTCATCTTGAAAATGCCTTTGGCGTTCACGTCCATCACCATGTCCCACTGGGCCTCGCTGAAATTCTCGAGCCAGTCGATGATGTTGACGCCGGCACAATTGATCAACACGTCCAGCTCACCACAGCAAAGGTCTCTGACAAAAACTGAATTTGGTTGGCGAACATCCATGCGGCTGTCCGTGTCTCCGTCTTCTCCGATGCTTGTGTCAAATTCAATGACATTGTGACCAGCAGCCTTTAGAGCGTTTGCGATTGCCAGGCCAAGGCCGGAGTTGGATCCTGTGACAAGAATGTTGCTCATGATTTTCTTTCTGTGTTTTGCGCCTCAGCGCGGTTGTTGAAATTTTTCCAATCGAAGGCGTTGCCTTGCGACTTGGCCGTGCCGTCAGGCCACGTTTTCTGAATGTCATGGTCGTGAACGGCTTCGCCTTCAGACAACTTCCTTTTTGCGACAAACTGTCGGACCTCGCCCTTCATGAAGAAACGGGTTTTCATTTCTTCTCCAAAGAGTCGCGGTGCAGGATCGATTCGATCATGGCGCTGTACACGCCGTCGTCGTGGATCGAATCCATATGCGAGAGGTTGCTGATCGCGAACCGGCTGAGCTTCACCAGCTTCAGCTCGAACAGGTGCCAGTGATCGGACTCCACCAAGCCGGGCGGCACGCCGTCTGGGAACAAGACCTTCACGAGCTTGCTCACCATAAGGTAGTTGCTGCCGTAAACCTTGTTGCGCTCGTCGAAGGTGCCCGCCATCTCGCGCAGGATGTCGCCTGTCGTCTTTGGTTGGTTGACGACGAGCATGCTTGCTGGAGGACCTTTGTAGCCGAAGCTGACGCGTTTTGAAGGGTCTTCAAGCGTTTTGTCTTCGCCCTCTTGCTCAATGCGCTGCGATGTTTCTGATTGGGTCATGGAATGCGTCCACAGAGTGAATGAAATGCCGTGTGGCGGGAATGCCATACGACGCGTACATGTCGACGACCCCTTGGTGGTCGTCGTAGGCCATCACGATGTCTTCTTTTTTGACACCGTAATTGTTGTTGGGGTCAAGCAGCCAATAAAGCTGCATGCGCTTCACGTCAGGGCTTGTTCCACGGTGGCCATTCGGGCGCATTAGCAGCTCGAAGCCCCTAACCTGCGCAACCTTGATGAGCCAGAATTCTGTCATTGCGCGGTAAAGAACTGGTCTGGCCGTCATGAAGATAACCCTGTCGCCAGACCATAATGGCAAAACATTTCCGTCCACACCATCTGTAGCGCGTACAGCTTCATCGAAGCCTGACAACAAGTGGTAGTCGTGGTAGCGCTCGTCACCGTGCTTTTGCCAGTTGATCTTGGGGATGCGCCACGCATCGTCTGCCAAGCAGTTGTCGATGTCGCAAATGGTGGTGCGCATTATTCTTCTGCCTCGACGATCGTGACTGAGCCAGGCTTGAAGAACGCGGCGACCTTGTTGCAGGCGCGCTTCACATTGCCACGGTTGCTGTACGACTCAGCGCCGTCGGCAATGGTCTTGCCGTTCTTGGCCTTGAGTCGCCAGTACCAAACACTTTTGATGTTGGTCTTGGTCGGGTGGCCATTGTAAAACTCGATGATCATAAATGCTCCTTGGTTAAAATGGTGATTCGATGCTCGCGTGAACGCGCCAGTTAAAGGAGCGCCAGAGGGCAAGGCTCAATGCGCGTGATTTCAAAGGTCTGGATTTGCGCCTTTTGAAGGAATCTTTCAGCCAGTGACGGCGAAGTTGCATTGCTGTTCGGACAGGAACACCCTTCATTGAGCGGCGGTGCTTGAACATCTTCATCGACCGTTTGTATTCAAGCATGCATCCGCTTTGCGAGCGGAAGCGAGTTTTTGGAACTAAAAACAGGCCCACAATGCTACCCCTTGCGCATCTTGTCGACGATCTTCAGCAGCTTGCCGCGCGTCAGCAGATCGGGGAAGTGCTCCTTGGCGAACGCCTCGATCTCAGCAAAGTAGTCGCGGCTCTTCGGGAAGAAGAAAGTCTCAGCCCATGGATGGACCTTCAATGCCTCGTCGAGCATCGCGTTGATAACACTTTGGTACTCGCCCTGCGTGCGGCCACCGGTGCGCGACCGAGCAAGCTCGGCCAGAGTCCGGAGGTTGAACTTGCAGACGATGTTGGTGGCGATGTTTGTCGGCAGGATCCCGCGCGCGTCCTCGGGCGGCACGCCAGCCCTGATGAGGTAGTTGTAGGTGTCCTTTATCGCGCGCAACACCTGGTCAACGGCGACGCGCTCAATGATCTTTTCGTTCTTGAGCTTGCCGGTGTACACGTAATCGAACTCGCCCATGTCCAGGACGCGCATCGTCTGCTGGGCGTAGGACGCCGCGCGGGTGCGGACCTGCTGGTGGGTGTAGGCGCGACTGACCCCTTCGACGAGGAAAGTGTAATCGCAAAACTCCCACGAGCTGGGGATGGTGTTCGCCATGTACTCAAGCTCGGCAAGTTTCTCTTCCGTCGGCATTGAGCGGATTTCTTCCAGCAAGCCAGGGCTCATGGTGAGCCGGGTGGCCTTGGTGAACAGGAGAACGTCCATGGCGTCGGGGGTGACGCTGATGAGGGTGACTTTCATATTTGGTCCAGGTTGAAAAATTGAAAGGACACGCGACGCCAAGGCTTGAAGCGCCAATAAGCGCCGCGCAGGTGTGTGATCCTGCAACCGAGCCTGCCCCATTGCGCTTCATAGGCTGTTGCGCCTCTTATGAAGGCAGGCTTGGTCAGGAGCCAATGCATTATCAGGCCTCGGCTTTCTCGACCAACAGGAAGTTGTACTTCACGCCGTCGTGTTCCAAGCTGTTCTTGCCCTGAGCCTTCAGCTCCATGCGGAACTTGATGTGGGTGCCGATCGGCAGGCCCAGAGCTTCGAACGCCGCCAGCGTGCTGCGGAAGGTTTGTAGCGTCTCGGTCTTTTTTCCTTCCTGATACACCTCGACGCTGTGCCGGGCGCTGCGGGCGTTGTGCGTGGCCAGCACGGACCAGCTGCGACGGATGGAAGCGCTGCGGTCAGCAGGCAACTTGTCAGCCTTGAGCTTGGCGATGCGCTTCACGGCGACTTTCTTGGACACACCCTCAACGGTCGCCACGTGATCGGCAAGAGTCTTGGGCTTGGTCTGCTTCGCCTTCTCCAGCTTGGCCGCTGCTGCCATGGCCGGGTTTGCTGGCTTGCCTTCGGGCTTGCCGAGCAGCGCAGTTACTTGCTTCTCGCCAGCGGCACGGCTGGAGAATTTTTTGATGCTCTTGCCGGAGAGACGGTTGTACTCGGCGACGAGCTCGGCGGTAGTGGCTTTTTTGACGTCAAACATTTTGAAAACTCCTGGTGATGAAAGTGGTTAGTTGAGAAGAAGTTGCGAGCCGCCTGCGTTGGTCCCGAGGCCACGACGGTTGATGTCGACCTTGGAGCCGTCTGCGCGCCCACGGCTGAAGGCGCTGCTTTCTGAGACCTTGACGGTCTTTGCCTTGCCATAAGTGAATTCGCCAAAGTGCTCAGCCACGGCCTGCTGCTTGACAACCATCAGGCCGGTGCCCGTCGTCTTTGGTTGTTCTGCAACCTTGGCGTCCTTGGCTTTTTGCAGTGCTGAGTTCACGCGCGTCACAAAGCCGCTGCGGTAGCTATTGCTCTCGGCTTTGGTGCGGAAGGATTCCTTCTGGAAGGCGCGGCAGTTGCGGATCGTCACCGTGGTGAGATAGTCGAACATCCAGCCGCAAACTTGAACATCAGACTTGTAGCCGAAGAAGCGCACGCAAGCGCCAAGTTCACGGGTGAAGGCAAAGCGCACTTCGCAGTCGTTGAGTCGGGCGCAGCTGACTGCGAGCCATGAAGCCCAAGGCGGGACCTTCTCTGGCTTGTGGTCCTGGCCCTTTTTCATGGCCACGCATGCGTCCACGGTCTCGAAATTTTCTTTGTCCTTGAACTCGGCGCGGACGATGTCCTCGTGGTCCAGCTGGTACTTGCGCATGATCTTTTCTGCCATGGCAGCGGCGTTGGCTGCTTCGGCAGAGTTGGCGCGGTCGTCGCCTGCGATGGCGAGGAGCTTATTGACGCGGCGCATCACGCCTGCGAGATCTTCCTTTTCGTTCATGGCCAAATTCCTTTAAGTTGAAGCCTGTTCAAAATCGAACAGTAATTGAATTATGCTCCACATTTTCTGTTTAGGCAAATATATTTTAAAGTTCACTCAAAAGCCCAATAAAGGGCTTCCGGCTGAGCTTTGCGCTTACTTCAGCGGAGGCAGGCCCAGGCGAGCGCGGACGATCGGGTCCGTGTAAGTCTGGCTGCTGGCCGCAGGCGCTGCTGCCGTGGTGGTCGTAGCAGGGGCTGCGGAGGTCTTCACGCCGGGGCAAGGGGTGCCAGCGGCTTCCATGGCCTTGGCGATCTCGGACTTCTGGCAAAGGCGAGCTTGAGCTGCCTTGGGCAGGCCGGCAGCGCGCAGTGCTTCAGCGTCGTAGCGGATGTCGCAATTGCCGTCGGTCCAGGTTCCGCCGATGCTCACGCCCCAACCAGCAGCTTGTGCGCCGCCAGAGGTAGAGCCCATGCAAGTACCATTGCTGGCGGCCAGCGGAGCAGCATAGGCCGTGCTGACCGGCGCGCGCTCTTGTGCTGCGTAGGTGTCGCCGCCGACAGACACGCTGGTCGTGGCGTTGTTGCCTTCATTGGTCTGCTTGTTGCCGCCGGAGTAGGAGCCGCTGACGCTGGCCGAGTTGCCGCTGTTTTTCACGCCACTCGTGGAGCTTTGCGACTGGCCTTGGCTCTGGGATTGCCATTGCTGCTGGCCCTGGGCATTCAGGTTGCTGTTGGTGTTCGTATTTCGAATGTCGTTGCGGTTGGTGGCCGTTGCGTTGGCTTGCGCTGCGGCCAGAGCCGCTGCACCTGCCGTGGCCGAACCGCCCGCGCCGCCTTGACCACCGGCCCCGCCGTTACCACCATTGCCGCCAGCGCCACCCGTGTTGCAGTTGTTGCCGCTATTGCCGCATGGGTTGGAAGGCTGGGTGGCCATCGCCAGAGCGGCAGACGCCATCAGGACTGCAGCGAAGATGCTGCTGATGATTTTCGATTTCATGATAAGTTGTACCCTCAAAGTGCTCCCGGATCGCCGGGTCGATCTCAGCGGAATTGCTGAAAATGTTTTTGTTCAAGCGGACCTTGTAAGTTGAAGCCTGCCTAAACAGTGATTTGGATTTTGCTCCACATTTTATAAAAAGGCAAATATATTTTTATATGCGGATCACACACCTGACAAAACGTCGCCAGCGCTGTTGTTGCCGAAGCGATCAATTTGGCCTCGATAAGCGTCCAGCCCTTTTGTCAACCTCGCAATCTCTTCATTGTGGCTGATGAGCTGATTGTTCAGCCGCGCCATCTGCTCTTCGAGCGGGCGCTTCACTTCAGCCAACTCTTCGCGCAGCTTGCGGGCTTCTTCTTGCGCTGTTGTCAGGAGGCCGTCCTGCGCGCGGTGATATTCCAGCTCTTGCTCAATTGTCAGAAAGCCGCCCGAACCGTCCACCGGGTTGCTGAGCTTGGCGAAGGCGGTTGCGTTTTCGATGCAGCGTTGGCCTGTAAAACTTCCGATGACGCAACCGTCTTCAACAACGGTGATGCATCCGCGCTTCGGAACGACGCGACGGTGTTCAGCGGGCTTCACATCGAAGTTGCCGTTGCCCTGGTCGTTGTTGAAGTCGTTCATGATCAAACTCCTGTTCGTTGATGGTCTCGGATCTCTCCGAGCAGTGCGTTGAAGCCAATGCGGTGGCCGTCGAGCTTCCAGGTCTTCTTCCAGTTCTGAACCTGGCGGCACGGCTTGCGTTCGATGACGGCCCGGACGCTGAGCGGGCCAAACGTCCACGGGTCCGACTCGACAAGGCGGCTTTGGTTCTGGATCGCGAAGACCAGCGTTTGCGCCTGCAGGATTAGCAGCTCGTCTTCTGGGGTGAGGCCGAGCGTGATCATTGGTCGACCCTCATTGCCCAGGCCAGCAGCAGGCCGACGATCGCGACGCCGTAGGTGACGGCCAGCACAACGGTGATTAAGACTTGCGGGCTCATTTGGTTTCGTCCTTCAAAGCCAACCTCGCGGCTTTGCCTTCTTGATAAGCTTGCAGGTCGTCCAGACCGCCAACAAGCGCCCAAGGCCGATCGTCGAAGCCAGCGCTCCATGCGCCGGGGCATTTTTCTCGAAGAGGACTGAGCGGTTTTTGTGCGTTGGCAGAAGCCTGTTTGTCTTCCATTTTCATTCTCCAATATAAGTTGAGGTGCGCTTACTTAGCGCTGTGACGTGAACGCCCATAGGCGTCGTCGTTGATGAGGCGCTTGATCACCGCGATGTCCTTCACCACGTCGTCGAGCAGGATGTTGCGCCACGTTCCGAAGCGCCCGAGGGAGTAGATGTCGTGCTCGTTGGACATTCGCAGGATGAAAGCCTTGCGCCACTTGTCGTCGATGGGCGAGATCTTGCCGTAACGCTGCTTGGTGGTCTCGAGCTCCTCCAGCTCAAACATGGCTAGACCGAAAGGCGCAGCGATGTTGAAGTTGTCTGTCTCTTCGCCAATCCACTCAGCGATCAAGATCTCGCCTGTGATGCTCACGCGGTAACACTTTGTCAATGGGTCGCTAACGTACACCGATTGGAAAATGTCTGCGCCACGAATGCGGAAGCGCTTAACCGTGATCTGCGCGTATTCGAAGACAGGGCTTTCAACGCGCATCATGCCTGCCATCACGTTCATCGGGATGGTGCTGATGATGGGTTCGTTGGAAAGGCGCGCTGGCTTCACCAGATCGAAGCTTGTGCCCCAATTGACGCGATTGCCAGAGCGCTCAATAAGCTGATCAATGAAGTCCTCCGGCGCGATGAACCGCTCGACAGGGTCCAACTTCCATACACTGCGGTCTGCCAGGCGACCGACCACCTTCAGCGAATACCGATTGGCGTGCAAGATCGAGGGCTGCACGAACCGGCCTTCAGACCAGAGCCCCTTGTGCACGGTGACCTTGCGGAAGTCAATGCCGACAGCGTCAGCGACGGCTGTGGAGCGGAAGCGCAAAAGCGCTTTGTGCCCGACCATCTTCTCGCGCGTGGAGGCTTCATACACTTCAGCCTGCGGGAAGACGGAGGCAGCGATTAGGCCGGATATGCCGGCACCGAGGATTTTCATTTTGGGTCCTTGTTGTCGTTGATCGCTTTTTGCAAAGCCTCTTTGAAGCTCTCGCCCCAATAGCTGCGCGTGTTGCCGACCTTGATGTGGAAAGATTTTGTTGCGTCGTCTTGAAAAAGAGACAGTGTCGTTTCAGAGCCGTTTTGAACGTAGCCCATGAGGCTGCGCAACCCTTCGAGCAACTCAGAGTCGGCCTTCAGCTCTGGCGTCTTGACAATCAACTTGGCGTTGTCCTCGTTGGACTCATCCAGCGGAACAAGACAAACGGTGCCCTTGTCTGTTCCTATTGAAAGCGCTTCGAATTCAAACGGGATGCCTGCGGCTGTCATGCGAGCGGCAACTGCTGGCTCCGGCAGGCAGCGATATTTGCAGCGCTTAACACCGATGTCCCATGGGCCTTTGGTGGCGTTGTTCATGCTGTTCCTCATAAGTTGTAACGGCCAAAACGTGCCGCGTCGTGATTATGCTCCACATTTTTGGCATTAGGCAACGGGTCAACAAAAATAAATTTGCCGAGGGGTCTTTTTTGGAGGCAAAATCGGGGCTCTTGTTTTTCAAGTCTTCAACTTAAACTGAACGGAGCGGCTGATGCCGAATGTATATGTAACACAACTTCCGCACCGCAGGGATGCGGCGACTGGGTCGCTGGTCCCTGCCTTCAACTTGACGCCCGCTGAAGAGCACGGCAAGTTGGTGACCATGATGCCGCCGCAGGCCGCATTCCATGCCACGGCGGAGTTGGTGCGGCAGCTCGACGAGAAGCTGCAAGACTACGACTACGAGGAAGGCGACACGGTGTTGCTCCTCGGAGACACAACGCTGGTGGCTGCAACCGCTGCCATCCTCGGCAAGCGCCGGGCCAAGTTCACCGTCCTGCGCTGGGACAGGAACCTGGGCCGGTATACACGCGTGGTGATTTGCCCATGACCTACGGCTGCCACAATCGCGCGCCACTCCGGGAAACGATCCGGGTGCAGACGCTTGTGGTTATCGCAGGTTCGCAACAACGGGAAGACGGCCCCGTCTACGCCGTTGGCCACAAAGAAATTCCAAACGCTAACAGCAAGGATTGCCGTTACGACTTGCGCCCAACTGATCCAGGGTGCGCAGGGTGCAGGTGGATCAAGAACGGAGCGCCAATCGCCTCCACAACTCAACTTAAACAGAAAGCATTGTCATGACCATCACAGTCAACGAACTAACCCAAGCAGCGCAGATGCTGGTGAGGGCGCAAGACGCCGTCGCCGAAGCCGACGCAGCGCTGAAAACGGCCAAGGAAAAAGAGCGCGTGCTGAAGGAGGAAACTCTGCCCGGCATGATGCAGGAGCTGGGCGTCACCAAGATGGCGCTCGAAGACGGCAACGAGATCACCGTGGCGCAAGAGGTCTACGCCTCCGTGCCCGCGCATGCCAAGGAGCAGGCCTGGGCATGGCTGGAAGCGAACAATTTCGGCGGGCTGATCAAGACCGAGGTCCAGGTCGCATTCGGCAAGGGTGAGCTGGAAGACGCTCTGGAGCTGCTCGACAAGTTGGCCGAGATCGGCGTCACCAACGGCACCATCAGCCGTGATGTGCATCCGCAAACGCTGAAGGCGTTCCTGAAGGAACAGCTGGCCAACCCCAAGACCGAGCTGACCGAAGAAGAACGGGAAGCAGGCATGAGCTTGCTGAACCTCGAGATGTTCGGTGCGCGCCCGGTGCTCACGGCCAAAGTGAAGCTGAAGAAATGAGCGGCGTTCCGTTCCACAAGCCAAAGATGGGCACCTTGCAGGCGGCTTGGGCCGACTACGCTCAGCAGTGCATTCCCGCTGGCGCGCCGGACCTGCAGATCAACGAGGGCAAGGTCTGCTTCATGGCGGGGTGCGCAGCGATGTTCAAGCTCATGACCATTGACGCTGCTGACCTGCCAGAAGAAAAGGCGATGGAGTTGATGGTGGAGCTGGGCACGGAAATGCAAACCTTTGTAAGCGAATATGCAAGGACAGGAATCGTTCCATGAACAAAAAGACCTGGGTTCAGGTGCAGCGCATGTGCGGGGTGATGTACGGCTTCGGTCGTCCGTTCTACGCGCTGCCGCTGCATCGTGAGCCGCAGGCCTATTCGGCGATCTTCTACTACCACGAGGTTCATAGGGTCGCCAATGCTTCAAAATTTTGAACAAGCCGCAAGGCAAGTCGTCTGCTCGCAAGGCGGACGTTAAACCCTCCGGGTCTCGTTGAGACCTTAAACTCAAACTGTAATCAAGGAAACATTATGAACGCAAAAGCAAAACCAACCGCCGCCGCTCCTGCAAAGGGCAACGAGGTTGCTGAAGTGAAAAAGAACGAAGTAGCGGTCGCTGACGAAATGGACTTCTCCGCAGACGCGGGCATGGGCACTGAAGGCGTCGACAAGGACTCGCAGGCGATTCCGTTCCTGGTGGTGCTGCAAAGCAACTCGCCTGCCGTGGTCGACAACAACCCGCCCGGCGTGCGCGCTGGGTTGCTGATGAACTCCGTAACGGGCGAGACCTTCGAAAAGCTCGTCGTGGTGCCGGTAAGCTTCCAGCGCCGCTTTGTCGAGTGGGCTCCGCGCAAACTCGGCGGCGGCTACAAAGGCGAGAAGATGCCGGCAGAAGTCGAAGGCGGCGCGTATGGCTACAAGGCGGCTGACTCGGTGAGCAGCTACTTTGTTGCGCCAGAAGGCGACAAGCCACTGGGCCGCGAAGCCGCCAAGGACGCGCACAATGCGCTGAAGGACACCCGCAGCCACTTTATCATGGCTGTGAAGCCCGACGGCACGTTTTTCCCCGCGCTCTTCCCGCTGGCCAGCACCCAGATCAAGAAGTCTAAGAAGTGGATCTCGATGATCCTGGGGGTGCAGCTGCGCGACGCGCAAGACCGACTCTACAACCCTGCCTCGTTCAGCCACATGTACACCATCGGCACCGTGAAGGAATCCAACGCTGAAGGCCAGTGGTTCGGTGTCACCGTGGAAGCAGCAGGTCCCGTGAAGTCCAAAGAGATCTACAACGCGGCCAAGGAACTGCACGCCCAGGTGGCCGCAGGCAAGGTCAACGTCGCTCAGCCTGACGCCAACGTGGGCGGTGCTGACGGCGACGCGCCGGAAGGCACCTTCTGAAGCCTCCGGGCCTGAACTGAGTTTGGCGCTTTCGCAGGCGTCATAGTTCGAGGGGCTGGAGAGATCTGGCCCCTCTTTTTTTGGATGGAAAGACACCATGACTAAAACTTATATGCCGACATGCAACGTGAAGACCAAGAGTTCCGACGGCTTGAAGCTCGAATACGCGGGGCCGTCCAGCGACGACAAGAACGAGGCGGCATCCACCGTCTTCCTTGGTCCGCGCGCTTTCACTGACATCCACGCAGAGCGCGTTCGGCAAAGCAGGAAAAAAGGGCACACCCGAGAAGCCGACGACGCGCTGACTCAAGGCGAGCTGCACGGGGCTGCTGTTGCGGTCTTGACGAGCAGCATCTCCCGCTGGCCGTTCGAAGGGGTGATGAAGGCCCGAGACCCAAGAGAAGCTTGTGTGGTCGCTGCTGCGCTGCTGCTAGCAGAAATTGAGTGAATCGACCGCGCTGCTGCCAAGAAGGAGGGTTGATCGTGTCGTTCAAGTACATTGACGCCGACAAGATGCGGGTCGCTACGGCGGGCGACGGCAAGATCTACGCCGGGGTGCCCGACAAGGACAAGCGGACCTTTGTTGGCGTGATTCGGGACGTGACGAGCGACTGCCTCAAGGCCGTGGCCGACAAGCTGGAAAGAGAACAGGGCGGCACGTTCGTCATCTGCGCCAACGGCGTGCCCACCCACGAGATCACCGTGCGGCGCTTGGGGACAACGCAATGAACGCCGAGCAGCAACAACTGGTGCAGGACATTGAAACGCGCGAGAGCAAGCTCACCGACTGGGAGCGAAACTTCATTGACTCAATCCAAAGCCAGGCGCTGAAGGGCATCCCGCTCAGCACCAAGCAGACCGAGTGCCTCAACCGCATCTGGGAGCGCGTGACATGAACCTTCCAGAAACACTGCCCTTAGACCCAAAGGGCTACACCAAGCGCATGGAAGTGCATTACAACTTTGGTGGCGGGAAAGGCGGCGCAATTTATTCCATCAGGAACGAGCGTGGAGAGTTGATGCCGATAAACTACCAATACGACACCCGACCGAAGCCCGAGCTCGCGCAAGGCTTCATCATCCACGGCGTCCAAAAAGAATTCAAAACTTGGCGCGAGCTCGCTAAATACTGGCCAACATACATTCAAAGCAAATCGGAGAAGGCCACATGACAGAACACTTCCAGCAAGCAGTGCATGCAGCGGCCCTGCGCTACGTGGCCAGGGGCTGGGCGGTTTTCCCGCTGCATTCTGTGGTGGAAAGCGAAGGCAAGCTCCAATGCACCTGCGGCACCGTGAACTGCTCAGACGCGGGCAAGCATCCCCGGCAGGCGCGCGGCCTGAAGGACGCCTCCAAGGACATTGCGACCGTCGACAAGTGGTTCGGTCCCGAAAGCGAGCTTTCGAACATTGGCGTGGTCACGGGCATGATCTCCGGCATCACCGTGCTCGACATCGACACAGGCCCCGGCAAGGCGGGCGCGGAGACGTGGAGCGAGATCGTGGCCAAGCATGGCGAGTTCCCGACCCTGAGCGCCACAACGGGGTCGGGCGGCTTCCATATGTTTTACACCTACAACTCCGCGCTCAAGACCGCTGCCAACGTCTTGGGGCTGGGCGTGGACGTGCGCAACGATGGCGGTTACGTGGTCGCCGCGCCATCGCTCCACCGCTCGGGCGGGGTTTACTCATGGGAAGACGAAAATGGCGCGGTGACCCCATTGCCACCACACCTGAGCCGCCCGGTGGAGCGCAGGGGCCGGAAGAAAAAGGACGACATGCACAAGTCCAAGTATTCCATCGAGCAGGTGAAGAAAATGCTGAGCTTTGTGCCAGCCGACGATCGGGACGAGTGGCGCCACGTTGGGGTCATTTTAGGCCGCGAGTTCAAGCTGCACGACAAGGCGTGGGAGGTGTACTTCGAGTGGTCAGAAACATTCAAGGGCAAGAAAGGCCGCAATCATGATGACATCATGCGTGAAGCTTTTTATGATCTCTCACAACAAGAAACGGAATCCAAGCTTTCGATCGGCACGATTGTGCGGCTTGCGATGGAAAACGGCTGGGCTCCAGAGGCAGGGGAAGTGCCAATGGGTCATTTTGTGTATTATGGTCCGGGTAACAATTTCATTTACCGCCCAACCGCCTCTTACTGGATAGGCCCTGCGGTGGACGCGGCAGTCAGCCCGATCAACATTGACGGCGTAATCTTCAGCGCCTCGGCGCACCTGAAGCTCACCCAGCTCACCACGTCACTCACCAGCAACCCGCAGCTGGAGGATGACTTCATCCCCGGCAAGGACTGCCGGGACGGGGACCTTATCGACATCCCCGGCGCGGCGGTTTACAACACGTACCGCAGGGCGACCATTGAGTTGGGAGACGCGCGGCTCGCGGGGCCGTTTCTCGCTCACGTGCGCAAGGTGCTCAACAAGGCGCAGGAGGGCAAGAAGAGCGACGCCGACCAGTTCCTGGACTACATGGCCCACCGCGTGCAGAAGCCTTGGGAAAAGCCCCGCTTTGCGCTGTTGCTGGCCGGGCCGCAAGGCGCGGGCAAGGACACCTGCATCGACATGTGTGCTCCGGCCATAGGCCCTTGGAACTTGTCGAACATTGCGCCAGAAGCCTTCGAGCATGCCTTCAACGAGTTCTACGCCGCAACACTGGTGCGCGTGAGCGAAACCTCGAACCTGCAAGAGATGAGCAAGTGGGCGTTCAACGAACAGACAAAGGTCCTAATCGCTGGCAACCCAGACAGCATCACCATCAACCCCAAGTACGGCCAGAAGTACACTGTTAAAATGTACTGCGGCGTGATCATGACGACGAATCATCTGGCCAGCGGCATTTACATTCCGCCCGGCGACCGCAGGTATGACGTGATCGAGAGTGCAACACTGGCGGAGATGGGGCTCGTGGACGACGAGGTCCGGAGCGACTACTTCGAGGAGCTGTGGGCATGGTTCAAGGATGGTGGCGACAGGCACGTAGCAGCCTTCCTCACGGAGCGGGACCTGAGCGCCTTCCGGCCAGCAACGGGCCAGCGGAAGACCGAGGCCCACTCAACCGTGGTCGCGGCTGGGATGGGGTCGGACGCGTGGCTGCTAGACGCGATAGAGGAGCTTGGAGCGCCGGACTTGGTTCGGGCGGACTGGATCGTGGACCTGGCAGAACAGTCTGGAATGAAGCCGAACGAGGCCCGAGCCAAGCTCAATATGGCGATTGGACGCTGCGGATATCAAACACTACGCAACCCAAACATGGCAGACGGGCGTCACAAGATAGGCAAGAAAAACGTGGTCGTTTACGCCAAAGTTGGGGCCACGAGCCTGGATATGGCGCCGTTGCATAAGGAGCGTTTTTGAATGATGGCGCTCCATAAAATCGGCGATATTTTCCGCATTGCAAAATCTGGGTGCTCCGCATCTCAAAAATAGTGTTTAAGCGCGGATTGTGAGAATCTCAGCACGGTGCGGTCGCTCTGGAAAGTGCCCGCAAACCAGTCCGCGCTATCCGCGCTGGTATATAAGTTTAGAAGAAATTAAAAATAAAGGGTAGAGAGGGAATAAACTATTACCGGGAAAGTTCTTAGGTAGCGCGGATAGCGCGGACTGGCCTGCCGGCAAAAACCCGGAAAAAGGACCACCACGGCGTGCCGCTTTTTGGAAGCAAATTTGCCCGATCGGGCGGACAAGAGGACAATCCAGACCATGATAAAATTGACCCCAAAACGCGAAGCCTTCTGCCAGGCCATGGTGAAGTTGAAAAACCAGAGCGCTGCGTACAGAAAGGCTTTCAATACAGAAAACATGACGGCGAAGTCTGTTCACGAAGGGGCGTGCGGTTTAATGAAGGATCCCAAGGTGATGGCAAGGATGGAGGAACTTAACTCACGTGTCTTGGCCAGGGCGGAAATCGACGCGGCGGAAATCGTGCGACATCTGGCCGACATCATTCAAGCCGACCCGAACGACCTTATGCAGTACAGAAGGCTCAACTGCCGCTACTGCAACGGCATCGAACACTCATATCAATGGAAACACTTGGGCGAGTTCCAGAAGGCGATTGATGATTGGGAGGCCAAGAAGGAAGCTCACGCAGATCGTATGACGAGGGCCACCAAGAAAACAGTCTTCAAAGATCCAATGCCGACCGACGAAGGCGGTTACGGGTTCAGAAACACTGCGGACATCAATCCAGACTGCCCGGTCTGCGAGGGTGAGGGCGTTGAAGATCTGTTCATCCAAGACTCACGCAAGCTCACCGGTCCAGCCAAGCGCCTCTACGCGGGCGTGAAGCAGACCAAGAACGGAATCGAGATCCTGACTCGGTCGCAGGACGGGGCCATGAAGATGCTTGGGGAGCATTATGGCATGTTCAAGCAACTCATTGACGCAAACATAAAGTCACAAAATGAGAACACTAACACGAACCTCAATTCTGAGCCATTGGGAATTGAAGAGCTCAAGGCGCTCGCGAAGGCTCGCGGACTTCCGGAGTCGGTCTTCGACAAGCGCAAATGAATCGCGACGACATCGACATTCTAGAGCAGATCGCCATTCACGAGGCGCGCAACGACTTTTGGGCCTATCGCCAATACATGAATCCTGGCTTGAAGCTTGGATGGTGGCAGCGCGAGATCGCCAATGTGCTTACAGATTTTTACGATGAGCTGATCGCCGGACAGCGCCCGAAGTATGTTATTGAAGCTCCGCCGCAACACGGCAAGTCTTTCCAGATTCTGGACTTCATATCGTGGCTCGCGGGTAAACACCCCGACAAGCGAACAATCTACACGTCCTTTTCTGAACGCTTGGGCGTGCGTGGAAATCTGCGCATGCAGCGGCTGCTCGACTCTCCAAAGTACAAGAAGGTTTTCCCCGACACGATCATCAACTCTTCCAACGCGGTGAGCATCAGCTCGCAGAGCCTGCGCAACCGCGAGATCATCGAGTACATCGGGCACGATGGTTACTTCAGGAACACTACCGTTCGCGGGTCCATCACCGGCGAGGGCTTGGATCTCGGTGTCATCGATGACCCGATCAAAGGGCGCGAGGCCGCAGGCTCCGAGGTCGTTCGCGAGGCGACTTGGGACTGGTTCACCGACGATTTCTTCAGTCGCTTTTCCGAGGAGGCAGGGCTGCTCTCGATCCTGACCCGCTGGCACTTGGACGACCCAATTGGGCGACTGCAGGCGATTGACTCAACAGTCAAGACGTTCAAGTACCCGGCCATCGCTGAAGGCAAGCGCACCCCCAACGACCAGAAGAATCGCAAGGAGGGCGACCCGCTCTTCCCCGAGCTCAAGTCCCTGGAGTTCCTGATGGAGCGCAAGGGCATTATGAGCGCCGGCAACTGGGGCGCGCTCTATCAACAGAACCCAACGGTCCAAGGCGGCGACATCATCAAGAGCGAATGGTTCAAGCGCTACGTCGTCCTGCCTAAGCTCGCCTACCGCAAGATCTTCGCCGACACCGCGATGAAGACCAAGGAACACAACGACTACTCGGTGTTCGAATGCTGGGGCAAGGGCGAGGATGGCAAGGCCTATCTCATCGACCTGATACGTGGCAAGTGGGAAGCCCCGGAGCTCAAGCGCCGCGCGGTGGACTTCTGGAACAAACACAAAGCATTTCCGACCGACGGTCTTGGGTTGCTGCGTGAGATGGTGGTGGAAGACAAGGCCAGCGGGACCGGGTTGATCCAGGACATCAAGACCTCCTCGCACCCCGATGGTCGGTTCAAGGGCGTCATCCCGATCAAGGGTCTCGAACGCAACAAGGACAAGTACACGCGCGTGAGCGACGCCATTCCGTACATTGAGTCGGGCTATGTTTACGTTCCGCAGGACGCGCCTTGGGTGAGCGACTTCCTCTCGGAAAACGAAGAGTTCACCGCCGACGACACCCACTCGTTCGACGACCAGATCGACCCGATGTGTGACGCCATCGAGGACATGATCGCGGGTTCAGGCAAAATCGACATCTGGAAAGGGATTATTTAAATGACCAACCGCCACCAACGCCGGGCCGCTGCCGCCCAAGCCCGCGACGCCGCGCCTGCTGCAAGAGCAAACACTACCGACGGCTTCCAGAACCTTGTGTTGCGCGTCGGCGAAGGCTCGACGGTCATGGGCGGTGGCGGATATGTTCGCTCCGGCCTGACCCGCAACTACGTCGCGCTGGACGCAATGTATCGAGGCTCGTGGATCGTCGGACAAGCGGTGGATGCTGTCGCAGAGGACATGACCCGCGCTGGCATATCGCTGATGGGCGTTGAGCCGGAGAGGGCTGCGGAGATGCAGCGCAAGATGACCCGCATGGGGCTGTGGCAAGGAATCACACAGAACATTAAGTGGGGTCGCTTGTACGGCGGCTCGATCGGCGTGATCATGATCGACGGTCAAAACCTCTCGACCCCTCTCCGGCCCGAGACCGTTGGCAAGGACCAGTTCAGCGGCATCAAGATCTTCGACCGTTGGAGCGCCAGCCCCAATCTCACGTACAAGATCATGGAAGGCATGCAGATGGGCCTTCCGGAATACTACAACATTACGCGCCTCGGTCTGACTGTTCATCACACACGCGTCGTCCGCCAGATCGGCATTGACCTGCCTTGGAACGAAGCTGAGCGGGAAGAGATGTGGGGCTGCTCGATCATCGAGCGTGTCTACGACCGGCTGCTGCCATTCGACACAGCCACAGCGGGCGCGGCTCAGCTTCTCTCGCGCGCGCATCTGCGAACAGTTTCCGTGGAAGGCCTGCGCGAGATCCTGGCCCAAGGAGGTGTGGCCGAAGAGAATTTGATCAAGATGTTCGCTCTCATGCGCACACTGCAGAGCAACGAGGGCATCACGCTGCTAGACAAGAACGACGAGTTCGAAGCGCACAGTTACACGTTCAGCGGCATCGAGGGGCTGATTACTCAGTTCGCGCAACAGATCTCTGGCGCAACCGGAATCCCTCTCGTGCGGCTCATGGGTCAGTCTCCGGCGGGCCTGAACTCGACTGGCGAGAGCGACATGCGAATGTACTACGACAACATCGCGCAGCAACAGGAAAGCCGGTTGCGCTACGGCTTGCAGCGCCTGCTGGACGTGTTGCATTGGTCAATGTATGAGGCTGCGCCGGAGGACGACTTCGATTTTTCGTTCAACCCGCTGAAGCAACTCGACCCGAAGGAAAAAGCCGAGACCGCAGAGCGCATGACCAAGGCCATCGTCGAAGCCTACGGCGAAGACCTGATCGACAGGCCAACCGCCATGATGGAGCTCCAGCGGGTCGCCGAGATCTGCGGCATCTTCGGGAATGTTTCTCCCGATATGATCAAGGAGGCGCAGGGCATGGTCGAGCAAGCCAAGGCCGATCCGCTGAACCCAGAAGGGCTCGATCCGCTGACCGGCCTGCCCAAGCCACCGCCTCCTGTCATTGCTGGCACAGATCCTGCCAAGTCCGGCGACAAGAACAAACCAGCGGTGAAGGCAGATGGCAAAGAAGCGACGGAATAAGTTCGAAGCCCCTGCGGTCGCTGAGCGTGAATATGAACGCCAGCTCCGCAAGGTCGCGCGCGCGGTCGCCTCGATCATCGAACCGTACATTGAAGGCGCAACAATTCCGCAACTGCCCGCGCTGCTCAAGCAGCTACAGGCGTACAGCGACATTATCGGTCCGTGGGCAACGCGCGTTGCCGAGGCAATGTTGGAAAAAGTCCGGGCCTCCGACAAACGCGCCTGGCGTGCGGAAGACAAAAAGTTCATCCAAGGATTCAGGGGCGTCGTTGGAGACAGCGCTGTCGGGCGCGAGTCGAACAGACTGCTGAGCGAACAGGTCACGCTGATAAAGTCCCTGCCTCTCAAGGCCGGTGAGCGCGCGCAACAACTCGCTGTGGACGCCACGATCAATGGTCGGCGCGCAGAGGACGTTGCTGCGGATCTTCGCAACATAGGCAACGTAACTGAGGCGCGCGCGCAGCTCATTGCCCGAACCGAGATCGCCAAGGCAAACAGCACCATGACCCAGGCACGCTCGATGGCGGTTGGATCTTCGGCGTACATTTGGCGCACAGCAGGCGACGAGGCCGTCCGTGAGTCGCACGCCGAGATGGAAGGTGAGGTCGTCCGCTGGGATCAACCGCCAACACTCAGCGACGGAACGACCACGCACGCTGGACAGATTTACAACTGCCGGTGTTTCGCAGAACCGATATTTCCGGACCTGGGTGAATGATTTATTTGCCGTCCTAAAAATTTGCAGTCATAATTCGCACCACAATGCACTTCTACTGTACGGCCAAGCTCTCTGACAAGATGTACAAGACCCCTGAAGGGTACCTTGTTTGTCAGGATGTCGCCATCACCCGTGTTGGTGAACTGCAGTACTTGCCAGGCGAGATGCCCTCCATCGCTCGCGGCGACAACGACATCATTGTTGTTGAGCGATCCGAAGCAGATGTGTTCGACGAAGACACCATCCGGTCCTTCGAAGGCAAGCCCATCACCGTCCACCACCCCAAGCAGTTCGTCGGCCCGCATAATCACCGTGAGCTGTCTGTCGGCTCGCTGAACAATGTTCGACGCGGGACTGGCGACATGGCTGGCAAGCTCGTCACCGACTTCCTGATCACCGACTCCACCGCCATCGGCAAGGTCGAGCGCCGTGAACTCCGCGAAGTGTCGTGCGGGTATGAGGCAGAGTACATTCAAATCAAGCCGGGCCGCGCTCGGCAGACCGACATCCGGGGCAATCATGTTGCCCTAGTACCTCGTGGGCGCGCTGGCCCTGAGTGTGCAATCTTCGACAGCGCGCCCAAGGAAATTCCTATGACCGCCAAAGCAAAACTACTGGCATTGTTCTCCAAAGCAGTTGACGCGATGCCAGACGATGGCGACGAGGAAACTGTTGACGGCTTGAAGGCCAAGCTCGCCAAGTTCCAAAAGGACAAGGAAGATGCCGACAAAAAGGCCACCGACGCTCAAGCCGTTGCTGACAAAGCAACCGCCGATCTGAAAAAGGTCAACGATGAGCTCGCCACGGCCAACGCTGACAAAGCAAAGCTGACCACCGACCTGGCCACCGTGACTGCTGAAGTCACCGCGCTGAAAAAGCCTGCTGGCAAGACCACCAACGATGCCGCCATTGTTGCCAAGGCCGAGATCCTCGCACCCGGCATTGCTGCTGACACGCAAGACATTCAGGTTGCGGCCTTGAAAACGGCTTACGCGACAACCGACGGCAAGGCCGCGATCGATGTTTTCACCGGTGGCAAGGCTCCCGCCTACGACAACGCAGCAGCTGTGGACGTTATCTTCAACGGCGCTGCTGCTTCCATCGCTGCTGTCCGCAAGGCCGCGCTGGCTGGTGGCGGTGGAAACCAGACCAAGGCCACTGACGCGAAGACCACCGACTTCTACCAGGACTGGGACACGGCCACGGCTAAGACCCACCCTGTTCCCAAGCTGTAAGCGAACACCCCGAAACTTCAAGGAAAAATCATGACTCAAATCATCACCAATTCGATGCCAATGGGTGTTCCCGGCGACCTTTCTCGCTCGCACGCCATCGTCGAGTCCTACAACCAGAACGTCACCACTCCGGTCGGCAAGTACGGTGTCCCCGTCAAGCTGGGCGCGGTGGCCGACACCATCAGCCCCATCACCACTGGTGGCACTTCGGCTTCTGTCGTCGGCTTCCTGGTGCGCGACTTCCCGTCGCAAGGCGGCTCGCTGAGCAACGAGGCATTCGGCGTCGCTGTTCCACCTCTGTCCGGCCCTCTGTCGGTCATGAAGGAGGGCTACATGATCGTCAAGAACAATGCCGGCACGCCAGCCAAGGAGGGTGTTGTTTACATGCGCATCGGCACCCCGACCGCTGACAAGCCGCTGGGCGGCATCGAAGCAGTGGCCGACGGCGCAGACACTGTCGTCCTGGTGGACGCGCAGTTCATGGGCGCAGCGGACGCGGACGGCAATGCCGAGATCCGCTACCGCGTGGGCAACTAAGCTGCAACGACAACATCGTAACTACCAAGGAAACTGACATGAAAAAATTCCGCTTCGCCACGATGCTCGCTGCTGTTGTTGCGCTCGCCTCGATGGCCCTCTCTGCTCCGGCTATGGCCGGCAAAGCCTTCCTCGACGCGGTCCCCAAGCTGGCGTACGAAGGCGCTCTCTCGCTGCTCCAGCCCGTCGCTCGCGCGGTGGAAGGATGGATGTTCTCCAGCGGCATGGCCCTGAGCGTATTGGCGACGTTCGACCAGGCCACGATCGACTCGACTGGCGTGTTCTTCCAGACCGAGCTGACACGCGTCGACCCTGTGTTGAATACGCCTCTGGCCGAGTTCACCTGGTCCCGTGACATTGACCTTGGTCCACTGGACATCGGTGACGAAACCACGGCCTTCGACGCTGTTAAGTACACGGCAGTCGGTGGTGTGCAGCCTGCTGGCAAGTCGTTCATCGGCCCCAAGGCCACCGAGATCGGCAACGTCGGCGCTGACATGGAGCGCAAAACCGCTGCCACCTTCGTCTGGGCAGAAGCCATCCAGAAGACAGTGATCGAGCTGGCCCGTGCTGCAAAGCTCGGTCGCAATCTCGACGCAACGCTGCTGGACGCGCTGAACATGAAGATGAACGTGGACCTGCAGAACCAGGTTTACACCGGCGACACCCTGCAAGCGATCAAGGGCCTGGTCAACAGCACGCTGATCACGGCAACTGACGTTGCGCTGAACGCGGGCGCCACCAGCCGTCTGTGGATCAACAAGACCGACGACGAGATCCTGGCCGACTTGAACACGCTGCTGACGGCAACGTGGGCTCAGACCGGCTACACCTCCATGCCTCGTCGCCTGGGCCTGCCGCCCGCCAAGTTTGCGTACCTCGTGTCGCGCAAGATCGTCAACGGCTCGATGTCCATCGCCAAGTACCTGGCCGAAAACAGCATCGCAATGACCACCAACGGCGTCCCGCTGGAACTGGTGCCAATGCGTGAACTGACCGGCGCTGGTGTCGGCGCGACCGACCGAATGACCGCTTACACCAAGCGTCGCGACTACCAGCGCCTGCCGCTGTCGGCGATGGCTTCAACCCCGATGCAGTACCGCGATCTGTATCAGCGCGTGGTCTACTACCGTCGCGTCGGAACTGTCGAGATCGTCAAGCCCGAGACCCTCCGCTACGCGGACGCGTTCTAAGCCACGACGACCCCGAAACTTCAGGAGCAAATCATGGCAGGAAAATTCTTCAAAGTGAAGTTCATCCAATCCACCGAGCTAGCCGGGGTCGGCTACTCTTCGGTGGGCGGGCCGAACCGCGACGGCGTGTACCTCAGTGTGCCCGCCGATGCTCTGAAAAAGAGCACGTATGCCGAGGCCTTGGCCAAGGACGGGTTGCTTGAAATCTTGGGCGACGGCGAAGCGCCTGAGTCCGCTGGCGACAAGGTCCAGCCAGAAGAGCAAGCCGCGTTCAAGGCCTCCGGCATGACGGAAGAGCAGTGGCTCAGCAAGCTGCCCGTCGAGCGTGGCGCGCTGGTCGGTGAGTACAACGGTCGCGTCGCTGCTGCGCAAGCTGTTGCTGGCGAGTCCGCTGTCAAGGCCGCAGGCAAGTCCAACAACGCCAACGCTCAGCTGACCGAAGAGCAAAAGGCCGCCAAGGAAAATTTGGAAGCCGCTGTCGCTCAGGAAAAGGCCGACGCAGCCGCTGCCAAGGAGCCAAAATCTCCAAAGGCCGCTGCCAAGACCGCCTCCAAAAAGTAGGCAGTGAGTGGCCTTCGTTGTAGCAGACTTCCGTCTGCACTTCCCAGAGTTCGCCAACGTCGTTACTTACCCGAACGACTTGGTGAACTTCTGGGCGACGTTGGCCGAGCTCGAGATAAGCGCTACGCGCTTTGGTCTGGCGCGTCCTTACGCTGTTGAGCTGCTCACCGCGCACTACCTGGCCACCGCGCGGCTCAACACCATAGGGTCCAACCCCGGCACAGGAGGGGGCGCTGTTGCCTCCAAGAGTGTTGGAGATGTTTCAATCAGTTACGACAACAAATTCTTGGACAGCGTCACCGGCATGGCCTACTCCGGCACCCGCTACGGCGTGATGCTTTCGGCCATGATGCGGAGATATGGCGCTGGCGCGGTGCAGTTGTGAGCGTCAAGATCACCAAGGACAACACAAAGAATCTTTTGGCCAACATTGAGGCGTTGGCCAGCAAGCGTGTGTACGTCGGCGTCCCAGGCGAAAAGGCCAATCGTTCTGGGCCGATCAACAATGCGCAGATCGGTTACATTTCAGAGAACGGCTCTCCTGTGAACAACATCCCCGCGCGCCCGCATCTGGTGCCTGGTGTGCGCGATGCGCTGCCAGCCATCGAGAAGGTGTTGAAGGTCTCTGCCAAGGCGGCGATGAAGTTGCCGGACGCGGCGGAAGCTCGACTGGAGCGCGCTGGCATCATTGCCGCGTTGTCTGTTCGCAAAAAAATCGTCTCACAAGAAGGCTTCCAAGAGCTCTCGCCCGGAACGCTCAAGGCGCGCAAGCGCAAAGGCTTCAAGGGCACCAAAGCGCTGATCGAGTCTGGCCAGTACATGAATGCAATCACATTTGTGGTGCGACCAAAATGATCGATGTTTCCGAGCTCATGGACGATCCAGACTTTGTTAGCCCGGACCCGGTCACGTTGATCCGGCGCTCCTCCGCTGTGAACAGTTTCGGCGAAAATGTTCTGACAGAAGTCGCAACCTCGATCGTTGCCATCATCCAAGCCGGACCCGGCGACATGCTGGAGCGCCTCCCTGACGAGGCAAAGCTGACCCGCATGATCCGGATATGGACCAAGACCGTATTGCAAGCCGAGTCGCCCGGCGGATATGCCGACATGATTACGTGGAAAGGCGCGCGCTGGTCGCTGATGCCTGTGCAGTATTGGGGCAATTGGGGCGCAGGCTTCACGCAAGCGCTCGCGACCTACGAAGGGGTCAGCCAATGACCACAAGCGCCACCGGTGGCTATCTAACCACGCCACTGCCAGACAACGTCGCTCTAAAAAGGTTCTTTCAGGGGCTGATCGTCGGCGTCACCGGCCTGGCAGGCGCTATGGTGCGTCCGCGTTGGCAGCCGAATCCACCACCAATGCCTGCTGTTGACGTGGACTGGTGCGCCTTCGGGATAACGACCCGCTCGCCGGACGGAAGCGCTTATGTTGCTCCGGAAGCTCTCTCCGCCAAAGTCGTGCGACATGAAGCGATGGAAATTGCTTGCTCCTTCTACGGACCGGCTTGCGAAGGCTACGCCGAGCGCCTGCGCGACGGTATGCAGGTTTCGCAAAACCGCGAGCCGCTGCTCATTGCTTCGATGGGCTTTCAGAGCACGAGCGGGCTGACGCATGCGCCAGAATTGCACAACCAGCGGTGGTATGAGCGATGCGATTTGACGTTGACGATCAATCGCGAAACCGGTAAGGTTTGTGAAATTCTTTGCTTCACTGGCGCGATTGGCGCGATAATCACCGAAACCTTGACCTTGCCATTCGAGGTCACACAATCCTGAAGGAAACATCATGGTTCAACCACTCCCTGTCGGACGCCTTGTTCGTGTCGCAATCAACCTCCAACCACTCGCAGCGGCGCGGCGTGGCTTCGGAACACTGCTGGTCGTCGGCAACAGCTCTGTAATTGACGGAACAGAGCGCGTTCGTTCTTACACAACGCTGGATGCCGTGGCAACGGACTTTGGTCTGTCTTCTGACGAGTACAAGGCTGCTGCTCTGTATTTTGGCCAGACTCCACGGCCTGGCCTCTTGGTGGTTGGTCGCTGGCTGCAGGCCGACGCCTCCGGCTTTGTCAAGGGCGGCATCTTGACCGCTGCGGAACAGGCCGTCAACGCCTTCAACCTGATCACAGACGGCTCAATGCTGGTGACTGTGGACGGCGTTTTGCAAACATTAACAGGCATGGACTTCAGCGGCGCGCTGAACCTGAATGCCGTGGCAACCGTGATCAATGCAGAGCTGGCCGGCTCCGCAATTGCAGTTTGGGATGGTGAGCGCTTCAAGCTCACAAGCACCAGCGCGGGCGCGGGCGAGAAGGCCACAGGCACGATCACCCTGACGGGCAATCCTGCGCCTGCAGACACATTGACTGTCAACGGCACAGTCGTGACCTTTGTTGCTGCGGCTCCTGTCGGCAATCAGGTGTTGATCGGCGCAACGTCGGCAATCACCGCCGCCAACTTGCAAGCCTTCTTGGCAGCCTCTGCAAATGCCAACATCGCGCAAGCCAGCTATTCAACTGTTGGGCTTGTCACGACTGTCACCCACGACAACGTCGGAACCGCTGGCAACGCATTCACCCTGGCAGAAGTCAGCGCAGCAATCACCATCTCTGGCGCCACGCTGGCTGGCGGCACGAACGCTTCTTCCGTCAGCTACGCCAGCGACCACGTGTCTGGTCAGCCAGTTTCCACGATGCTCAAGCTCACCTCCGCGCTGGCCAATACACCCGTTGTTGGTGCGGACGCCGAGGAGCCTGTGGACGCGATCCTTGCGCTTTCCAATGTCAGCGGCGCATGGTATGGAGCGATGTTCTCCGCAACGATCACCGACTCACAGCATCTGGCCGTGGCAGAGTTGATCGAAGGCCTAGAACTTTCCCGCATCTACGGCTTGACGATTACCAACACGTCTGTGTTGGACGCCGTGGTGACCAACGACCTTGGTTCGCAGTTGAAGGCGCTGAACCGTCGTCGCACGACGACGACCTATTCGCCAAATCCACAGGCCATCGCAGCTGCCTTCGGGCGCGCGTTCAGCGTGAACTTCAACGCCAACCGCTCTACCATCACGCTGATGTGGAAGCAGATGCCCGGCATTGTTGCTGAGCTGCTGACGGAAACGCAAGCGCTGACCCTGAAGGACAAGCGTGTCAATGTTTACGCAGAGTACGAAAATGACACCGCAATCTACCAGTACGGGACGATGTCTGGTGACGCTTACTTCGACGAGATCCATGGCTTGGACTGGTTCAAGGATGCGTTGCAAAACGCAGAGTACAACTTGCTGTACCAAAGCAAGACCAAGATCCCGCAAACCGACGCTGGCATGAACCAGATCGTGACCACAGCCGCTGGCGTGTGTGAAGAAGCTGTGAACAACGGATTGGTCGCGCCCGGTCAGTGGAACGCAGACGGCTTCGGCCAACTGGAGCGCGGCGACTCGTTGCCCAAGGGCTACTACATCTATGCCCCTCCGATGGCTCTGCAGAACCAAGCCATCCGCGAAACGCGCGTTGCGCCTCCAATGCAAATTGCGTTGAAGCTCGCTGGCGCCATCCACGAAATCGACGCCATTGTCGACGTGAACCGTTAAACCTGAAAGGCGATAAACCATGAGCGCACATAGCTTTCTCGACTGCGTCGCAACCATCGATGGGCCTGGCGGGTCCATCAACATCGGCGCAGGCGCAGGCGTCGCTGAAGAGGGCATCACAATCGAACCCGTGAACGACAAGAGCACGATGACTCGTGGGGCTGACGGCTCCGGCGTGCACTCACTGAGCGCCGACAACGCCCGGACGGTGACCGTGCGGTTGCTGAAGACCTCGCCGACCAATGCTCTGCTGATGAACATGGCCAATTACCAGACCATGTCTAGCGCGACCCACGGCAAGAACACCATCGCTGTCCGCGATATCGCGCGCGGGGATGCTATCCTGCTGGAGAAGGTCGCTTTCAAGCGCATTCCAACCCTCAACTACGCCATCGAAGCTGGCATGAATGAATGGATCTTCGAGGCCATCGAGTCAAGCACCGTTCTGGGTGTCGGAACTCCGGAGATCTAATCCATGGGCCAGCCAAATCTACACACATTCGAGGTCAGTGGAAAAAAGTATTCTGCTGACAAGCTCGACGCGATGAAGCAGTTCCACATCGTCCGTAAGCTCGGGCCGATCATCGCCGGGTTGTTGCCAGCGGGTGTGGCGATGAAGGACATGAGCGCGTTCCTGGAAAAGGAAACAGCCTCCGTTCTTCCGGGCATTGCGGAGGCTCTCGCACGGCTGAAAGACGAGGATGCAGACTTCATCCTTTATGGCTTGCTGTCGGTCGTCAAGCAAGAGCAACCGAATGGCTTAGGATGGGCGCCTGTTTCCAGCGGCAACCAGATGATGTACCAAAACATCTCAATGCCAGACATGCTCAAGATCGCCTTTCAATCTGGCCAGCACAACTTCCGGGATTTTTTCAGCGCGCTTCCCCAACCTTCAACCGGCGCGAACTAGAAACCAAGAAGCCTGTCGATTGGGTCGGCCTGCCTGGTGGGGAGGGTTGGCTCCTCCGACCAGTCGGCAGGCAGTGGTGCCGGTATGAAAGCCTGATTGACGGCACGTTGACGTTGGCGGATGTGGCGCTGATGAACGACGCGATCGATTGTCAGGACGAAAATGAACGCAGGTTCCAGGAGGCCAACAAGTGAGCACAGAAACGATCAAGGAATTCCTTGTCGGCCTTGGTTTCCAGGTAGACGAAAAGAGCCTCGGAAAGTTCAACACAGGCATAATGAAGTCTGGCGTCGCTGTTGTGGCGCTTGGACAAATTGCAGCTGACGCGGCCAAGCAGGTTGCCGGAGCAATAACAGAACTCCTCAACGTCAATCGCTACGCTGAAGAGCTCGAAAAAATCAACGATGTTTCTGAGCGCACCAAGGTCGCTGCAGAGGACATCTTCCGCATGGGCTACCAGGCTGAGCAAACCGGCTCAGACATGGGCGCGCTCACCAGCTCCCTAACGACGCTGACCACCAACGCAGGCCTGGCTGCCATTGGAATGGGACGCGCCAAGAAGGTCTTTGAAGAGATCGGCCTGGACGTGAAGGATAGCAACGGCGAACTCAAAGACACCGCCGTGCTTATGGGTGAGATCCGCGAGAAGATCAAGGGCATGGCCCTTGGCCAGCAGCAGGCAATTCTGAGCCGTTTGGGCCTAGACCCAACCCTCATAAAAATGATGACGGAGGACATGTCAGAGCTCACGGCTGAGTACGATGAGATGGTCAAGGCCTCCGGATTCAGCGCCAATCAGGCTGTGAAGGACGCCGACAATTACCGTGATGAACTAGGCAAGCTGCAAACGGCCATGGGCCTGATCGGCAAGACGGTCGCTTCGCAATTGTTCGGTCGACTTAGCAAGAGCACGGAGTCTCTGCGCAGAATGATCGTAGACAACATGCCAAAGATCATTGCCGTAATCACGCGCGTGGTCGAAGAGGTGTTGTACGTTGCAAAGATTTTCACCACCGCAGGCGCGCGAATTTTCAACGTTATTTACGGCGTTATCGAAATTCTAGGCAAGGTCAATGAAGCGATGGACGGCTGGCTGCTCAAGATCGGTTTGGCAATTCTTGCTTGGCGCGCGTTCAACATGGCTTTTCTGCTCACTCCGATCGGACAGGTACTCGCTCTCGCGGCTGCTGTCGCGCTGCTGATCGAAGACTTTTATGTTTGGACACAAGGCGGAGAGTCGTTGATCAACTGGGACAAGTGGAAGCCCGGGATTGACCTGGCGATGAATGCGATTTACGAGCTGAAGGATCTTTTCACAGCGCTCTTCACCACCATTTTTGCCTACGTTGACTTCATCGTCAAGCTCCTACACGGCGACTTCGCAGGGGCGTGGTTCGCCATCAAGGAAGTCGTCATGGGCGTGATTGAAACAATCAGCCGCGCGATGGGCTTTCTGGCTTCTGTCGGCAACTTGAAGAGCGTGTTCAGCAGCGCCGCAACCAGTGACGCATCATTGCTCACGCCTTCACCGAGCGCAGCAGCGTCGCTTGGCGGAAGCAGCCAAAACGTCACGCAGAAGACCGACATCATTGTTCAAGGTTCAACAGATCCTGCAGCAACCGGGCGCGCGGTGGCCGGGCAGCAGGACCGCGTCAATGCCGACATGACCCGCAACCTCTCAACAAGGACCCGCTGATGTTTACGCAGACCCCAGCGCCAGTCGTCGTGCGGCCTCAACGGCGAATCTCCTCCTTCACAGCTATGTGCGTCGTGGAAGAAGCAGCAACAGATGAGTTGGAAATCACCAAGCACCCTGTTCAGGACGGCGCACAGATCTCGGACCACGCATATATAAAGGCCGCTGATGTAAAGATCAAGGCGCTTTTCACCGACGATGAATTGCCTCTGACCGAGACCTACAAGAAGTTGTTGGAGCTTCAGTCGTCTCGGATTTTGTTCGATGTTGTGACAGGCAAGCGCATCTACAAAAACATGCTTATGAAGAGCTTGTCTTCGACCACAGATGCTGAAACCGAAAATATTTTATCGGTCAATTTCTCGCTGGAAGAAGTCCTGATTGTTCAGGTCGAGGTCACATCCGTCCCCCCGCGCGCGAAACAGGCTCAACCGGCTCGAACAAGTGGCACGCAAAATGCTGGTTCCAAGTCCGCCAAGGCTGTTGAGAACAAGCCCAAGCGTCAACAATCTATTCTTGCATCTGCGAGGCGCTGATGGCTCTTTTCCAAATTCCATTTTCCAACATCCCGCAGCGTTTTTCGATCGAGCTCAACGGGACATTGTACCACCTTGTCAATCGCTGGAACCCTATGAACGAGGGCGGTTGGTTCATCGATGTGTATGATGCTGACGAGCAACCGCTGATCATGAACTTGCCGTTGGTGACGGGCGCTGATCTTTTTGGGCAGCATGAATATCTTGGGATGCCAGGCGCGTTGATCGTGTACACAGACGGAGAAGAAAGCGCAGAACCGACTCTGGAAAATCTTGGAACAGAGTCTAACGTTTGGTTGGTGACAGAAGAATGAACCAATTCATTCGTCGCTGCGATCTTTTCCTTGCTGACTCGGCAGGCGAAGGGCTGGACTTGTCCAAGTTGCGCATAAAGTTTTACGTAAAAAAAGAGGACGCGCAAACGCCCAACACAGCCCGTGTGACGGTATACGGCGTTGCGCCAGACACAATCGCGCGAATCAAGAAAGAGTTTGTCGACATCATCTTGCAGGCTGGATATGAAGAAAACTACGGCGTCATCTTTCGTGGCAACATCAAGAACATTCGAACCGGGAAGGAAAACGGCACGGACACCTTTGTGGAGATCTCCGCTGGTGACGGCGATGTTGGTTACGTCTACGGGACGATCAACAAGACGTTGGCCGCCGGATCTAGCCAAAATGAAATCGTCAACGCTGCAATGATTGGCTCTCCGGGCTACGTGCCGGACCTTGGCGGGGAAAGATTGCCTCGCGCCAAAGTGTTGTATGGAATGAAACGCGACGTGCTCAGGTCCAGCGCGCAATCCACCGACACAACGTGGAGCATTCAGGACGGAAAGATGCAATTCTTGCCGCTCACAGGCCTGCTGCCCGGACAGGCAGTTGTTTTGAACAGCAAGACTGGGCTGACAGGCACGCCGGAACAAACCGTTGACGGGATAAAGGCCGAGGCGCTCCTCAACCCGTTGCTAAAGATCGGCGGACGCGTGATCATCAACGAAAAAGACGTTGCTTCAATCAAGCTCAAGTCGCTCGACAAGGCAGAAAAGAAGGACAAAGAGCCTGCAACGATTGCCGCTGACGGACAGTACAGGCTTTTGAAGATTGAATACGTTGGCGACACACGCGGCCAAGAGTGGTATGCAAAGATGGTCTGCCTGGACGTGGACGCCAGCGCACCCGCGAGCAAGAAAGTCAAAAAATGATCCGCGCTGAAAATTTAGACGACCAAGAAGAAGCCTCTTTGCAGATGCTGGAAGGCCTGCAGGCGAAGATGTGGACGGCTCTGCCAGGAATCGTCGTCAGCGCGGACCTGGAAAAGCAAACCTGCGTGGTACAGCCTTCTATCCGTGGCGTGATCATGGACGAAAACAACAACGCCACCAGCGTTCAACTGCCGCTGCTCGGTGATGTGCCGATTTGCTTCCCTCGCGCGGGCGGGTTCGCGCTCACGGTCCCGCTCTCGCCGGGCGACGAAGTGTTGGTGGTTTTCAGCAGCAGGGCAATCGACAGTTGGTGGCAGAGCGGCGGCATTGGAGCTCCTGTGGAAGCACGCATGCACTCCCTGAGCGACGGGTTCGCCGTGCTCGCGCCAACTAGCCAGCCAAAAAAACTCAATGCCGTGCAGACGGACGGGATCGAACTGCGCAACGAGGCTCGCACCACCTACATCAAGCTCACAAACGACACAATTTTCATCAAAGGCAACATTGTCCATGAGGGTGACACGGAGCAAACTGGCGACGTTGTTCAGACAGGCAACCTGACGCAAACAGGAAATGTGTCTCTCGGCGGCGGAGGAGGGGTGACCGCGAACGTTGAGGCAAACATCAACTTCATTGGAACATTGTTGAGCAATGGAAAGAACATCAGCGACTCCCACACACACTCCGGCGTGCAGCCTGGTGTCGGAAACTCTGGAGCTGTAACATGAAATACCGCAAGTTGGACGCAAACGAGGATTATAGCTTCGGCAATGGTAATCTGGACTTCCACAAGGACACGCCGGAGACCGTTGCGCAAGCAGTGCTCACGCGCTTGCGCCTGTGGTCAGGGGAGTGGTTCTTGGACACGACTGAGGGAACGCCCTACCAAGCTGGCGTTTTTGGCAAGAACGACCAAGCAACCGCTGATGGCGTGATGCGAGAAAGGATTCTAGGAACACAAGGCGTTGTTGGAATTGTCGCGTTCAGCTCATCCTTGAATAGAGACTTGCGTCTGTACAGCGTATCGGCGACAATTGACACAATTTACGGCCAAGTGCAAATCAACGAAATCCTCTAATGATCGCAGAACTTGCATACATTGACGAAACGGGCTTTCATTTTGCCGACTACCCAACAGTGTTGGCTGCCGTCCAGGATGAGTACAGGTTGATTTATGGAGAAGACATCTACCTTGAGGCAGACTCTCAAGACGGTGAGTGGCTCGCTGTTGTGTCTTTGGCGATTTATGAGACATTGGCGCTTGCGGCTTCCACTTACAACAGCTTTTCCCCGTTGACATCGTTGCGTGACTCGCTGTCTCGCAACGTTAAGATCAACGGCATCCGTCGCCGCGTTCCAACTTTTTCCACAGCTGACCTAACGATAGTCGGGCAAGCCGGAACCGAGATCCTCGGCGGCGTGGCAGAGGACGTTCTTGGGCAGAAGTGGGCGCTTCCAGCTTCAGTCGTAATTCCTTTGGCGGGTGAAATTGTTGTAACAGCGACGGCTGTGGACATTGGAGCCATTTCTGCAGCTCCAGATTCGATCAACAAGATAGCAACTCCGACGCTCGGCTGGCAAACTGTGAACAACGTTCTGGCCGCGACGGAAGGTGAGCCTGTAGAAACGGATGCGCAGTTGCGTCAACGCCAAGAAGTTTCGACATCACTACCGTCGCTGTCTGTGTTGGAAGGAATTGTCGGAGCTGTTGCGTCTCTGGAGGGTGTCACGCGCTTCAAGGGTTATGAGAACGACGACGATGTTCCAGATGCTGACGGGCTACCGGCTCACAGCATCGCGATCGTTGTTGAGGGCGGCGACGCGCAAGAAATTGGCGACGCAATCGCATTGAAGAAAACGCCTGGAACGAAGACTTACGGCACCACGCCTGTGACAACGGTAGACAAGTACGGATTGATCAACGTCATCAATTTTTTCCGCCCGACAGAAGCGACCATCGGCGTTGAGGTGACGATCGAAGCGCTGACAGGGTTCACGACCGGATTTGAGACGTTGATCAAGCAAGCGGTTGTCGACCACATCAATGCGTTGAAGATCGGGGCTGATGTTTTGATAACCAAACTGTATGTTCCGGCAAATCTTCCGGCTCTGGAAGCTGGCGCAACATTCGACATAACGCAGATCAGAATCAAGAAAAATGCTGGCGCGTTTGGAACGACAAATATTGTTTTGGCCTTTAATGAGGTTGCCGCTGCTGAGCTGGCCGACGTTACGATTATCGTCACATGACAACCGAAGCAGAATACATTGCGCTCATCCCGACCGAGCACAAGCAACGACCAAAATTTATTGCGACAGTTGGAGCGATTGCTGGCGCGTTCTCGAAGTTGCAGGACGTTCTAACCACGTTCAGGAGCGAGTTCGACGTTGACACAGCCGTTGGTGCCCAGCTGGATATAATCGGCATTTGGGTTGGTGTTTCTCGACGGGTCGCCGTGCCGCTTGTTGGTGTTTATTTCACTTGGAATGACACCGTCCAAACGGGCTGGAATTCTGGTGTTTGGCAAGGAGAGTTTGACCCAGACTCTGGCTTGGTTTCTTTGCCAGACGACAGTTACCGAATTTTGATCAAGGCAAAAATAGCCGCAAATGCTTGGGACGGATCAATCCCTGGTGCATATGCAGTTTGGACAACGGCATTCGGAGATGGCGCTGCGATATTGATTCAGGACAACCAAAACATGAGCATGGTTGTTGGCATAGTCAACACAGAAATTTCCGCAGTTACGATGGCTCTTCTCACTGGCGGTTATATACCAATAAAGCCAGCAGGTGTGCGTGTTGAATATTATGCAGTTGTGACGGACGGAAATCCTGCGTTCGCCTGGAATATAGAAAGTGAAGTGCTTGCTGGCTGGGGAACCGGATCGTGGGCAAAAAATGTACCCGTTACTTAAGGAACGAAAATGGCAATCAACGAAATTCTACCATTCGCAGGAGACGGCGGCGCAAACGTGCAAAGCCAAGCTGTTTACGCAGCAGACCCACAACGCCTTATTGGCCACCAACCTGGCATTGCAAAAGCTGAACTTGAAAACAAGGCGTTGCGCCAGTCGAGCCTGATCGCTTCTGCTGTCGCTGCTTTCATAGCAGCGGGGCAGGCGACCGATGTTGTCGACACGCTCACGCCAGCTCAAATTTATCAGATGTTCGTTGACAGCTTGCTTGGAAGCTCTTGGGGGAAGGCGGTTGCAGCAGGCACACCAGACGCCTTGACAGCTGACTTCACACCTAATATCACGGCTCTGGTGAATGGCCAGACCCTGATCGTTGAAGCCACAGCAGCCAACACGGCTGCTGCAACCTTGGCTGTCGACGCAATAGCAGCAAAAGCGATCGTCAAGGGTAGCAACGCAGCCTTGGCCGCAGGAGACATCGCTGGAGCAAACCACTGGCTGATGCTGCAGTATGACCTGAGCCTAGACAAGTTTGTTTTGCTCAACCCAGCAACTGGCGTTACGACACAGGCGAATGGTCACGGTCAGTGTCGACTTGACAAGGTCGGGGCCAACTTGGTGCTTACACCAAAAAATGGCAATCGGCTTATTGTGAATGGCGTTAGCTGCACCGTGCCGAATGCTGGCGTTTCACTCGCCCCCACTGGCCTGTCAGCGACGACGCTCTACTACATTTACGCTGTTGCCACCGCTGGCGCGGTTACGAGCCTGGAGGCCAGCGCCACCGGCCACAGCAAGGACGCAACAACCGGTGTTGAAATCAAGACTGGCGATGCCACGCGCACGCTTGTTGGCATGGCCTACTGCAAGACGGCCGCGACCTTCGCCGACACGGATGCGCAGCGGTTTGTCGTATCCTATTTCAATCGGCGCAACATCACAGGGCGCTCTTTCTTCACGGCAAACCGCACAATTTCTAGCGGTACGTTTGCAGAGATCAATTCAGAAATAAGGGCAGAGTTTGTTTGTTGGTCAGACGAAGCAACCTCCATTTCAATCACAGGCGCGGCTCAAGGTTCGGCTGCTGGCTTCAACAACACGCTTGCAAAGATTGCTGTAGATGCCACGGGTGCTGATGGATTTACCGGCTTCAGCTGCTCATCGACATTTCAGGCAATCGGAAACATTTGCATTTCTTCTGTGGAGGCGCTTAACGAAGGATATCATTACAGCACGCTTTTCGGTGCAAATTCTGCGACCTTCGTTTCGACCTTCTATGGAACCGCTAGCCCTGGCGACCGCTGCGTGAATTCCGTTTTGCTTCGCGGATGATAAACCTCAAGTAACCACAAGGAATATATGGGAATAAATTACATCGGATACAGTCGCGCAGTGATCGACTCTGCTGGTCACTACATCATCGACAGAGACATAACGCAGACACACCCGTCTGATGCGGCGGTTTACGTCAACCCCGGCGTGCACAACGTCACGCTGGAAATTCGCGGCCGGATCGAGGGAGCCATTCCAGCAAATGGCACGTCTTCTGGGATTGAAGCGAACGGCTGCAATCTGCTGAAGATCATTGGCTCTGGCGTTGTTCGCGGATTCACCTACGGCGCGCGCCTGGAAAATTGCCAAATGGCAACGGTGAAGGGGCTGCTTGTGCGCGACTCTAAATTTCGTGGCATAAAAATCGAAGGCGATTACGCAAAAGTTGAAGACTGCGAAGTCCTTTGTGTTACTGGGGCGACGTGGACGCCGAACGCCTACTGCATGGGGATCGAAGTTGCAGGGATGGTTGCAGACGGAAACGGACAACCAGTCGTGCAGCGCAACCTGGTGCGTCAAGTGCAAGGCATGGGTAGTGGCGAAAGCGTAGGCATTTCCGTGACTGATAAAGGGCGAGGCGGCATCGTGCTTCAGAATGCAGTTCTGAACGATGTTCTTCTGGCCGGAAGCTGGGGCATCTGGGTTGGCGGAAACAGCGTGGTTGATTTGAACTTCAACACCGTTCGCAAATATATCAACGGCGCGGCGTTTTCATCGCCAACATTCGGATACATCGGGCCGAACGCTTTTCCAGGTTGTACGAATAAGATCGTTTCAAACAACGGCGAGAATGTCGAGATTCTCCAGTGAACAAAAATCAATAGGCCTCGTTCGAAAGAAAATACAAATGAACGATCACCCAAGCCTGGTAATATTCTTTGCTGCTGTGCTCGGGGCCATATTCAACCCGGAGATGGCTGCCGTTCTTGCTCCTTACTTGCTGATGCTCTTTGGCGCGCTGGTTGGGGCGGCATGGGGGCTGAAACGTCGAGCGTCCTCCGACAGGAAGGGCGCGTTCATGTTCGTGATGCTGATGCTCGGCACCGCGTTGATTTTCACTATGCCATTCGCCGTGTACCTGCAAAGGTACACAGGAGAGAACACGGCACAGTGGATGTTGGCTCCAATCGCTTTGTTGATAGGAGCTGTCGGGGAAAGCTGGCCGAATGTCGGAGTTTGGCTTGCTGGCCTGTTGAAGCGATGGCTGCTCAAGTTGCTGCTCATTGCTGACAAAAAGGAATGATCAATGGAAAAGATCTTGATCCTGAACTTCGTAAATCTATTGCTGTGTTTGTTCTGGGGCTGGGCTGCCATTTGCCGCCTGGCTGTCATTCACAACCTTGTGATGCTGCGCGTTCAGATTGTTTACGTTTTGGTGTTTGTTGCTGCTCCACTTTGTGGATTTCAATACTTCATATGGGGAACCTACGCAGGTTGGCCAGACATCATCGCTTCAGTTGTAATTTCAGGCTTGATGCTTGCCGGCATGCACAACTGGCGCAACGGTCCTCCAGACGACGTTCTGTCAGAGCCTGCCGAATTTCAAAGGTGAAGTATTGTGATGCGCAGAACTGAACAAGAGTGGGAGCGCTTGCTGTTTGCTGCAGGCGTTAAAAGATCAACGGCGCATGATTGGGCTCCTGTTTTCAGCGCCACGATCGACGAAGACTCATTCAGCAAGGACGAGGCAGACTTGTCCGACTTTTTGCCGCAGATCCTGCATGAGTCCAACATGCTGGAGTCGATGAAGGAGAACATGAACTACAGCGCAAAGCGCATTCGCGAGCTTGGAGCAAAATCCAACCCTGGATCTCGTTGGCGCAAGGCTGCAGAGATCGCAGACACGCTGGTCGATGGCGGGCCAGACGCAATCGCTGAGTTTTTGTATGGCGGGCGCATGGGCAACGACCAGCCTGGCGACGGCGCGCTCTACATCGCTCGTTCTCCGATCGGAATCACAGGCAAAGACAACTACAAGTTCATGTCTGAGCTGATGGGCCAAGACTTTGTTGGTTTGCCGCAGCTGTTGGAACAAAAGCACTTCGCTCTTGAAGCCTGCATCGGATGGTGGGAGGGCCGGATCCCAGACAAGATCCTTGGAAATACTCGTCTTGTCCGCAAGGCCGTGCAAGGAGGAGACTTCGGGCTGGAGCACGTTGTGGCGCTGAAGGCCAAACTTAAAGAGGCAGGAATATGATCAGCACAACCAATAAGGTTCTGATCGGCGTCATCCTGGCCACAGCCGTGATGGCCGGGCTAGGCTACGCAGGCTACCGCATCGATCGACGCGCTACGGCCATAGAAAATGATCGCTGGCAGATGGAAGTCAAGGAGCTGAAGCTCAAGGCCTCCAGAGAGCTGTCGATCGCCCGTGACGAACGGGATGCGGCTCAAGAAAAATTGAATGGCGCGCTGGCAGCGCAGGAAAGGACAGACAATGCAAACAAAGAAATTGTGGCAGACCTCGAAGGCAAGTTGCGCGCTGCTCGCGCTGTCAGCGGTGGCCGCATGCGGGACCCAAACGCCACGGGATGTCGGAGTGGTGGTCAGGACCCCGGTGGTCAAGTTGCCGCCAGTCCCGGCGGAAGTGGAAGCAACCCTGCCGAAGCCGGTGGGTTACTTTCAGCGGACCTTACTGGACTACTCGACAAGCTCACCAAAGAGTCCGACGACATCAACGTCGCCTATGCCTCCTGCCGGGCAGACTCCTTCAACGTCCGCGCGCTGATCAACGGTCCCGCCAAATAGCGTAGACCAGCAGCGCTACGCAAAGCGCCAAGATCAGCGCAACGCCGATCGCGTTGGATTCCTCGTGGATAACCACGATAGAACCGATGAATGCCACAAGCATGACCGGCCCAACGATCCGCAACCAGGACTTTCTCCGTAGCCGCCTGCGTCCGCGGAAGTGTTCAATTGGGCTGGCTGCGCCGGGGCTCAACCTATAGCTGTCGCCGATACTTTTCGGCTTGCGCTCGTCGTCTGCGTGCATGATCATTTGTCTCCCCTTTTGTTGCGACCAACAATTGTGTGGACGGCAAGGACCAAGAATATGACTGAAATGAAAAACAACAATTCAAAGTTCATTTCGCTCTCCAATATAAGTTGAGGAAGAAGGGCCGAAGCCCCTCCGGTTGTTTAGATCTCGAGCGCCAGCTCCAGCGCCCGGCTCTTCAGCGCGTCGCCGTTCCCGAACCATGCGCCGTTCATCCGGCTGTCCGCTGCGCGCCCGCGCTCGTGGTCGACGTACTGGGTGACGCTGTTCAGCCACTGCCAGGCGCTGCGACCTTCGGTCAGATCGGAGCCGATCGCAGCACCTTCGAACAGCTGGATGATCCGGCGGTAAGCCTTGGAAGCTTCCACACCCTCAGAGTCTTGGCGAGAGCCGTCCTTTTTCGGGCCAAGGGTGGGCGCAATCAGCTCAGCCGTTAGGGCTGCAGCGTGCTTGTCGACAACCTCAGCGTTGGCCAGCATTTTGGTCTGGGCAATAAAGGTCTCCCAGGCCGACTTGATCAGGCCAAGGCGCTTCTGAACTTCCAGCGCGTCGAAGGTCGAGTGGTGGGCGATCTTCACGGTGCGATCTGTTTTGGAATTCAATGCTACCGAGATTGTGTTGTGGCAGACAACCCGGATCGCGGTGAACTTTGCCGTGGTTGCCAGCCCGCCATCGAAACTCGTCGCCAGCAGCAGGTATGGCAACACCCGGTCATGGCCGATCACGTCGAAGCCCTCGTTCATCTTGGCCAGCGCCCACACCCGCTTGCCGCCGTGCAAAGAGCCTGCTGTGTCCATATTGAACCCGCCGTTTTCGGTCAGGTTGCGGAAGAACTCCAACACCTCGCCAGGCTGCACGACCTTGTAGCCTTTGGAAACGATGCCCAGCGGCGCGCAGGTGTCGGCGCGGTAGAGGACCTGGCGGTCACCCATGGACATCATTTGCGGGCTATCGTCCTGGCTTTCGCTCGGAATCTGGTAACCGACCTGCGCCCGGCGGACCTCGAATTCAAGGCCAGCTTCGCGCTTCCAGGTGTCGATGTCGGCCCCGTAGGTCAGCTCTTGGCCCAGGCCATGCCAAGGGGTTTCGCCCGTGTAGGCGATGTTTGCTTTGCCGTTGGATTGGTCAATTGCGTGGCATTCGATCATGATGTTTCCTTTTAAGTTGAGGGAGGTTGGTTGGGGCCGAAGGCCCTTGTTTCAGGACAGATAGAAAACCGCAGCACAGACTTCGGGGAAAACACGCTTGGCGGTCCCTGTGCCGTTGCGCTTGTCGAGGAAGGCCAACATGGACAGAACCTCTTCCTGGCTGCCGTAGGTTTGGCCACCGCAGTCGCTGATGTGATTTTCTTCGCCTGCCAGATCGAAGCAGGTGTCGCAGACCTGGACGCCAGCGCCGTCGCCACCGGTGTCACGGGTGTTGTGACCGCAGGTGCGGCAAACGTAGCAGCCAGAACCCTTTTGGAAGCGGGAGTTGCGGGCTTGGAAGGCGGTTGCTGTTGTCATGGTGTTTCCTTTGAAGTTGAATCCGGTTTCATTCAAACCGTACACGAATTATGGGACCATGCCATACCATTGCAATACAGGGAAAACCCTTGGTTTCAGCCAAAAACGCAAAATAGTTTGCGAAACACTCAAAAAGGCAGCAGATCTTTCCCGTCGCCGTTGATCAAATCGGCTATGTTCTTCTTGGAGGCAAGCGCGCGGACGATCTTTTCGTCCACGGTGCCCGTCGCCACGAGGTCGATGTACACCACGTTCTGGTCCTGGCCAATGCGGTGGTTGCGGTCCTCGCTTTGCAGGCGCTCGCGCAAGGAAAATGTGTTGCTGAAGTATAGCGTGTAGGCCGCAGCGGTCCACGTGACCCCCGTTCCACCGGCTTGTTGTTGTGCAACCATGACCTGTGCCCATCCGCTGCCGGGGTCTGAACCATCAGGCGCGCGCTGGCCGCTTTCGCCGCCCTGAAAGGCAATCTTCGCCGCCTCGCGGTCCTTCATCTTCACGCCACCGTGGTACTGCACGACCTTGATCCCTTCGGCCTCCAACACGCGGACGATTTCGTCGATCTCGGCGTGGAAGCGCGCCCACACGATGATCTTGCTGCCTTGCGCCACAACCGCCTTCACACGGTCTAGCAGCAGATCCATCTTCGGGTTTTCGCCTTCGATGCGAATCGGCTCTTCATGCTCAGGGTGGATGTAAAAACCGCTGGTGATCTGCGCGAGCTTGGTGATGGCGGTGAGCTTGGCGATCGGGGTTTCCTCTTGCTCGTACACCAACCGGCATTCGTCCAATGCCTTGTTGTAGAGTTGCGTCTGAAGCGGCGTCATTTCGAAGCATGCCGTCTTGTAGATCTTTTCGGGCAGATCCAGGCAGTCTTTCTTCAACACACGGAAGGTGTAAGGTGCAACGATGCGCTGCAGCTTGTCGAGGTTCTTGTAGCGCGGCTGACCGCCCGGCCCCTTTTGAACAACCTGCGGAATGCGCTTGGTTCCGCTGCGGTCCATGATGCTCTTGAGCAGCGGGTTGATCTTCTGAACAACCTGACCATTGTCGTCATAGGTGCTGACGGTGTCGGGGATCATTTCTGCGTACTCCGTCTTGAAGGCGAAGTAGCTCTCGGTTTCCAGAATATTTTTGTCCAGGAAGTTGTAAGGCGCAAAGGCATCGAACGGGCCCTGCGTGATCGGCGTCCCGTCCATGATGCGACGGTACTTGGTCATGTACTTGAGCTTCAGCAACGCCTTGAAGCGGGCAGAGGTCGGATTCTTGATGTAGCCAGAAGCCTCGTCGCCAACGATCAGCAACCGCCCAGCGCCCAACGCAAAGCGCTCCAGCGCGTCGAAGCTGCGTTTGTGATTCAGCCCTTCCCAGTTCATCGTCAGGATGCGCAGCTCACGTCCGCCGTCGGCAGCAGGCGTGTAGATCTTCTCGAGCTTAGCCTGTTCGCGCTTGCTGTTGTTGGAACTCCAGGCGTGCGACTTCCACCGGCACCAGTCTGGCATGTGCTTGGGCAACTCGATCAGGGTCCAGTTTGTATGCACGCCATTGGGGGCAAAGACAATCATCGCGTCAATCTCGCCCGCTTCCCAAAGATCGGCAGCGTTGTTGATGATGATCCAGGTCTTGCCTGTGCCCATCTCGGCGCTGAGCAGGAAGGCGCGCTTGTGACCGTGTTCAGCCAGGCATCGGAGTTGGTGGCTGTAGGGCTTGGTCTTGTAGCGGCTCACGTCTGGTTCTTGAAGCATCGTAGTATTTCCTCTGGTTTGAGCGGTGAGCCCTTGGGTTGCGTCCACAGCGCTGCGTCTAGCAACTCTGTTAAGGTCATTTCATTCAACTGGTCAGCGTACAGGCCGGGGATCAGCATTCTGCGCTTGTCGGTCCCGATCCAGAAGAAGGCGATGCCGCCAGCTTTGCGCTGCGACAGGAACCAATTCTTCTGGCTCTGCAGGACCGGGTGGTTGGAGCCGCCAATCAGCGCTGTGGTCGCGCGCTTGGGTTCCGTCGGGGCTTTCAGCTCAAGCCAGAACTCGCGCCCGCCCTTGACACAGGCGTTCACGTCTGGCATGCCCTCGCCCAGCAAGTTCTCAACCCGGTCGCAGCGGTGAGGACTGCGCAGGACGTTTTCCTTCAGCCACTTGTATTCGACTTTTTCGCTCATTGCTTGCTCCTGGCCAACAATGAAGCTCTTATTTTTTGCTTCGTCTCTTCTGAATGAGGCTTGCCAAGCCTGTAGGTGTTGTTTGCATGCTTTGCCTTCAGCAGCGCGCGATGCTCGCTTGTCATCGTGCCTTTCTTTGAAGCGCTCAGCTTCGCTTTTGTCTCTTCAGACCTTTTTATCCCTAAGAGTTTTGCGGCAATTTCAGGGATGAGCATCGGACTTTCCTCGCCACCGGGTGTGCTGTTGTATCCGCCAGGGTGGAGCGTTCCAAGCCGGGCAATCGCTTCAATCTCTGCAGCATAAAGCGCCTTGCCGCTGAACTCGCCAAGGATTTCAACAACAGGGTCGCCGTATTTTCTCCAGGCATTATAAAGAACGGAAGGCCTTCCGATCGCAATAATCGCCTTGTGGCTTCTCAATCTTGTCGCCATGCTTTTGCTGGTCACACCGATGTATGATTTTCCGCTTGAAAAGGTCAGCTTGTAAAGAAGGCCCATCACGCAACCTCTGGCTTGTTCAGCCATTTGTACTTAGTGATAAATCCGAACCTGATGTCCTTCACAAAGCGCGCGCGGACCAGCAAGTGCGCTCCCTCGGGAACGGTTTCCAACAGCTCCTTGCCGATCGTCTCGAAGTCGAAGCGCCCAATGCGCGCACCGATCGTTCCTGTGTCGTCGCGCAACCGGACGTCCACAAAGTCCAGCGGGCCGGTTTCCTTCTTGCCGCCGCGCTTCTTGACCTTCACCTCTTCATTCGCGTTGCGGGCATTTTTGTAAATCAGCTCGCCAAGGAAGACGCAGGAGCCGCGCTGCTTGCCGTCGAACTCCTCGACCTTCATCACCTCACCGTTGATGCCGACGGACCCTGGGTTGTCGTAGATGCTGCCGTAGCGCGAGCGGAAAGGGAAAATGTCACCGAAGGCGTTCTCAGCCTTCAAGATGTCTTCGCGCTGCTTGGCGGTCAGCTTGCCGGCATTGCGCGCCTCGATGAGCTTTGCGGCCTTGCTCTCGCCGATCCCCTTCAGGTTCAAAAACCCGCCGACGAGCTTGCCGTCCACAGCCGCCCAGTTGGCGACGGAGCGCTCGATGTCGAACGGCGTGTATTCCAACCCCTCCTTCACCATCTCGCGCAGGAGCTCGATCGCGCTGTCGCCGTCCTTGGCGTTGCGCAAGTTGGCCGCAGCAAACTCCAGCGGATGGTGCGCCTTCAAGTATGCGGTCAGGTAGCTGATCACCGCATAGCTGTACGTGTGCGCCTTGTTCATCTGCCAAGCGCCCATGGAGTTGATCGTCTGCCACGTGGCATGCGCGGCCTCTTCGCTGATGCCTTGGCTCATCGCGCCCTTCTTGAACTTCTCCCAGTAGGTGTCGAAGAACTCCTTGCCCATACGCTTGGACATCGCCTTGCGGATCGTGGAAGTTTCCTTCCAGTCGAACTTGCCGATCTCTCGCACGATTGCTAGCGTCTGCTCTTGGTAAACCGGCAGGCCGTAGGTCTCTGCCATGTGCGCCTCGACCAGTGGGTGAATTGGCTCGTAGGGCTTGCCGTTCTTGCGCTTCACCCACTCTTCCGTGACCCCGCCGCCGAACGGCCCTGGCCGTGCGAGTGCCGTGACCGCGTCGATCTCGGTGAGCGATTCAAAGTGCACGTCTCGACTGATGGCGCGCAGCGCGTTGCCTTCAAACTGGAAGATGCCGCAGAGCCGCCCTTGGTTGAACACGTCGTAAGTCTTCTGGTCGTCGAAGGGCAAGTTGTACCAATCGATTGGCACGCCAGAGTCTTCCAGCACGCCAAGGGTTCGTAGGCCCAACACGTCGATCTTGAGCAGGCCGAGTTTTTCAGCAGCGCCTTTTTCAATGTGGGCGATGCCGTTGTCGTCCACGACGCAGTAGTTGGTGATCGAGTCATTGCAAACCAACAGCCCAGCGGCGTGGACGCCGGTGTGGCTGGCATGCCCTTCAATCGTCTGCGCCACAACGGCTTGCGGGTATTGCTGAATGAATTTCCGGCCGGGATCGGTGTCCTTGAACGTGTCTTCCAGGCAGTTGTTCGCGCGCGAGTCGGCGGACGAGCGCTCGATCATCGCGATCTTCACAGCGCCCGTTGCAGCAGGCGGGATGTTCAGCGCCTTGCAAACGGCGATCAGCGCGCTCTTGGGCTTAAACTGGCTGATGGTGCCGATGTGCGCCGTGTTGCCCGCGCCATGCTTCTCGGCCATGTACGTGAAGACCATCTCGCGCTTGTTGTCGGGGAAGTCCAGGTCGATGTCGGGCAGGTCGGTCCGCGTCACGTCGATGAACCGCTCGAAGTAGAGCTTAGGCGGGATCGGATCGATCTCGGTGATGTTGGCCAAGTAGCAAACCAGCGACCCGGCAGCAGAGCCGCGCGAGGGGCCGACCAGCATATGCTTTTTGGCGTACAAGCACATGTCGGCCACGATCAGAAAGTAGCTCTCGAAGTCCTTGGATCTGATCAGCTCCAGTTCATACAAAAGGCGCTCTTCGTATTCTGGCGTCCAGCGGTCTTCCATCTTCCGGCGCGCAATCCCGGCGCGGCAAAGCTCTTCCAAGTTGCCCTCCGCGCGGACCATTTGGGCTTTTGGCAACACTAAGCCTTTGCAGGCGAGCGCCACAGCCTGCTCCTGCTCGCCAACCGGCAGGTCTACCAAAATGTTTTGCGGCGTCGGCTTCAAGCCCGCCCGGCTGATGAGCTCGAACACCTGCTTGTCCGCCTCGTCAATGAAGGCGTTGTCGCTGGTCGCCACGACACGCAGGCCGTGCTGCTTGGCGAGCGCCAGCTTTTTGGCGTTCAGCACCCGGCTGGCGGGGTTGGTGTCTATGAAAGCGCCGCATCCGTTCAGGAACTCGCCATCGGTGATATCTCCAGCGAATTTCAGGATCTCGCCGGACATGGCCAGAACGTCGGACTTGTACAGGCGCGGAACCTTGCCGGAGCGTGTGGAGATGGGCTGCTGGTGGGCTTTCGACAGCGCGCGGTAGAGCTCGCTCAGGCCGGTGGTCGATCTGGCCAGGAACCACATGTGCAGGTTCATCTCATCGTCGTCCACAGCGCACTCGACGCCGAGCAGCGGCTGGATGCCCGCCTTCTCGCATTCTTCGAACCACGTCACATGGCCCCAGGTGCTGCCGATGTCCACGATGCCGGCAGCGGTGCATCCAAGTTCCTTCAGCCGGGCGACGGTCCGCGCGACGGGGGCGAAGGTTTGCCCAAAGCTGTACTCTGTTTTGACACGTAATTGGATCACTGTTTTTCTTTCGGTTTGCGTTCCATTTGCTTCACGGTGAAGCTGACCACCAACTCTTTAAATTCAGTTTGCTCTTCCACCGACATGCCATACCAGAGCGCCATGAGCTCGAAAGCGCCCGCCGCCTCTTCGAAGAACTTGGCCTTGTTTGGATTTGGGCCGGTCGCTGGTGGAAGAGCAGGGGTCATCAGTACGTCTTTCCACCATCAGCCATGCGGGCTTCCAGCTTGTGGTCAGGTCGGACAGCGTTGAAGAGCAACTTTTCTGCAACCGCGCCGCCAAGGTCGATGCCGGCAGCGCCCGCCAGATCGCAGATCCGGATAAAGGCGTCGGCCAACTCAACCTCGAACATTTCACGGTGTGGCAACTTGTCGTCCTGCAGGCCCTTGCGGTGCCCTTCCATCGCCTCGCTGACCTCGCTGTGGATCAGACAGAGCTTCTCGGCAACAAGCGCCTTGCCGAAACGGCTGCTAGAGCGGATCTCGACAACGTGGCCTTGATTGGTTTTTGGATCTTGCCACCAACCGGCTTTGAATGCGTCGCCATGGCAACGTTCGACAAGCAGATCAACTGCGCCGACGATCTCGCCGTCTTTTGCTGAAAATGTAAAGCTCATGATTGGCCCCTAGATTGAATCGAAAAAGTTGATTGCCAGCAGGACTTCTGCCAGCGCCTTTGCGTCGTCGCTCGCGCGGTGCGTCTGCTCCAACGGCTTGCTCATGTACCGCAAATAGAGATCAGTGAGCTTCGGGCGGTGACCGAAGGCGTGCGTGAACTCCTGAACGGTGCAGATCTGGATCGCGGGCCAAGGGCAAGCTGGGCCTTCTGGCGTGCGCTTCACGTCGTTGTCAATCATCGCTTTGTCGAACGGCAAGTTGTGCGCGACAACGATGTCACATTCGCCAAAGATTGGCCCGAACTCCGGCCAAAGGTCCGCGAAGGACGGAGCGCCTGCAACGTCCTCGTCCTTGATGCCGGTGATCTTGGTGATCTCCGCCGTGATCGGCTCGCCAGGGTTGATGAGCCAGTTCCGCTCTTCGGCGATGCGCCACTCGCCAGAGTGTGGCAACTTTTCGACGATCACCAAGCCCAACTCAATGATCTTCGGCTGCTTGTCGAGATCGACGAGGCCCGGCTTGACCAGGCCGGTCGTCTCGGTGTCGAAGATGACCGCTTTCATTTTTCCATCCGGACGATGAACTTCACGTCCACACCCAGGATCTCGCGGGTGTCGTAGATCACGTAGTTGTACGTGCGCTTGCCGGCGATCACCGGGTTGGTGTGGCTGAACGTCAGCACGGACTGGGCTTCCCGTATGCCTTCAGCGGCGAAGAAGCCGCGCCAGCGCGCGAGCTCCTTGGCGTCGCAATGCATGCCAAGGTGGCTGACAGAGCAAGGGCGGTGGAAGCCGCGCGCCTCTTCCCCACAGTCACCCTTCATCCAGTTGTCGCCGTCGGTGTAATGCAACACCTCGAGCTCTAGCGGCTTGATGTTGCGCAGGTCGCCGTGCATACCATCGGCCAGCGTGCCTTCGAAGCCGCGCGTGCCTTGGTAATTGAAGGCGAGATCAGCCTCGTTGGTGCCGCCTTGCCCGAAGACCCGGCCAGACGCCTTCACGTGGTCGCGCGCCCATTCGCCGAGACCCATCTTGGTGAGCAGCGCAATGGCTTTGTCGGGGTCCGCCGGGCAGAGCGCGACTTGTTCGATCTTGAAGGAGAGTTTTGGTTGAATGTTGTGGTCCATGGTTTCTTTCGTTGGTTTAAAAATGCGGGAGGTCGGGTTGACGATCGTTGTTCCAGTGGTTGCTCAGTGCGTTGTTACGCTTTGCGGTGATGATCTCCAAATTCCAAGGCACCGTCAGGCCGCAAACGAGCGGGTGATGCAACGGGACGCAATGATTGACTTCATGCGGAACCCCTGTCATCTCTGAAATGCATCGGCAGTTGTATTGAATAAGTTTTAACGCATCGCGGTCAACCCACGGAGGCGTGGAAATAATTATCGCTGAAATATACTTGGCGCGCTTGCTTCTTTTTATCCAATGCGGAACACGTCCTGTCAACACTTCAGCACGAACCTTGTTGCGCGTCTCCGCAATTCTTCCGACAACGTAGTCTAGAAAGCCCATGATCAGAACGGGCAAGGCGCGCCAGTTGGATGCAGCGTTGTGCCGATCTCGTCCCATGCGTCGTCAGCAGCCTCTTGCAACAAGCGCTCAGGCGTCGGGAAAAGCACAGGGGTCCAGCAGCCTTCGCTGACGTGATTTTTCCAACCACGGATGTTGGCCATATTCTCTGCGCGCGTTTCGATGCTCAAGCAATCCGGCCTGATGCACGCCATCTTGTAGCAAGAGTGGCCCGCCTCGTCGAACGGGAAGAGCCATCCCGTCGTGATCTCCAGCATCTTGCGATGCGCAGCAACCAGGACGGGGTGCGGCTTGTTTGGAACCCGCATCGCTAGGCGCGGGTAGCCGTTGTCCTTGGCGATCACGCCTTGCCAGATCCAACAGCCGTCCTCGTCCACCTTTGTGTTGGCCACCAACCGCTCGTACAACGATCCGTAAATGCGCCCGCCCATGATCACACCTTCCAGGTTGCCGCTTTTCCAAGCAAGATCTCTTTCCTGAATGACTCGATGGCTGAGCCGCGCATGGCTTTGCGGTTGCGGGTGAGCCACAACG